>Ga0307993_1000389_pt1 | contig 15149 bp, 16 predicted proteins | sample EllFjometagen260_FD_203163 | JGI IMG/M metagenome (GOLD analysis project Ga0307993, IMG submission 203163) | Marine microbial communities from Ellis Fjord, Antarctic Ocean - #260 | ecosystem: Environmental > Aquatic > Marine > Unclassified | place: Southern Ocean | collected 2014-11-02 | reverse complement strand
TAATTCCCTTAACGTCAGTACCTATAACTGGTTGAGTAGAAGAATTTATTTTTTTTCCTATCCAACTATACTTATTATAACTTAAAAAACCAACCAATGTAAACCACCACCATATTGTTTTACCTAAAAAATATTGAGGTAATGATTTCACCTTAGTATCTCCAGAGAAATAAACAGTTCTAGATGTATCTTTAGAAATTTCGTTTAAGATTTGATATCCAGAATCTCCACTACCAACTACCAACGCATCACCTTCCTGTAACTGACTCGTGTCTTTATAATAGTTGCTATGCATTTGAAGTATATTTTCTGACGCCTTAGTATGACAGGGAGGCGTATAAGGAATATGAAATGGTCCTGTAGCAACAATTATGTTTTTAGCTTTAATTTCACCATCTTTATGCTTAACATAAAAACATTTTTCTGCCTTCCGTACCGATGTAACTAATGTGTTTAGTTGCACAGGAATCTTAAATTCCTCTACATATAATTTAAAATAATTAGCAACTTCAAATTTAGTCGGATAATGTTCTTTGGGAGCATTGAACTTTAAGCCTGGTAAATGATTGTATTCAGTTGGTGTAAATAATTTTAAAGAATCCCATCTATTCAGCCACGAAGCTCCAATTTCTTTTTCTCCATCAACAACTACAAACTTTTTTTTCATTTTTTTCAAATGATAAGCCATAGCTAATCCTGCTTGCGCGCCACCAATTACTACATAATCCAACATCTTATTGCTCATTATAATTCCATGCAAAAGTAGACACAAAAGAAACAACTATCAGATATAATCTTGATTATAAAATCAAACTCGAGTTTTGCAATAAAAAACGAACCTTAATTTAGAAATAGTAAAACAACATCAGAAAACACTTTGTTTAAACTTAACAAAAACCAAATGTCGGCAATTAATAATATAAATAACCGCTTACAACGGCATTCATACCTAATTATCAACTCTTTATATACTCAAAAAAACCTCGCTGATAAAAATTTGACTTTTCTCTTTTTACTAACTTAGTGCACAACGAAACAATACATGAGTACGATAAGTGTAGGCTCTATTAAGCCTCAAAACTTGCTCCACTAGCAGCAACCGTTCTATCAATTTTTCGCATTAAGCCTTGTAATACTTTTCCTGGACCAACTTCAATAAATTCAGTTCCTCCATCATTAATCATGGCTTGGATACATTGTGTCCATTTTACTGGAGCTGTTAATTGCGCAATTAAATTCTCTTTAATTTCTTCAGAATTTGTAACTGCTTTTGCAACTACATTTTGATATACAGGACATGTTGGCTCACTGAAAATTGTCTCTTCAATTGCCGCAGCCAATTCTTCTCTTGCAGGTTCCATTAATGGTGAATGAAATGCTCCTCCAACAGGTAAAACTATCGCTCTTCTTGCTCCTTTTTCAGTCAATGATTCACAGGCCTTATTAATGGCTTCAATTTCTCCAGAAATCACTAATTGTCCAGGACAGTTATAATTTGCAGCAACAACTACTCCATCAATTTCTGCACAGGTTTCTTCAACTACAGCATCTTCCAGTCCTAAAACTGCAGCCATTGTAGATTCTTGTGCTTCACATGCTTTTTGCATTGCTAATGCACGTTTTGAAACCAACCTTAATCCATCTTCAAAAGTCAACACTCCATTGGCAACCAATGCAGATAATTCACCTAATGAGTGTCCAGCAACCATTTCTGGTTTAAAATCATCTCCTAAAACTTTAGCTAAAACAACAGAATGCAAGAATATTGCCGGTTGAGTTACTTTCGTTTCTTTCAATTCTTCAGGTGTTCCTTCAAACATAATGTCTGTAATAGGAAAACCTAAAATTTCATTCGCTCTTTCAAATAATTCTTGTGCCACAGAAGAGTTTTCGTATAAATCTAAACCCATTCCTGTAAATTGTGCTCCTTGACCTGGAAAAATATATGCTTTCATTCGTATCCTATTTTAGTAGTTTTTTCGATGACAAAGATAACAAATTATATTGTTTGATGCTTTATAAATTGAAATGCCAAATATTTAGTATTTTCGTAGGATGACTCTAAAAGATCGATTATTAGCACAAAATATTTACCTAATTCTAGCAGGAATGTTTATTGCTGCTTTGGTTGCTTCCAATTTAATTTTTCAAAAATTCTTTTATTGGAACCCTTTTGGGCTTTATCGTTTTGAAATTTCTGTTGGAATTTTACCTTACCCCATCACTTTTCTAATTACTGATATAATCTCTGAAATTTATGGAAAGAAAAAAGCAAATAGAGTTGTAATTGCTGGAATTATAGCATCCATCTTTTCTATGCTGATAATCTATATTGCCAACGAAGTTCCAGCTATAGAGAATTCACCCGTAAATGATGCAACATTCACACATGTCTTTGGCCTTTCTCCAGTTGCAGTATTAGCATCAATGATGGCCTATTTATTTGCACAATTTATTGATATTAGAATCTTTCATTTCTGGAAAAAAAAAACGAATGGGAAACATCTTTGGTTACGTAATAATTTCTCAACGTTCACGTCACAATTTATAGACACACTTACCGTATTGGCTTTACTATGCAGTTTTGAAATTTTACCTTGGAGTATGTTTAGTGGGTTATTAATAAGTGGGTTTTTATTCAAAATAATTATCGCCGCTTTAGACACGCCTATTTTATATATTGCAATTTATGCCTTTAGAAAACGATTTGGCTTGAAAATAGGAGAAGAAATAACTTGAGTATCAGTGAATTTTAAACTCATAAAAAATGAAAACGAAACAACTAATTACAACCGCAGATTTTCTTAAATCAAAAGGATTTAAAAGTCCAACTGTTGGGATAGTACTCGGTACAGGACTTGGAAATCTAGTGAGCGAAGTAACTATTGAAGTTGAAATTTCATATTGCGACATCCCTAACTTTCCAATTAGCACAGTTGTATCACATGCTGGGAAATTGATTTACGGAACATTATCAGGAAAAAAAGCGGTGATAATGTCTGGTCGTTTTCATGCTTATGAAGATTATAGTTTATGGGAAGTTACCTATGGCATTAGAGTAATGAAAGAACTAGGAATTGAAACTTTATTGATTTCAAACGCTGCAGGAGCAATAAATCTAAACTATAAAAAAGGAGATTTAATGTTGCTCGAAGACCACATAAATCTTCAAGGAAACTCTCCATTAATCTTTAAAAAAGCAAGTGAATTTGGAAACATCTTTGCAGACATGTCAGAGCCATATTCTAAAAAACTAAATCGCCAAATAAAAAATATTGCTGTTCAGAATAATATCGATTTAAAAAAAGGTGTGTATGCTGGTGTTTTGGGACCTCAATTAGAAACTAGAGCAGAATACAGAATGTTACAAATTTTGGAGGTTGACGCTGTTGGAATGAGTACTGTTCCAGAAGTTATTGTGGCAAAAAGTATCAATCTACCATGTGTAGCAATTTCTGTTTTAACAGACGAATGTGACCCCTTAAATCTTCATCAAGTTAACATAAAGGATATAATTGCAATTGCTAAAAAAGCGGAACCTAAATTGATTTTATTATTTAAAGAGTTCATAAAACAACTTTAAAAAACTTATATTTGATTCTTATGAAGAAACTAACAATAAAAGACATTGCAGAAAATTTTGGAGTATCTATATCTACAGTTTCAAAAGCGCTGAATGATAGTCATGAAATTAGTGAAGGCACTAAAGAAAAAATAAATAAATATGCAAAAGAACATAATTATAAGCCCAATTTTAACGCCATAAACTTAAAAAATAGAAGCACAAAAACAATTGGAATAATTATTCCAAACATGCTAAACTATTTTTTCGCTCAAGTTTTTAAAGGAATTGAGAATATTGCAAATAAAAAAGGATACAAAGTAATTACATGTATTTCAAATGAGTCTTATAGCAAAGAAGTAGAAATCATTGAAATGCTATCAAATGGAAGTGTAGATGGCTTTATACTATCACTTGCCAAAGAAACTGAACTACAACAAAACTTTAAGCATATTCAAAATACTATTGATGACGGAACACCTATTGTAATGTTTGATAGGACTTCTGATAATGTACAATGTGATAAAGTAATTGCTGACGATTATAACGGTGCTTTAAGCACGGTAGATTTCCTTGCTAAAAGAGGCCATAAAAACATTGCTTTTATTTCAACTATCAGTAATTTACATATTGGAAAACAACGTTTTCTAGGATATGAAAAAGGGTTGAAAAATGCAGCCTTAAAATTCAATCCAGATTTAGTGATTGATATTTTTGAAAAAGATTATAAAAAATATGAAGCTATTTTAACTCCCTTTTTTAAGAACAATAAAATTGATAGTGTAATTGCTCTTGGTGAATCTCTAGCCATCGCAGCAATGAAATCAGCCATAAAAAATAACCTCAACATCCCAAGAGACATTTCTGTAATTGCTTTTTCAAACGGAATTTTAGCAAGACATTCTAGCCCTAAATTAACAACCGTTAGTCAACATGGAGAAATAATGGGAGAAACTGCAGCAAAAATGCTGATTGAAAAATTAGAAAAAAAGCAACAGGAAATAATTACTACAGTGATTAAAACTGATTTAGTTATTAGAAATTCTACAAGGTAAATTTAACGACCAATCCTTCATTTGCACGGATGTTAAAAACCATACTATCTTCAAATATTAAATACTGTCCTTTTACACCTTTCAAGACACCTTGATACGTTGGTGTTTTAATCAAATTTAAACTTTTAACCTTTTGAGGGTATTGATTTACTGGAAAATTAATTTGTGTTTCCTTTATGTTTTTATCTAAGTAATATTCTTTTACTTCATCTGGAATATATTGTGATAATTTCTCTTTTTCTACTACCAAATCAGCATCAGTAATATCATTTGTCAACATCTTTCTCCAATTTGTCTTATCAGACACATATTGTTTTAACGCAACTTCTGTTATCCCTGCCAAATATCTATTTGGAACCTCAACTATTTCAATTGCTTCATGCGCTCCTTGATCAATCCAACGTGTAGGAATTTGAGATTTTCTGGTTACTCCAACTTTAACATCACTAGAATTGGCTAAATAAACAATATGCGGTTTTAACTGCATCTTTTTTTCAAACTCTAAATCTCTATCTTCTTTCCCTAAATGTGCAGTACTTAGTTCTGGTTTCAGTATCCAATCTCCAGCATTTGGCGTTTCAAAAAAACAACTTTTACAAAACCCTTGACGATAGATTTCCTTGTCAAGATGACAATTTAAACATTCGTATTTTACAAACGACATGGTTATTTCTTTATCCAATAACTGATTCATATTAATAAAATCAGTCTCCATATCTAAAAAGTATTGAACCGTTTTATCATTAGAAGTCATCATTTTTTTAAGTACACCTTGATATTGCATAATATATTTGTATTTTTAACTCGATAAAGATAATCAATATCCAATGGCTATACCAATAGTAAACTCCATTATTTCCTGGTTTTTAAAAAAGCGTATTCATCAAATAGATCTATTTGTAAAGTACCCTATTGATGTGCAAGAAGAATTATTCCACCGATTGATTTTCATTTCTAAAAGCACTGAGATTGGCAAACAATTTGATTTTGAAACCATTAAAGATTATCAAACATTTACAGAGAGAGTTCCTATTCAAAAATACGAATCCTTTGAGCCTTTTATAGAAAGAGCAAGAAAGGGTGAGCAAAACTTATTTTGGAACACCTACATTAAATGGTTTGCAAAATCAAGTGGAACAACCAATGCTAAAAGCAAATTTATTCCCGTAAGTGACGAGGCAATTGAAGATTGCCATATGAAAGCAGGAAAAGACATGTTGTGCTTATATATAAACAACAATCCAAACACTCAATTGTTTACAGGCAAAGGCTTACGTCTTGGTGGAAGTTCTGCTGTTTATGAAGATAACAACTCCTATTTTGGAGATTTATCTGCAATAATAATTGAGAATATGCCTTTTTGGGCCGATTTAAGTAGCGCTCCTAAACAAGAAACTGCTTTAATGAGCGAATGGGAAACTAAAATGGAGGCTATTATTAATGAAACAATTAATGAAAATATTACCAGTTTAATTGGCGTCCCTTCGTGGATGCTAGTACTATTAAATCGCGTGTTAGAAAAAACAGGAAAAGATACTATTTTGGAGGTTTGGCCAAACCTTGAAGTTTATTTTCATGGAGGTGTAAACTTCAATCCATATAGAGAACAGTTTAAAAAATTGATTCCAAAAAAAGACTTTAAATACTACGAAACATATAATGCTTCAGAAGGTTTTTTTGCAATTCAAGATCAAAATAGTTCTAAAGAATTATTGCTGATGCTTGATTATGGAATCTTTTATGAATTTATTCCAATGGATTCTTATGAAGGGGAAAAATCGACCGCTATTCAACTTTCAGATGTTGAACTTGACACCAATTACGCATTAGTCATCACTACAAACGGAGGCTTATGGAGGTATTTGATTGGAGACACAATTAAATTCACTTCACTAAAGCCATATAGGATAAAAATAACTGGACGTACAAAACATTTTATCAATGTATTTGGTGAAGAATTGATTATTGAGAATGTTGAAGAAGCGCTAAAAAAAGCGTGTAAAAAAACCAAAGCAACAATTATTGATTTCACCGTCGCTCCAATTTTTATGAAAGGTAAATCTAATGGCGGACATGAATGGATGATTGAGTTTAGTAAAGCGCCAAAAAATATTGACTATTTCACTGAACTATTAGACAATGCGTTGAAATCCATTAATTCTGATTATGAAGCAAAACGCTATAATAACATGACGTTGGGAATGCCAAAAATACACCAAGCGAGAAAAGGCTTATTTTATGATTGGTTAAAAATGAAAGGGAAATTAGGAGGACAACACAAAATCCCTAGACTTTCAAATAAGCGTGATTTTATGGAAGAGTTATTGCAATTATAAATTATGACGAAGAATTAATTTGGGTTTCTTATTTCGTTTAATAAATCATAAAAAACTCTATTCTTAGAATCATTATTTTTAATTAAATCACTAAATCTTTCGGCAACTTTTCCTCTCATATATTCATCTTCTAGCACATCCCTACTCTTCATATCAAAAACCATAATTGAAGCATAGATATGTTTCCACTCTTCTATCCCAAAAGTATAAATTGTAAATTCTCTTCCATCATTAAACAAATCAATATTATTCCAAGATAAAATTGGAAGATTATAATTTTCTGGAAAAATAATTTTATCCCATTTTCCATACTTATCATACATTACTTTATGAGAGGCAAACGCAGAACTAATACATTCATATCTAATTTCATTATAAGAAATTGTATCACTTTCTACAACAGTTACATATTTGTCAAATAATATTTTAGTATAGTTATTGGTATAGATTTCCGGACACAGAGTTACCCTTTTTTGTTTTGAAGTTTGCTTATTTTTAGGTTTTGTTCCACAACTAACAACTACTAATGAGATTAGTAGAATAAAGAATAAATTTTTCATAGCTATAGAATTAAATTTTCCTTTCAATCACATAATTCACCATTTTTACAAGTGAATTTTTATATTCAGAATCTGGATATGGGATTAAAATATCCACAGCTTGTTGTTGATACTCTTCCATTTTAGAAGTTGTATACTCAATTCCGCCTTTTTCTTTTACAAACTTGATAACCTCTTTAACTCGTTGCTTATTTTTATTATGATTCTTCACAGAATTGATTAGCCATTTTTTCTCAGAAGGCTCACAATTGTTAAGGGTATAAATCAAAGGAAGTGTCATTTTTTGCTCTTTGATATCTATTCCTGTTGGCTTTCCAATTTTTTCATCAGAATAATCAAACAAGTCATCTTTTATTTGAAACGCAATACCAATTAACTCACCAAACTTACGCATACGCTCAATTTCATCTGCTTCGCTTCCAACTGATGCAGCTCCAATACCACAACAAGCAGCAATTAAAGTTGCCGTCTTTTGGCGAATAATATCAAAATAAATAGCTTCTGTAATATCTAATTTTCTGGCTTTTTCTATCTGTAGTAATTCTCCTTCACTCATTTCTCTAACCGCAACAGAAATCAGTTTTAAAATATCAAAATCATCATTATCTATTGATGTCAACAACCCTTTTGACAATAAATAATCGCCTACTAAAACGGCAATTTTATTTTTCCACAAAGCATTTAAAGAGAAGAAACCTCTTCTTCGATTGCTATCATCAACCACATCATCATGCACCAAAGTTGCAGTATGAATCAATTCAATTACAGATGCTCCTCTATATGTTCGTTCTTCAAATTTTCCATTAGAAACCATCTTTGCAACTAAGAATACAAACATTGGACGCATTTGCTTTCCTTTTCTTCTTACAATATAGTGTGTGATTCTGTTGAGTAACGGAACATTAGAAATCATTGCCTCTTTGAATTTTGATTCAAAGAGTTCCATTTCTTTTAAAATGGGTTGTTTTATGTATTCAACTGGTTTCATTAAGATAACTCAAAAATAAGAAAAATATAGATTCTTCACCTTGTTAAAAATAACAATAAATTTATTTGGCTTTATTTGCTAATTGACCACATGCTGCATCAATATCTTTACCTCTGCTCCGTCTAACATTCACAACGATATCATTCATTTCCAAAATACTTACATAATCATCAATCGCTCTTTTGGGAGCTTGCTGAAATTCTCCATCATCTATTGGATTGTATTCTATAATATTGACTTTACAAGGCACATGTTTACAATATTGAACCAAAGCGTCTATATCTTTTCGAGTATCATTAATACCTTCCCAAACGATATACTCATACGTAATTATTTTTTGTGTTTTCTCATACCAATAGATCAAGGCATCTCTTAAATCATCTAAAGGAAAAGTTTCATTAAAAGGCATTATTTGAGTACGAACGGCATCGATTGCAGAATGTAATGAAACTGCCAAATTAAATTTAACCTCATCATCAGCCATTTTTCTAATCATTTTTGGCACACCAGAAGTAGATACTGTAATTCGTTTTGGCGACATCCCTAAGCCTTCTGGAGATGTAATTTTATCTATAGATTTAATTACGTTGTTATAATTCATCAACGGCTCTCCCATTCCCATAAAAACAACATTCGTAAGTTTTCTATTGTGATACAATAAACTTTCTTGATTTATTGCCGCAACTTGATCGTAAATTTCATCTGGATTTAAATTTCGCATTCTTTTTAAACGAGAAGTTGCACAAAACTTACAATCTAAACTACAACCAACTTGGCTAGAAACACATGCTGTTGTTCTAGTGTCTGTTGGAATTAAAACAGACTCTACCATTAAACCATCATGTAGTCTTATGGCATTTTTAATCGTACCATCTTTACTACGTTGCATTTCGTCAACGCTTATATGATTAATCACGAAGTTTTCTTCAAGAATCACTCTTGTCTCTTTGGAGATATTTGTCATATCCTCAAAAGAATGAGAAACCTTACTCCAAAGCCACTCATATACTTGATTACCTCTAAACGCTTTATCTCCATTTTCTACAAAAAAATCGCGAAGTTGATCTTTAGAAAGTGATCGTATGTCCTTTTTTTTATCCTTCATCTTTAAAAAATCTATTTATAAAATGGCTAATTTTAATAGGTAAACAAGATATATAAAATTCATTAAACTGTTAAAAAAAACCCGCTAAAAGCGGGTTGAAGTTTTTAATTATATAATCAACATGGCATCACCATAAGAATAGAATTTATAATTTTCTTTTATAGCTTCTGCATATGCTTCTTTTAAGAAATCATGACCCGCAAAAGCTGAAGCCATCATCATTAATGTAGATTTAGGCATATGAAAATTAGTTATCATACAGTTTGCAATAGAAAAATCATGTGGAGGGAAAATAAATTTATTTGTCCATCCTTCAAAAGTATTTAAACGTCTGTTTGAAGAAACAGTACTTTCTAAAGCTCTCATTGATGTTGTACCAACAGCACAAACTCTACGTTTATTATCTAAAGCATCGTTTACTAATTTAGTTGCAGATTCTGGAACGTTAATTTGTTCAGAATCCATTTTATGTTTAGATAAATCTTCTACTTCTACTGGATTAAAAGTTCCTAAACCAACATGTAAAGTAACTTTAGCAAAATCTATCCCTTTTATTTCCAATCTCTTTAATAAATGCTTAGAAAAGTGTAATCCTGCAGTTGGAGCAGCAACAGACCCTTCATGCTCAGCATAAATTGTTTGATATCTTTCTTTATCTTTTGACTCTACAGATCTTTTAATATATTTAGGAAGAGGTGTTTGACCTTCTTTCTTCAAACGTTTTCTAAACTCTTCATAACTACCATCAAACAAAAAACGAAGTGTACGTCCTCTAGAAGTTGTATTGTCTATTACCTCAGCGACAAGACTTTCATCTTCACCAAAAAATAATTTATTTCCAATTCTAATTTTTCGCGCAGGATCAACTAAAACATCCCATAAACGTTGCTCTTCGTTTAATTCTCTTAATAAGAAAACTTCAATTCTAGCACCCGTTTTTTCCTTTTCACCATATAACCTTGCAGGAAAAACTTTAGTATCATTCAACACCATTAAATCACCTTCATCAAAATAGTTGATCAAATCTTTAAACATTTTATGCTCAATAGTTTGGTCTTTTCTGTTTAAAACCATTAAACGAGATTCATCGCGATGTTCTGCTGGATACTCCGCTAATAACTCTTCTGGTAATTCAAAACCGAATTTAGATAATTTCATATGTGTGTATAGTTTGTTTTTAAAGCAGGCAAATATACAACATTGACATAGGCGTTGTCAAGTGTTTAGGCCAAAAAGATTATTTTGTGAGTTTTTGAATGTCTAACCAGAAATTTGGATACGACTTTGACACTACTTCTGCGTCTTCTATTTCTAAATTAGTTTTTAGTAATAATGGCGCAAAAGCCATTGCCATTCTATGGTCATTATACGTCTCAACTTTGATGTTTTTCTTAATTATTGATGCTGCTTTTAAAGTCAAACTTTCATCAGTAATTAAAATTTCTGCACCAAACTTTTCCAACTCTGTTTTAAGCGCTACTAATCTATCTGTTTCTTTAATTTTTAATGTATGCAACCCTTTTAAATGACATGCTAAACCAAGACCAAAACAAGTGACAGCAATGGTTTGTGCAATATCTGGAGCATTACTTAAATCAAAAGATATATTTTGAAGTTGTAAGCGACTTTCAACTTTGGTTAATGTAATTGAATTTTTATTAAACGTTGTTTTAACTCCAAAACTTTTATAGATTTCAGCCAAAACAGCATCACCTTGTAAGCTTGTTTTTTTATATGAACTCAATGTCAAAGTTGCTCCCTTACTCAAAGCAACCAAACTATAATAATATGAAGCAGAACTCCAATCTGATTCAACAGTAATCAGTTTATTTTCTATCGTCTTTTTTGCCTTTACAGTAATTGTGTTTTGCTCCCAAACGCTTTCAATTCCTATTTCGGAAAGCAAACTTAACGTCATTTTTATATAAGGAACAGAAGTTACTTCGCCTTCAAATTCTAATTTCAAACCGTTTTCAAGACTAGAAGCAATTAATAACAAGGCAGAAATATATTGACTACTTACACTACCATTAATTATAATTGTATCCTTTGTGAGTTTTTTACCACTAATTTTTAATGGCGGAAAACCTTCATTCTCCATGTATTCAATTTCTGCACCTAATAATCTTAAAGCGTCTACCAAAATTTTGATTGGTCGTTCTTTCATACGCTTTGAACCTGTCAAAATAGTTTCTCTTCCTTGAGCAATAGAAAAATAGGCAGTTAAAAAACGCATCGCAGTTCCTGCATGATGCACATCAACAATTTCTGACAGTGACGAAAGTGCTGTTCTCATTACAGCAGTATCATCAGATTCTCCAAGATTTTCTATAGCAATATTTTTATAAAATTGCTGTAAAATTAATAAGCGATTTGATTCACTTTTAGAGCCTGTAATCGTAATTGAACCCTCAAGCGGTTCGGTATAGTGAGATAATTGTAAGTTCAAAAGTTACTTCTTTATAAGTTTATAATAAACGGCCATAAACAACCCATACATTAATGACATTACAACTTGAAGTTGCACAAAAGGTTGCCATTTACCATCTATCAAATATTCATTATTCATGCCTTCAATTCCATTGAAACGAAAAAATCCCATTCCTAATTTAAGTAGTGTTACAATCACAAAAAAGATGATTGAAAAACGAAGAAATAGATGTAAAAAGCGAGCGTTTTTATATTGATTCATTATTTTAATTTTTTATTATTTTGATGCCTATCATGATCTCTTTTGGTCTTCAATTCCAATTTCTTATCAAATGCTTCCTGTAAGTTTATTCCTGTTTGGTTTGCCAAACACAACACTACAAAGACAACATCTGCCAATTCTTCTCCTAAATCTTTATTTTTATCGCTCTCCTTTTCACTTTGCTCTCCATAACGACGTGCAATTATACGAGCCACTTCACCGACTTCTTCGGTCAATTGCGCCATATTGGTAAGTTCGTTAAAATAACGAACACCATGCTCTTGTATCCAATGATCTACGGTTTTTTGTGCGTCTTTGAGTTTCATTTAAAACAACAATTTAAATTGAGTTTCAAAGGTACTGATTCTTAATTTAGCTTGTTTCTTAACTTTTAAAAAATTAACTTTGTGGTAATTATAAAAATTGTGCTAAAAAAGACTGATTTCCTATAATGAAATTTACAAAAATCATATTATTAACCTACTTTATTTTAATAAATTTGCTCCCAGCAGCAAAGTTCATTAAAATGGAAATAATGGATTCTTGTGAAAATAAATGTATGCAACATTGCAATAAGCAAAAAAGCAAAGCCGATAATAATCCTTTTAACAAACAAAACTGTATTTTAAATATTAACCTTTCCTCAATATTTGTTTTCCCACCAAATAATTTTACTTTTTCAGACGTTTACTTTAAGTCAATAGCTGAAAAACAAAAGTATTACTTCAAAGAAATTATTCTTAATTATTATATTTCTAAAATTTGGCAACCGCCAAAACTATTTACTAAAATTTAGACTTTAAAAATAAATAATCATTTAAAAATAATACAATGAAAAATATAATTTCAATTGTAACGCTTTTGCTATGTGTAAATTTAAGCGTTAGTGCTCAAGAAAAAAAACAATGTAGTGAGCAAACAAAAACTTGTACAATGCACAAGAAAACTTGTTCTAAAGAACAAATGAAAAATTGTAAAATGGACAATAGTAGTTGTTCTGCTGACAAAAAAACTTGTTCATCAGAAGAGATGAAAAATTGTGAAATGGATAAAAACACTTGTTCATTAAACAAAAAAACTTGTACAGAAGAAAAAAGAAAAAACTGTACAAGAGATAAAAAAGAAGCTTGTTTGGTTCGTAAAACTGAAACAAAATCTTAATATCTAAAACAATTTTGGGAGTTTGGTAAACAAACTCCCATTTTTTTAACTAAAAACTCATAAAATGAAAAATATTATTTTAATAAATTCAATTATAATTCTTTTAATAACAGGTTGTAATACAAATACTAAACCAACAAAAAATGACATAAAAATCATTGGAGAAATGAAAAATGTAATGTGGAAAGGACAACTTTATGGAAGTATAAATCTTGACACAATTGCAAACAAAGAGAACTTGTATGGACTTGGTCCAGTTGAATATTTATCAGGCGAATTGATGGTTTTTGATGGGAAAGCATACAAGTCGACTGTATTGACTCCAACAACTATGAAAGTTGAAGAAACATACAAAACCAAAGCTCCATTTTTCGGTTACGTAAACATTAACAAATGGAAAGAACAAAATCTGCCTGACAGTATTCAATCTATTTCACAATTAGAAACTTATCTTGACAAGATTACAAAATCTGCAAAACGACCGTTTATGTTTAAACTAAGTGGAGTTGTAGAAACTGCAAAAATTCACATAGTAAATTTGCCAAAAGGTTCAAAAGTAAGTTCGCCAAACGAAGCACATCAAGGACAAATAAATTACGATATAATAAATCAACAAGCCGACATTCTTGGGTTTTTCTCAACAGAACATAAAGCAATTTTTACGCATCACGATACTTTTTTACATATGCATCTATTGACAAAAGACAAAACAAAAATGGGCCATTTAGACAACGTCTTTTTTGGAAATGGCAACATAAAACTTTACTTGCCGGAAAAATAAAAACTGCACCTAACACTGTATAAAAATAATGCGTAGTTTAGTGCTTAATGACTGAACGAAATATAGAAAAACAACAATTTAAATTGAGTTTCAAAGGGAGTGATTCTTAATTTAGTTTGTTTCTTAACTTTTAAAAAATTAACTTCGCTTATCGTCTGATATATATCAATAAGTTGGCAACAAGCAGAAAAATGAAACACGCATTAAACATATTTATTTTTTTAACAATTTCGCAAGTAGCGATAAGTCAGAACACCATTTTATGGAAAGTAACGGATACAATAAATGACAAGACATCTTTTATCGTTGGAACTTTTCACCAATTTGGAAATTCATTTGTCGATTCAATTCCAGAAATTAAAGAATCCCTTTTGAGTTCTGAACTTGCTGTTTTCGAATCGATTGACAATATTGAGAATACTAGAGAAATGATTCAACAAAGAAAACCATCTCTCGAAATTGAAAAGAGATTAAAGAAAAAAGACCTTAAAAAACTTAAGACAATTGCGAAAGATTGGAAAGTAGATTTATATAAATTAAAGCCATTAGAAATTAGATGGAAACTACAACAAGAATTTCAAAAAACTAAATGTAAAACTACTAAACCAACTGATACGTATGACCATTTTGACAATTACGTGCAACACCTTGCCGAAGAAAACAAAATTGAGCTTTTAGGATTAGAAACAGATAGTTTACAATTAAGTCTCCTAGAAAAAGAATATAAAAACCCTAACTGGAAAAAAGAAAGAAAAAATATTAGTGCTTGGATTAACCAAATGATAACTGACAAACCAAATATGAATAATTGCGGACTTGCGAATAAATATAGAAAGTTTGATTTAGAATATGAGTTTGAAAAAGAATGCGAAACAGATATTCTAATTCTTCAACGTAATAATGAATGGA
>Ga0307993_1000387_pt1 | contig 15180 bp, 6 predicted proteins | sample EllFjometagen260_FD_203163 | JGI IMG/M metagenome (GOLD analysis project Ga0307993, IMG submission 203163) | Marine microbial communities from Ellis Fjord, Antarctic Ocean - #260 | ecosystem: Environmental > Aquatic > Marine > Unclassified | place: Southern Ocean | collected 2014-11-02 | reverse complement strand
ATACAATGAATTCTTTGCGAGTAGCACACTACCTGTAAGCAAGAAGCCTATAGAAGTAGAAGATACCATAGGTAATCACACGCTAATCATCCCTTCACTCTCTCCTCACGATGCCATGTTCTTCCTCGCCAGAAGAGCCTACGGCGGTGAAAATTCTACAAACAATTATAAGTTCTTTGAGACAAAGGACAGCTATTTCTTCTGTACACCCGAGTATCTACATGAGAAGTATAAGGAACAACACGCAACAAAAGAAGGTCTAGAGAGCAATCATCTAATATTCTATACAAACAAATCAATGGATGATAGCTCACCTGATGGTCAGTTGATAGCACAACAGACAGTAAGCGGACTTAGCTACGGCAGTCCTTCTAATACAATAGAAGAAGTCAAGGCAGGAACATACAAACGATCTATACTAGAGATAGACATTCTTAATAGAACAACGAATAGAATAAACTATGACTATAGAGATCACATAGACAAGAATCCTATAAAGAACTTAAAGATAGATCATAGCAATGCTTATATAGATGGTCATATGCCTAGTATAAGAGAAGACTACGTGATCAAAGACTTTAATACACCTGGTCAGATAGAGAGAGACAACAGAGCGTATCCATTTTATGCTGAAGTCCTTAATAATGGAAGAGTATTTAATTCTCATATGAGCAAGTACTCAATTAATTGCAATTTAAGTGGTCGAATCAAGCTAGTTCCAGGAATGGTTATATTTATAATGGTGACCCGTAATGAAGTGGCAACGAATCCAGTGCCAGATAAAGAACGAGACGGCTATTACATGATCACAGATGTAGTCAACGTGCATAGCGAGGATACCTATTTGCAGAGTGTGATGATGACCAAAGGCGGACTTACAAAGGACTTCGACAGATCATTCGATGAGTCCAATACAAGCAAGATACTTGACAACATATTAGGAGCATTATAAGATGAGTGCAGGCTTTAGCAATTTACTATGGTTCGTGGGAGTAGTAGAGTATCGAGAAGATGCCTCTAATGATGGTCGTGTTAAAGTACGAGCGTTTGGTATCCACAATTCAGATAAGAACGAAGTAGGTACAGATGATCTGCCATGGGCTATTGTGATAGACGGGTCATACGGAGCATCTTCTAGTATACCTGACATAGGTGAATGGGTGTTTGGATTCTTTATGGACGGAGCTGATGCACAACATCCTATGATACTAGGAAGAATACCAGGTGTCAACTTGCAATTACCACCAGAAGCAGGCGCACCTAATGAAGTGTCTATGATCCCTACTGCATCTATACATAAGTTTGGTAAGCCTCCTTTGCATAGAGCAATGGGTGGTGAAGATGCTGATGTGGGTCAAGCTACGTTACAACAAGCCTCTAAGAAGAATAACATAGAGACTGCTCTAGGAGCTTTATGGTCTGAGCCATCTATTATGACACCTGAAAGAAACCTTGACAACAGAGTCTATACGAGTAAGAACGATAATAACTTTGTAGTCCTATCTGATAGCGAAGATGGAGAAGGAACATATATCCTTGTCTCTCATAAGAGTGGTTCTGCTGTACAAATTGATTCACAAGGTACCGTGTTTGTCAAGTCACAAGGCGATACTTATAATAGCAGTGAAGGCTTTACTCTTAATAGAACTAAGCATAGCCACCATACGAACGTAGAAGAAGGTGATTGGGATCTTAAAGTAGAGAATGGATCGGGTAAGATATGGATTAGTGGTGACTTAGATGTAGAGTGTGAGAACTTTAATGTGACTGCACGTAATACAATGAACCTTAATGCAGGTACAGCCGTTAACGTATCTGGTGGTAAGGTGGGACTCTTTGCTACTGCTGATGACATTAACCTAGCCGCTAATGCAAATATAAAGATGAAAGCAGGCTCAAACCCCTTGACATTGGGTGGGATATATGCTCAAGCATTGTTTGGTGATGTACACATTGATAGCTATAAGATGAATCTCTATAGTACTGCATACACAAAGATTACTTCATTAGGCACACCAGCCGTTAGTCTACAGACATTACCTTATCCTGATTTGGGACATAAGGGTGTAGAGATCAACTCAGGTGTTCTAGTACACGTTACTGCTCCTTCTGTATCAGTAGAATCGTTAACAGCACTCGTTAACAGTGGTAAGACAACTTTATCCAGTACGGGCATCATAGACATCTTTGCTGGTGGTGCTCTCAACATGCAAGCAGTGGGTATTGCTAATCTACATGCAGGTGGTGCACTTAACTTAGAAGCAGTTGGTGTAGCTAACCTTAAAGCAACTGGCGCACTGAGTATGTCAAGTAATGTAGCCACAAGCCTTAAAGCTGGTGCTATCTTAACTATGGACGGATCTCTAGTGAACATAGGCATGGGTGCGACAAGCGCATTAAGTGCGACTCTCGCATCAGTAACAGCCGCACCATCAGTTGTCGCAGTAGCTACTCTACGTAATCTTCAGATACCAACGCCAGCTGCCATTCCTAGTATAACAGAGATTGCTAGAGTTGTCAACCCCGGAGAGATACCTGCTAGTAGAATGGGTGCAGGACCTAGTACTGGTGGCAGTAAAGCAAGACGCAGAACAGCCGCTATGACAAGTCGCATGACTGATGATACTACAGACGGTGGGTCTACAGAATGAATTCAATCTTTCATTATAACATGACTAGCATCCGTTGTCAACCACTTATTGCACTAAATACTATAGTGATTAAAAAGTCAATTAGGAAGATACTATGACATCCCATTGCGAGAACATTACTCCATTAGCATCTAGATTCGATGAGTCATTATTAAGACTTGACAGTGGAGATTGGAATGCTATACTAGACATGACACAACTCGCTAACAGTAGTGGCATTAATGATGGTAGTGGTCTGAATGGGGGTGTGGGACTTAATAGAGCCACGCTTGTAGACGTAACAAATAAAACTAATAATATACTTGACTTATCAGATTTAAGCGATTACCCAGTACTAAGTGATAGATACGAACAAGGTCCTATTACATTCGTAGAGATCGCTGACTTCATCAATAGCAATAACTATGACATCGATAACCTTAATAAAGACATCGCTGACTATGTGGTACGCCCTACTATGCCTGTGCCTCTTGATTCTTATCTAGGTGACTTAGATTACTACATGAATAAGAACTTTGGTGCATCAATATCTGGTGGTATCTGTGGTTCATTCAATAACTTCTTCTCTCAGCTAGTGGGTTTATTCGTACTCATCGATACTGCGACAGAGTTAATGGCTGACATCAAGAACCTATTAGAGAAGGATCCAGTTAAGCTCGCTAAGTCGTTGACTCTAGCAGTCGTACTACAGAAGATAAAGGACGCCATCCTCAAGATTGTTGACAAAGTGATAGAGCAACTTAAGAAGCGTGTACAACAAGTAGTAGCGGCTACTGTGGCAGGGTTAAGTAATATACAAGGCGCCAGTCAAATGGTGTATCAAAAGATTCAAGAAATACAGAATGATATCAATGACTTATTCGATGTTGATAGCATAGAAGAGTTTAAGAAGAAGATCGAAGCGTTAATGGCTAAGACATCTGCACAGTTCGAAAGACTTACTGTAGAGAACGTTGCCCTAATGATGTTTAGATTCTGTCAGATGAGCGAAGTGATTGAAGGCATGCTGAACAAGTCAGTAGATGGTCTTAAAGCACTTGCAACGTCTGTAGAGGTAGAGAAGAAAGTACTAGAGACTGTGAGCCTCGTTGAGACAAAGAAAGCTGTCGAGAATGGTGCAATACGTGTATCTAAGAAAGATCGAGATGAGAAGCAAAAAGAAGTTATTGCTAAGACGAATGAATCACAGCCAACATTAACAGATATAGCTAATGGTCAACAGAGTAATTATATCACACCTAGAGAGATGAGTCAAGCGGAAATTGAAGAAGTTAACTCATCAGTAGGCAGCGAAGCAGGTATACCAGGCAAGTTCACATACTCATCATCTGTAAAGAATCAGAACGACTACGAAGGTAGCTACCTTAAGGGTGCTGGCTATAAGAAGATCGATCCAGTTGTGTTTGCTAAGTTACTACGAGTATGCGAGATGACGGGTAAGCAATACGTTATTACATCAGGCTATAGATCGCCTCAGTATAATGCTTCTGTCGGTGGTGCTAAAAGCTCTGTTCATATGACAGGTAAAGCTATTGACATTAGCGTGAGAGGTAGTTATGCAGAGAGATCAGAATTTATTGTGGCAGCAAGTAGAGCAGGCTTTACTGGCATTGGTGTATACAGTACGTTCATACACTTAGATACTGGTGCTAGAAGAAGTTGGATAGCGGGCTCTTCTTCATCATATCCAGTTAAGTCTGACGAGTACTCTAGCTTTAGACAACTAGCGGCACGCCATAATGGTGACAAGCTTCGTACGGCTTAAGACTGCATAAATAAGAAGAACACATAGGAAACAAAAATGGCACAGATCACACCACGTACTAGACAAGAGACTCTGTATACAGACTTTCATAAGGATCTAGCACTCATTCCAGGTAGAAATGATCTCGCACGTAGAGTCAATGAGAACTCTGTGAGAGAAGCTATCAAGAATGTCATATTGACTGATCGTGGAGAACGTTTGTTTCAGCCTACACTAGGCAGCGATATACGAGCTACATTATTTGAGAACGTTACACCAGCTACTATCATTCTATTAAAGGACACTGTAAGCGATGCACTATCAGCATTCGAACCACGTTGTAATCTACTAGACGTAGAAGTAATAGGTGATATAGACTCTAACAGTCTCACAGTTAACGTTGTTTTCAACGTCATAAATAATGAAGGACCACAAACAATTTCAATAGGCATTGACAGGGTAAGATAAATGGCAAACATATCACCAGTAACTAATTTAGACTTCTTCGCAACAAAGGAAGAGCTTAAGACATTCCTTAAGAATCAGTCTATCTTTGCTGACTACGACTTTGAAGGGTCGAACATGAATGTATTGCTTGACTTACTATCATACAATACCTTCTATAACAACTACTATTATAACATGGCAATGAGCGAGATGTTTCTTGACTCTGCACAAGATCGTAATAGTGTTATGTCACACGCAAAGGAACTTAACTATCTTCCTCGTTCACGTAGATCAGCTATGGCTACTGTTACGTTGAACATCACTGCTACACAAGATTCGAACTACTTCACGATACCTTCTAATACATCATTAACAGGGAAGTGTGGTAATACAACGTTTACATTCCTTACAGACAAAGCTAACATAGCGACACGTGTTTCGAATACGAATACATTTAATATCGCAGGCATGCAAGCATTTCAAGGACGTCTTATCACAGAGACATTGCCTATTAGTGATACTGTATTATCGAATGACTGGATAGACACACGCTCATTGTATGTTACAGTGAATGGTGTAGAGTATGTCCAGAAGGCTGATATCTTTGGTGTCAAGTCTACAGATAAAGTATTCTATATGCAAGCAGAATCAGATGGTAAATATAGCTTGCAATTTGGAGAGAACAAGTTTGGTGCACAACCAACTAGTGCTGATACTATCGTTGCACGTTACAGAATATGTAATGGTGAAGAAGCGAATGGTGTAAACTCGTTCACTGTAGCACAGAATTTAGGGGGTGCATCAAGCATTGCTCCTACAGTAACCACGCCCTCTACTGGCGGCTTTTACCATGAGAGTATTGAGAGCATTCGTTCGTTTGCACCTAAGGCATTACAAGTACAAGATCGTGCTGTAACAAAGAGTGACTACGAGATACTGTTACGTAATAAGTTTCCAAGCATTCAAGCTATCTCTGTATATGGTGGTGATGAAGTAGATCCTCCTCAGTTTGGTAAGGTAATCATCTCTGTTGATGTTACTGGTGGACAGGGTGCGGCAGACTTCGAGATCGCTGACTTTAAAGAGTACTTAAAGGATAAGACACCATTGACTATTGAGCCTGTGTTTGTATCAGCTAAGTTCTTGTTTATCAATACACTTGTTAACGTAGTCTACGATGCGAACGCTACATCTAAATCAGCGGCACAGATTAAGTCAGAAGTTATTGCTAAGATCATGTCATACCAGACAACGAATCTAAATGACTTTAATAAGACATTGCGACAGTCTAGGTTATCTGCTACACTAGATGGTGTAGATACGTCTATAGTATCAAGTGATATCTTTGCACAGCCTATCATCGAGATCGAGCCTACGTTAAGTATCGTACAGAATCAGTCATTCTCTTTTGAGGGCGCACTTGTAACTCCATACGCATTTGATGAACTCACAGGCTTCTCATCGTTTACACCGGCTATCAAGACTACTAAGTTTACTATTGAAGGATCACTCATCACACTACAAGACGATGGTAAGGGTTCTATCATGGCTGTTACAGCAGACGGTACAAGCGAACGAGTCTTTAAGCGTAGTATTGGTACAATCAATTATACTACAGGTGCTATCAAGATGTCAAACCTTATTGTTGATTCGTTTGAAGGTGATGCCATTAAGTTCACTGCTAACACGATCAATAAGGATGTGAAAGCTCCTAAAGACAGAATCATCTCTATACGCAATCAAGACATTACTGTCAACGTAAAACAATTAACGGAATAAAACATGCTAGACGTTTCAAGTAATATTTCGACATTCATCGAAGAACAGTATCCATCTCTGTATAGGGAAGAGGGTGCTTTACTCGTTGAGTTCACGAAGATGTACTACGAGTTTAACGATATCAAGATGGATCGTGACTTGTTCAAACTACGTGATATCGATTCTACTCTAGCTAACTTCCTTATCTTCTACAAGAAAAAGTTTCTTCATGAGCTACCTCTAGATACTATCGTAGATACTAAGTTCATTGTAAAACATATTCAAGACTTATACAAGAGAAAGGGTTCTGAAGAATCACTTCGCTTGCTATTCCAATTGTTCTATGATACAGAGATCGAGATATTCTATCCCAGCACCAACGTATTAAGACCTTCTGATTCTGTATGGGGTGGTGCAACCTATCTAGAGATGCAGAGCATTCACACAGTTATCGATTATCCTATCAAGCGTGGTGACAAACTAGGGGGTGACATTTCTGGCGCTTCCGGCTTCGTAGATGAGATCGTCTTTGTAAACTTCACAGGCTCATTAGTGCCTATTGTATATCTCTCTAATGTATCAGGTACATTTGCAAGTGACGATGGTATTCTAGTCACACGTGGCGTAGACCCAACTGTTAACTATGGTAAACTCGTACAGGGTTCAGTAAGTAGTGTCACAGTTACTAATGCTCCTAGACAACCTGGTCAAGTAGTGGGTGACATAGTAAAGCTTAAATCAGCTAGAACAGGAGTTACTGGTACTGCACAAGTTCAATCTGTATCTGCTCTCAGCACGGGTCTTATTGAATTCGATATAGAAGATACTGGATATGGATACATTCTACCTGCTGATACTGGTCCACAGACAGAGATCAACATATCGAATCAAGTTATCGTATTACAACAATCATTAACGCCTACTATTAACGTTGGCGATCCAATCTATGCAGAGAATAACTCTTCTGTAGTAACACCTATTAATGGCGTAGCATTCGATTCATCGCCAGCGAATATCACAGGTGGCGGGCGAGTCGTTGGATATGATCACCCCCTCGTTTACATCAATACAATAGATCGCACTAAAGAAGTTTTTCTTCAATACGTAAAAGATCAACTCGCTTTACTATCAGGGTTTAATACCTCTGCCGATCCCGCTATTAATGCTGTATTCAATAGAGAAGACATCGCTACTGGATATAGATTAGGTGACATTACTAATACTGGTTACGTGGCGGCTTCCCTCAATCATATTACTGCACTAGACGTTGCTAGATTTGAGACATTCAGAACTGGTACTGGTACTATCACTTCAGGGCAAACAGCATGGATCAATACTAAATTACTTCCTGCTCTATATGCTGAAGGTTTAGGATATGACTTCACTGTATTGCCTACTAATGGTCAAGCTGATTTCATTATAGGAAGTACTGCTGTCAATGGAGTTTCTGTTGGACTGTTTAACTCTTCAGCAAGTTTTGTTGTTGACACTATATCAGCAACCGATCGTGAGACAGTAACTATCATCACAGACATAATCGGAGACTTCACTGATACTCCTCTACAAGTTACAGTTAACGCAACTGCTATGAGTAACCCTCGTACATATCAGATAGAGACATTAGGTACTACTACTCAAGCACAATGGAATACTGCCGCTGGTACTTCAAGCGTCACGTATGCTGTAGCAGATGAGTTTGTTGCAATCAATGCGGCAGCTGGTGGTAATGGTACAGTTATAGACGTTACTGATACTAACTATTTCATGAGTGGACCTACAAGCGAAACATTGAATACTAAATTCAAAGACGCATTCACTCCTCTTACAGTTACTATAGGCTCTATAGATGATATCGTTGTTACGAGTGCAGGTAATGCATATCAGAATGACGTACTCACTGAAGCAAGCTATAGCGACATCGCTAAATTTGATAAGAGAAATCCTATCGTCACGTTTGCTTCTGTTGACTTCTTATTAGAAGTTGGTGAGATTGTGACATCTGCTATCACTGTAGAAGATCCTACATACGCCATCGCAGACGGTATTCCATATACTGTTCGTGCTAAGTTTCTTAAGAGAAGTGGCAACGATTTCTACTTCAAGCTATTGAGTTTCCATAACTTTGACACTAGCTCTACTGTAAACATTCGTGGTGTACAATACGCTATATCGAATGTTAGAAAAGATATGACATCTAAAGCCATGGGTTCGAATGCTGTTATATCAGGCATTGCTAGTTATCAGACTGGTCAGATCGACACAGTAAGCATACTGAACACAGGCTTTAGATACGAAGATAGAGAGTTAGTGGACTTAATAGACACAGATGGAATCTCTGTCGCTAAAGCAGATTTACGTACTTTAGGACCTGGCTTAAGCGAAGGTAAGTGGAAGACTACTAGTTCGTTCTTAAGTGAAATTAATAGAAAGATACACGACAATCATTACTATCAAGAGTACTCGTATGATATTGGATCCATTGTAGACCCAGTGAAATATACTCCTCTTATAGATAATGTTGTGGGTGTAGCTGGTACAAAACTGTTCAGTTCCCCTCTCATAAATACAGATAGTAATCTATCTTCAACACTAGATGTGGAATTCCAAGTATGGGATATTACAGAAACTCAGTTGTCGAATGAAGAGGGTACACAAAACTTGAACACTGAGGACAATCAAGGACTTGTAAGCACAGTCATAACGCTTGACACTGTTACAAGTGGCAACGTCACAACACAGATAGGGACTTAACGGATAGAACAATGGCAAAAATTATAACTGAAAATTTTAAAGTAGAGACTACGAAAGAGTTATTTGGCTCCTTCGTCAGTAACAATGCTACAGTGAGTTCTAACTTTGCAACGTCTCTTGGCGTGTACGACACAAGCAACTCACTTAGTCTATCTTCAAGCAATGTATCTGACATTACGGGAATCGTTAATACACAATTAGCGAATCTTAATCCTGAGTCTGATTACTATATCATGGGCTCTAGTATCGATAAGCCTAATAATATAGCAAACACCCAATTCGAAAAGCGAGAGTTCGAGAGGCGAGTCATCTTTGGAAACAAAGTGGGCGTTAACGAAATTCGCTATATGTTCAATATCAATAACTGGGCATCAGGCACAGTCTACGATGATTTCGATGACACTCAAGATGCGTCACTATTAAACATGATCGTCACAGTCGTTAACGATGAAGGCAACTACTACGTATTTAAGTGTCTAGATAATAATAACAGTGGACCATCTACATCTGCACCAAGTCTTAATGAAATCGATACTAGTACATATGAGTTAATCATATCAAGTGATGGCTACGTATGGAAATATATGTTCTCAGTCACGAGCGCAGAAGCACAAGTATTTGCAACTACAGATAGTTTGCCTTTACCTTATCCTGCTCTGGGTGATACTCTAGTCCAATCAGGTGCTAAAGAAGGTCTGTCACAGATTGTAATTACTAATACCCCTAGCGGACTATTCAGTAAATGTGTATTCGGACCAGGTACTACTACGGCTGATGCCTCTACAGTTGCATGTGAAACAGTCACACAAGATTCTGCCCTAACCACTAAGAAGTCTATTGTAGTTAAGATTTCTCCTAAGTCTGGATCATTCTTAGACACTAGTGATAACTCCTATGCGAATCTATATCTCTGGAGAAGTGATGGTAAGGTGTTTGATGTTATCACATCTGCTCAGCCTAGTGCCACAGGACAATACATCAACATAGTCATTTCGACATCAGAGACCGTTACTTCGTTCACGCAGGGCGGTAAGACATATAAACTCCTGCCAAAGATTAGAGTAAGTCGAAGTACATCCTCAGGTACTCCCTGTGTTGCTTACGGCATCATCGATCAGTTCGGAACACTTACTAAGGTTGCTTTTACTGCTAAAGGTAGTGAGTACAAGTATGCAACAGCAAAACTTATTTTACCCTCTGGAGTTGCCGCATCTGCTAATGAACAAAACTTAACTGCAACATCATTACGACCCATCATATCACCGACTGGTGGTCATGGATCAAATGCTATCGCCGAGATGTCTATGAGTAGACTTGGAGTAGTTACAAACTTCAGCGGTGAAGATGTTCTAACTCCTAATGCCAACTTCTACACGAAGGTAGCATTAGTAAAGAATCCTATATTCAATGATGCTACTAAACCAGCACAGCTTGATAATAGAACTGTAGTCACGCTCACAGGTGATTTTACAAGCGTTGCAAGTGTGGGAAGATATATAACACAGACGATATCTCTAGGCGATTCTTTGGGCACAGAGCAAGTCGTGGGCAAAATACATCAGAGTGTTTATGACGGCAGTACAAATACTAAAGTCTATCTAGTTGACTACACTGGAGATTTCCAGAATAGTTTTCAGACTGGCAAGATTTTTATAAAAACTGATCCTGCTTTAGCCAACGCCGTTACGGCTGGCATTGATATAAATAATAGTAATGTTGTATATGGTAACTATAAAGCGTACAGTGGAGACATTCTACACTTTGTTGATTTTGATCCTATACAACGACAAGCAGATCGTAAAGAAAAAATAAAGTTTATCTTCGACTTTTAAGGAAAAGAGTATAATACATGGGCATTAACACAGACTTAAACGTTGATCCGTACTATGATGATTTTAGCGAAGCAAAACAGTTTAACCGTATTCTGTTTAAGCCAGCTAAGGCAGTCCAAGCACGTGAATTAACACAACTACAAACTATTCTCCAGAAGCAGGTTGAACGCTTTGGCTCAAATATCTATAAGGAAGGTACTGTCATTAGCGGTATCAACGTTACTGCTCGTCCAGATATTTTCTATGTGAAGCTAAACGATCAATCAAACTTTACTGACCCAACGCTCTATGGCGAAACAGATCAGGTAACTTACACTGTAACAGGTCGAGCATCTGGTCTAGTCGCTGAGATCATTAAAGGTGAGAATGGTTTCCAGACTCAGAATCCTGATCTCAAAACGTTATATATGAACTACATTGGTTACGATACAACCACTAGTACTACAGACGTTAAAGAGTTTCAACAGGGCGAACTATTAGATATTAAAGTCTTTAAAGTTGCCGACGCAAATGCCGCTACACTTTATGGCTCTGTTGGCACCACTATCACCACTGTTACCGTTGCTACTGTCGCCGCCCATGCTGGCAGATCATTCGGTCTAACATGTGAAGAAGGTGTGCTTTATCAGAAGGGTCACTTCATATTTGTTAACTCTCAGTTCGTTGTCGTATCGAAGTACTCTAATACTCCTGGCAATGTGTCCGCTGGTTTCACAATTAACGAAAACATCATCACATCAGGCATAGATTCGACTCTACTTGATAACGCCGCAGGATTTAATAACGAGAATGCTCCTGGCGCAGACAGACTTAAGCTAGTACCAACACTAGTATCATATAACACAGCGAGTGAGCCAACAGAGTTCTTCGCACTCATTCGTTACGTTGATGGCAACGCTGTTCGTATTCGTGATAAGACAGAATTCAATTCTATCTCTTCTGAGATGGCACGTAGAACTTATGATGAATCTGGAAACTATGTCACAAAAGGAATGAACGTAACACTAGAGCAATCGGGATCTGACGCTTATGCTGTAGTTTCTCCTGGTAAAGCATACGTCTTTGGTACTGAAGTACAGAACATCGCTAGTAGAAAACTATTGATTGCTCCAACCACTCTTACTCAGTCAAAGACTAATCAGTTCACTGGTGTATCTTACGGACAATATTACACATTCAATCCAGCGGCAGGTCAAGTAATAGACCACTTTGACTTAAACGGAAGCAGATATAATCTAAAGAACAGTTCGAACGCAATTATCGGATCATGTTCAATATCTAATATTACTCCTGGCAAAGTATATGTTTATGCTGTCACGAAGACTACTGGACAAGAGAACACAGCGGTAGCTAAGATCGAGAATACTCCACTGACTAACAGTGGCGCACTCTACGGCACTAACAGTGGCGGTAAGATATTCGATGCTGGTAAGACTAGCATGAGTAGCATGACAGATGTTAAGTATACTAAGAGAATGCGACTTGCTATTGATGCCAGCGAAGATGCTACAATCACGCTATCAGCTACAGCTACAGAACAGCCCCTAGGCAACAGCAGTATCTTTGCAGTTGATGCGTCTAATAATATGATCACCGCTACAAGCACAGTAGTTGGTAATGATGTCAACGTAACACTAAGTTCTGGTACTGCACAGTTCTTATATTACGATGCAATCGTAAGCGGAACAGACGAAGATGGATTACAAGAACTAGACGTTTACGTCAAGTCGACCTTTAATGCGGGCATCGCAACTATAGGTCTTCCTAATGCTATCCAACTTCTCGAAGTCATCGATCAAGACGGAGCAGGCGCTAACGTAACAGGTAAGTTCAGACTCGTTAACAACCAAAAAGATAACTTCTACGGCATCTCATACCTTACTCCTAAGTTAGGTGAGACTATATCCAACAACGCACTCAGAATTAAAGTGAAGGTACTGAAAAGAACTTCTACTCTAGGCAGTGGATACATAACAGTAGATAGTTATAGTACACTTGCAAGTAAGAATCTAGTTAAAGACTTCGTAGGTAAAAACGGAATAGTCTATAACCTAGTTAACTGCTTTGACTTCAGACCTTACAGCACTCCTTTAGTGTCATACTCTGTCGGTGTTGCTGGTGCACCATCGGCATCTGTGAGCGGAACAACAGTTGTTCCTGGAATTCAGATCGCTAATGAAAGTACTATCTCAGCTACTCACGCATACTACATGTCTAGAGTCGATAGCGTGGTAATTGATGAGCTAGGAGGAATCTCTCTCTATCAAGGTGGAGAAGCAGAGAACCCAAGTATCCCAACACTGCAAGGACTGTATGCAATCAATAACATATTTGTGCCTGGCAACACCACTGCTATAACTGGCAACAACTCTCTCAAAATCAATGACGTATCTAATAAGAACTATACGATGAAAGAGATTGCTGGCATTGAAGACAGAATAGATCGTCTAACAAATCTCGTATCTCTTAGCATGTTAGAACTTGACGCAAAGAGCATCTTCATTCCAGACGGTAGTGGAAACGATAGATTCAAGAACGGCATCTTAGTAGACGGATTCAAAGGTTTACAAATAGCTGATATCACTGATCCAGAATTTAAAGCTGGTGTTGATAAGACACGAACAGTGGCAACTCCATCAGTCACTCAGTTCCCGATTGATCTAAAAGTTGGAGCGAGTACTGGAGCTAACACGTTCCAAGATATCATAACATTAGCAGACACAGGAACACGTGTGACTGTTATCGATCAGCCTTATGCTACTAGCTTTAGAAACTGTGTGTCTAACTTCTACAACTATGCTGGTAAAACTTCAATCGAGCCTGCATTCGATGCGGGATACGATGTTGTTCAGAACCCTGCTATCAACTTAGAGATAGACCTTGCTACACCTATTTTAGATTTACTTGATAACTTGCAAGAGATTATTCCTCTAACTAGAGAAAGCACCAATACTACCGTAGTTACGGCAGCAACACGTAGGGCAGCTGGATCTGGCAACGTAGCAACCACGACCACTAGTCTGACAAATGAGACCAGTCGTTTCACGGAATCAGTTGGCAACTTTGTAACAGATGTTACGATGAAGCCGTATGCCTCTTCGAAAGAGATTAGAATACTCGTTACTGGTCTTAGACCTAATACTAGACACTATTTCTACTTTCAAGGCGATTCTGTTGATGCCCATGTATATCCCGCAAGCGTCAATTCCACAGTCGTTGGTTCTGGTACAGAATACAATGTTGCAGACGTAGAGATAAACGGAACTCTTGGCGCATCTGTACGTACTGACTCTGAAGGAACTCTAACAGCAGTATTCTTTTTACCAGAATCTACATACTGGGTAGGAGAAAATACCTTAGAGATTACTGACGTTAGTTCATACATCAACATATCTTCAGCCAAAACATCTTACACTAAAGCAGTGTATCGTGCATATAACTTTGCGATTGGCAAATCCGAATTGAGTACAACTACTCGTACTGTTGACTTCGATACTGAGGATTCTATTGTTAATAGGTCCTTCCAGATACCACGAATCAATGGAGATCCTATTGCACAAACATTTGTGGTACGTGCTTCACAAGCCGCAGGTGCTTCAGTATCATTCGTTAGTAGTCTCGACTTATTCTTTAACAAGAAATCTGCAACTGTTGGAGTGACTGTCGAGATTAGAGAAGTCATTAATGGATATCCTTCTAAAGCAGTACTGCCTTTTGCTAGAAAGCATCTGAGATCAAATCAGGTTAACGTGTCAACAACTGGCACTACTGCAACTACAGTCACGTTTAAGAATCCGGTCAAGCTTCAGGTAGAAAAGGAATATGCATTTGTAGTTATTCCAGATCAGAACTCTCCTGACTACTTGATCTACACCTCTAAAGTTGGCAACCCAGACTTAGCAACAGGAACAGCTATCACGAACGATTGGGGCGACGGAGTACTGTTCACATCAACTAACGATAGTGCATGGAAATCTTACCAAGACGAAGACATTAA
>Ga0307993_1000385_pt1 | contig 15287 bp, 20 predicted proteins | sample EllFjometagen260_FD_203163 | JGI IMG/M metagenome (GOLD analysis project Ga0307993, IMG submission 203163) | Marine microbial communities from Ellis Fjord, Antarctic Ocean - #260 | ecosystem: Environmental > Aquatic > Marine > Unclassified | place: Southern Ocean | collected 2014-11-02 | reverse complement strand
GCACAAACGGATTTAGGTGAAGGACTTATACATGGTACACATTATATTGAATCAAGTCAAATGACAATAGATAATGTTATGAATTGTGGTAAAGGTCATGTAACCTTTGTGACTGCTAATGATATACGTTATCTAAAGTTAGCACAAAAGAATTGGTTAATGAAGTCTAGTGTTACAGGTGGAGATAAGAATAGTATAGCTTGGTGGGATAATGAATATGACAAGTCAATAGCAAGAAGACCAACCGTGTATGAACCTAATAAGATTTTATTTGATATGGGTGATAGAAAGCATTGCTTCTGGATGGATACAATTTATAAATGGGGATCATTCAAACAAGAGTTAGAAAATTATATAGGTTTTTATGATATGGATGATATAGATAATTGGGATATAGTACAGCAATTTTGGCAGGCATGGATAGATGAGCAAAGAATTAAAGTGGAGTGAGTATGACTTCGGTCAAGTACCCTTTGATGACATACAGCACTTCGGTACGAGGTCTATGTTGGATAGGGATACGTTTACCGTGTCTTGGCTCCTAGGAAGATTCTGTAATTACAAGTGTTCTTACTGCTGGCCGTATGCTAGATCAGATAAGAAAGATCATAGACCACTTGCAGCAACCATAGGAACTATAGATGAAATCAAAAGACAAGCTAGAGAAAGAGGATTTAATTCGTTTCACTTCTCACTTTCGGGAGGCGAACCGACATTTCATCCGAGCTACCTCGATATTGTACGCCACCTTAATAACGATATGCCTAATTGTAACTTTCATAGTTTACACATGACATCAAATGTTTCTCGTAACATGAAATGGTTCGAGGAATATTATCAAGCATCTAAAGATATGAATAGAGTATCTATCACTGCATCCTATCATAGGGAACATGTTAACACACCTAAGAAGGTAAGTGAGTTCGCAGACAAATTAGAATTCTGTCAGTCACGTAATATACAGATTACTATTAATATGGTTATGGTACCTGAGTTCTTTGAAGAGTTTTATGAAGAGGCATTATACTTTCATGAACGTGGTATCAATGTAACACTTAAACCACAGAGTGATCCTACAGCTTCATTTGTTGTTGATGGATATACTGATGATCAGTTATCAAGACTACACAATGGTATGCCACAAAGAGGATACACTACAGCCAAATCTAAAGTTGAAAGACCTCATTATAAATGGAGAGATGCTGCAGTAGATAATCAGTATGGTAAAGTACCTGCTCACTTTGAAATAGAATTAACTGATAGTAAGGGTAAGAAATATTATATTGATCAAGCAGAGAGACTGAATGCATTTAACTTTAATAACTTTAAAGGATGGGAATGCTCATCAGGTTATAGAAGTATTATTATAAGAGAGCCTGATGGTACAATCAAAAGAAGTTACTCATGTCATGATGAGCCATTAGGTCAAATAGAAACTGGGTTTAAATTATATGATGGACCCAAGATATGTACAACAAGTGCTTGCGTATCTTCAGCTGATAGTAAGATACCTAAACGTAAGCCAGGGAATGTGATACCATTATGGACGGTATAGAAGGCCTTATAAATACTTTTGAGATGCGAGAACTTCAACTCGAGGCTGCTCTAGTAATAAGCTCACATAATGCAAACAATATTTGGATAAAACAATTTAAAGCAGATCATAACTCGGAGGAGTTTTATAAGAATGTCATCAAATGGTATATTAATGAATACGGAGGACTTCCTAGCGAAGTTGGACCCGGAAATAAAATTCCACTTCTTTACGTTTAAGTGGGGTGATAAGTATGGACCAGAATATGTTAACAGATTATACGGTAGTCTTGTAAAATATTGTGATGTCCCTTTTGCTTTCACTTGTATTACTGACAATCCTGATGGGATACGTCCTGAAGTACTTCTTTTAGATTACAATCAAATAGGTCCAGACTCTTGGAGAGCTTACGGTCAAGATAAAATCTTTACTCGTGAGAAACTGTGCCTAATGGATCTAGATATTCCTGGTACAATAGGTTGGATTGATTTAGATGTATTGATTACAACGGAAGTAACATCTATGGTGACACGTGACTTTAAGAAGCCTACCTTTATTCTCAATCATTGGAATATGGATAAAGAAAACTCTTTCAAATGGTTTGGTAAAGGATCTGATTGCCATGTGAATAGTAGCTTTGTTATGTGGAAAGATGATGTAGCGCAATGGCTATTTGATTACACTGATAAGAATCTAGAGAAGCTAATGTTCACTTATAAATCTTTAGATAAATACTTATATTACCAGCATTGGCGTACAGATAGATTAGCATTTTGGGAAGAAGGTTTAGTAGATAATTATAATTTTAGTGAGCCACAGTATGAAGAAAGAAAGGAAGTGAGGATAACTTTATTTAATACCTCACATATTATTATACAAAATATGGATATAGAAGCATACGAGTTACATGAAACAGAAGGTATGTGGCCATGGGATCATTGGGTGAGTTATGACAAAAGTTGATGCATGGATATACACACAGGTAACAACATTCAGTGATGCTGAAACGATTGCTATTGTTGGACCAGCTAATAAGAGAAATCTATATAATGAATTTTCAAACATAAAATCTTTTAAAGAAGTTAATATGTATGACTATGATCCTGCACGTAGTGATGATAAGAATATTATTAATAAAGATGTTGTATTTGATGTAGAGTTACATGAAGATCTTATTATAAATTACGCATGTGAGAAGATGTGGCCGCTGGGAGAGATGTATAAAGATAGAGAATTCATATTGATAGGTGATAATGAGAAACATAATGGTGATTGTAATCCTATAATAAGTAATAAGATGATGGTAAAACAAAATTGTTTAGAAGAGATTTGGTCTTTTAATGAGTGTACAAGATGGAAAGGTAAATATTTTATGGTGTACGGATGCAACTAGTAGATACATCAACTCGTAAACGATCGCGTGAGGCAGATCACTTAGGTTCTGATATAGCAAATAATAAAACTCAAGACTTAGATATATATTATAATATGCTTAAATGGTTTCACAGGAATTATCCTGAAAGGCTAGATAGGTTTATTGAGAGTTGTTCACCTAACCAGATAGAAGGTAAGACATGGTTGGTAGAAGAGTTAGACAATGTACAGATACCACGTGATGATGAAGGCAAATTTAAGATTGAAATAGTAGGTGGTTGGTTTGGCTTTCCTATGATCGATTTGTTATATGCAAAGTTTGGTGATCAGATAAGAGCAATAGACTTCTTTGATATGGATCCATTTGCTGCTAAAGTGTTTGGTGTATATCTAAGTATGTGGGATGTAGATATGCAAGATGTTAAAATATTTACTAATACTCAGGGTGATTATTTTAATTATAAAGAAAAGCGTAGAGCTCATTTAGTCATAAATACATCATGTGAACATATGCCTGACATGCTTGATATGAAAGAATATTACTTTGATCCTGATAGAACATTGCTTGTATTACAAAGTAATGATAAAGATGATGAGCCTGATCATATCAATTGTGTTAAGAGTGAAGTAGAGTTAGCTGAAAAGAATGGTATAGCTTTATTAAATGGTGGATGGCGAACAATGAAAAGCAAAGTACTTAAACGAGAAGTACGTGGTGGAGATAAGAAGAAGATCTCTTTTTGGAATAGATATATGGCGATGGGCAAATGGACTTAGAATTATTTTGGTGGGCAACAGCATTAGGCTTTATATGGTGTCAGGTAATAACTCATTACGCTGTCAGTGTAGGTCTACATAGATACTTTGCTCATGGACAATTTAGAACAAGTGTAGCACACGAATGGGGATTCATAATAGGAATTATGATTGCTTGTGTTCGTACACCTATTGGTTGGGTAGCGTCTCATAGAATGCATCATGCCGATACCGAGGGACCATTAGATCCACACAATTATAAAGAGATAGGTTACTTAAAGGTTGCATTAACTACGTGGTCTATACCGAAAATACCAATACGATTTGCAAAGGATCTATATGATAACCCAAGACTTGTATGGGCTCATAACAATTGGAAGATATTCTTATTTACATACTGGGCAATATGTATGTTGATCTCTCCATACTTCTGGTGGGCTGCAGCATTTATGCCATTCATGTTTGCGAAGATAGGATTTGGTATGTTAAATATATTTGGGCATTGGCCTACTGGCCCTAAAGATGGACCATGGATGAATTGGATATTAGGTGGTGATGGTTACCATGAACAACATCATATGCATCCGCGTAGATTAATATTAGGTAAGTATGATCTAGGTGGTAAACTGGCGAATAGATTTTGGAAAATAAAAAAACAATAAGAAATAACCCTTGGGTAGATGTTCCTATGACTGCAGATGTATGGCATTTGTTGAAGGAACAACGCGTAGCTGATACATATTACAAACGTGGTAATGGTGATGCAGCTCAAGATCTAGAATGGGTTGAGGCAACACATAGATCGTGGGTCCATGAAATTATTGATCTAGCTGAATTCCCTTATTGTTATTTTGTTAATGGTACTACTGATGCAATACATCATTGGCTATTAAGTGAAGATAGAGATTGGCAACATTACACAGGTGAGTATGAATACCCTAACACAATTAAGCAAGGCCATGAGATAACAGGTGAAGAGCATAACGACAAAGTTCTATATGTATCTAATCCATCTGCTACTGATGGCAACTTTAAAATACTAGATGTTGATTGTCCAGTCATATTAGATTGTACATATATATCATCCACTGATATACAACATATAGATGTGCCTAAAAATACTGAACAAGTTATGTTTTCTTTCTCTAAAGGATTCGGTTTAGTTGGCAATAGATTAGGTTTAGTATATACAAAGAAACCTCATAAGACATTACACTTATTAAAAGAATTTGAGAACTGGAATTATGGTGGTGTTAAAACAATAGATTTAATCATGAGCAATTACACTGTTGATGATATGTATAACGAACATAGAGATAAGCAAGAGAAGGTTTGTGAGATGATGAACCTTATACCTACTGATTGTTTCTTCTTGGCTAACTCGTATGATGATTATTATATGCGTAGAAGACGGATGAAAGAAAACAGTGTGGCTCGACTTTGCTTAACCCCGCTAATAGAATGGTAGTACCTGAATATAGTGGTGTACCACTAAGTGAAATAAATCCAGATAACGTAGCAAAGCAAATTGCCAATCAAGGTTTAGTTGTTATACGTGATAGCGGAGCAACACCTGAGGAATATGCTGAATGGTCTCTTGGCGTAGGTTATCATTTAAGTCCAGAGATATGGTGTACTGATAAAGAACATTCACATTTGTTTTGGACAGTAACAAATGAGATGATGGATGAAAGGAACCAAGGATTATTTGGTGACTATGAATTAGATTGGCACACTAACATGACACCTGTTGCTGATGCAGAAGAAGTAATAGGCTTATACGCTAAGACAATAACCTATGACACTGAGACATGGTTTGCTAATTCAGTACCATACTTTGCTCAACTACCTAAAGAGAAACAAGAATTATATCGTAAGCTTACTGTAGTACTCGATCCTAAAAGAACATTAGGTGTTATTAAGAAGGCATGGCAACCAGCGTTTAAAAAGATATATGGTCAAGAAGTATTAGACGAGATCAATAAGAATAGAAACACACGTGAGATAGTTAACTGTCAAAACATGGAGCCTGAGAATAAAGAAAAGTTTGGTGCAAGTAGAGGTATAATGAATAACCATAAACTTGTGCCTGATCATCCATTGGGTGTTGAAGGTTTATTCTTTAGTCCATATGAAGTGCATGGATTTCTATTAGATGGTAAACCATATGAGCACCCAGAAGATATATTCTATGATATGTGGGTTAACTATGTATGTAATAATGAATACATATATAAACACACATGGCAAGAAGGTGACATATGTTTATTCGATAACATAATAGGTATACATAGAAGACCAGATATACTTAAAGATAAGCCACGTAAACTATTAAGAACAGCTAAGTGGTATAAGTCACATTTAAGAAAACACCATAACTATGTTGTATAAATAGAAATATGAGAACTAAGTATAAATTACCGACTCACGGTGAATTGAAACATATTCATATAGATCTTGGTAAGCTTCAAGCTGCCACAGATGTTCTATCTGCTGAATATGTAGATGTCAAGACCGCTAACAAAATGTTATGTGATAACCATATGGCATTGAGCAAATCTGTATACGATAACTTTAAACAAATTAATTTGACTGAGCTCAATGGTGAAGAGTTACCGTTTACAAGTGATATAAAAGAAAGACTAAGACGTAACGAAGAGAAACTATATAACAAACCAAATGATAAACTGATAGGTAGTTACTTTGAAGAGATAACTAACCAGTTTAAATGTGATAAGATGAGAGTTCGTATTACTAAACTCGATGGCCATACCGATGTGCCTATGCATATTGACTATGATCCTACATACGCAACAAGAGTAGTCATACCTGTATACACTAATGAGAAAGTCAAGAATGTATTTAAGGTTAAAGGTGAAAAGGTTGAGACATATTTAGAAGCTGGCAAAGCGTATTTCTTTAATACAGGATTCGCTCATGGAGTATTCAATGAAAGCGATGAACCACGTATAGCATTCATGTTTAGTTTAGATGGACAAGATGACATAACAGAAATAGAATTATAATATGAATTTAGACCTAACACATTATGTCTATAAGGCAAAATGGATTGACGATGAACTTTGTGATGAAGCAATAGACAGGCTTAACCTTCAGCAGACTTGGTTGCCATTCCCTAAAGATGTAGTCAATGCATATCCAGATGAACTCAGACCACAAGATGGTATTAAAGGATCTACGCTCAGTATAGATTGGGCACAGTTCATGGGTGATCCTAATATTCCTGAGCAAGATAGAAACTATGGTCTAACTCATATGGATGACAGGCCAACCTTAGATAAAGTCAGAGCTAGTGTAAAGAATGGATTAGATTATTATATTCACGAATATATGAAGGACATAGAGTGGTATGATTACTATACAGACTTTACTGATCCTAAATTTATGAAGTATAGTAAGACCCATGACATGATGGAGCATTGTGATCACGTAAGATATATATTTGATGGTAAAAGAAAAGGCATCCCTACAGTTTCTATTGTAGGCAGTTTAGATAATCAGCACGAAGGAGGCTATGTGAGATTTTGGAATAAAGAAGAATACTATGTAGGTAAAGGTGAAGTCATGTATTTCCCTAGCAACTTTTTATATCCCCATAGAATAACGGAGGTCACTAAAGGATTAAGATATTCTTTTGTGAGTTGGGTATGGTAAATATATTAGATTACACTGATGATGAAATCAGAGACTTAGCATTAAAGATTGTCAAAGATGGTAGCGTAGTACTACATGAACAAGATCTAACACAAGCACAACATATAGAAGCATGTAAACGATTTGGTAAAATGGATCGTAATGAATACTTTATGAATCCAGTAAATGCAAGAGAGATCAGTATAGTATCCGGCCAAAGGAATGAGGAAGGTAAACGTATTGGTATGTTCGGTGATACTGAATTAGAGTGGCATCAGAATGGATCGGCACGACATGAGTTTGAAGATATAATAGTATCGTTGTATTGTGTAGAGGAATGTATTGATACAGTTCTTTCTATATGCAGTCAGTCTGATTGCTTTGCTGAATTACCTACTGAGATACAGGAAAAATATAGAGGAATCAATATTCATCTTGACCATGTACATGATGCTATATATAAAATATCTGAGCATGATGTTCCTGGCGAAGATCTAGAACCATCGGCAGAAATTAGAACAGGTAAAGAATTTTACAATGATGAATCATCTAACAATCACCACGAGACAGTTGATTATAGACCACTTATAGGTGTACATCCTGTTGACGGTAGAGAATACTTATACTTTGCTTTACCATTTATGGTTGGTGCAAGTACAAATGGTGTCATGATGACTGACGAAGAGTTTAAAGATTTCTACGATGAGATGTGGGGATACCTATTTAAATCTAAATATATGAAGCATCACGTATTCAGAAGAGGGGACTTACTTATTATGGATCAGCTACATACAATCCATAGGAGATCACCTATTCAATATCTTGAAAGACAATTGTGGAGAACTGCATTTGACTATACCGCCATTAATTTTTAGTTGGACACCCGGTATGGGTGGAGATATGGTTAAAACATCTCTATTAGCTCTAATGGTTTCTGGCAATTGGGAATTTAAACCATGTCATGCTGAATTTTATAAAGATAATCCATTAGCAAATTGTTTCCCAACTTCTTTTGGATTATATTGTAATAGTAGGCTTATAAGCTTTATTGATTGGAGAGGGCAAGTACAAAAGGTGGAACCATTAGGTACTATAGAATCAAGCCACTATGCTGAAACACAACACGAGTTTGTAGATAGTCTTATTAAAGAACATGGTTCACTAATAACCTTTCTAAGTCCTAGAAATATTAAATATCTTAAGATAGCTCAAAAGAATTGGCTAATAAAAACAAGTGTTACTAGTGGTGATAGGGATTCAATTGCTTGGTGGGATAATGAATATGAAAAGGCAATATTAAAAAGGAATGACTCTTGGTGTAAATATACTAATATCTTCTTGATGGATTCAATATATAATTGGGAATCATATGAAGCTGAATTAAAAAAATATTTAGCACGTTATGAAATTTATCCAGAAACAAATATGCATTTGGTAAAAGAGTTTTGGTCTAAATGGATGGAAGAGCAAAGTATAAAATGACTATACAAATAACAAACTTACCTAAGCAAAGACTTCAATGGGCTATGATCAAGACACAGATCGATGGTCATAGTATATGGCATGAGCAAGACTTTACTGCTGAAGGCTTAGCAACATTTATGAAGACAATAGGTGAGTGTGAGACTCCTGATCTATTCATGAATCCTAAGAAGACACCTGAGATCTTTCTAGTCACTGGCAAGAAGGATAAGCATGGTAAGAAGCTTGGCATGTTTGGTGATACTGAACTTGGTTGGCACTCTAATGGTAACTCAAGACATAACGTTGATAAGATATTGATTGCTTTGTATTGCGTTGAAGAAGATGATAATACTTGTTTATCTATATGTAATACCACGCGGCCATTTATGAACCTAACAATGGAGCAGCAAGAGTACTATAGAGACATTACCATTAAGCTGAAGTTTAAGAATGATACTATATACCATTTAGATGAAGGTGATCCTGAGTTAGAATTTATGAGTGCGAGTAAAGGATCTATACGAAAGTTAGTAGGTGTACATCCACATACTGGTGCAGAGTATTTTTATTTCCCATATCATTTTATAGAGAATGCTTGGGAAGGTAAAAAGAAAATAGACAAGTCAGTACTCATTAAAGATCTAAAAGAAATTATATTCAAATCACAATATCAAACACATCACATATTTAAAAAGGGTGATCTATTATTAATGGATCAATTCACCTCGCTACATAGGAGGACTCCAGTGTATGACACTAACAGATTATTATGGAGAGTTGCAAGTGACTACGGGCGTATATAAACTTCCTTATAAAGGTGATGCTCAGGAATTAGCTGATTATGTATTATGGCATTTAGAGATTGATGAACATAAATGGTCTCAGCATGTAGATCAAGTAACTAATGGGGCAGACAAAAAGTTTGTTCAAACATACTATACAGTTTTTGATTTGCCAGAAAAATATAAAGACATACTTGAAGATAGTATAGGTAATAAAATAATATCTGATTGTTTTGTTTGGAATTATTATGGTGCTATTGATAATGCTATACACAGAGATAACACTGATTACATTGCAGACTTCAATGGATACTGGACAGTTGTTGTACCTATTGTTGATGCAGGAACCCGAATAGATATGTGGGATGACGATGGTAATAAAATAGATGAATGTGATTATGAAATAGGAGATGTAGTAATGTTAGCAAACCAAACACATTACCATTCCGTTGAAAGCAAAACAACAGGCAAAATGAGTCTTCACTTTTTTGTAGATAAACCATTATGATTACAGGCATATCATTTAGTTACGCAAAGAACTCTATGAACACACGAGGTTTGCAGTTAATGAATCTTGATGAGACTTATGACATGTCTGATTTTAACATGCCTATATGTGATGTTAATAAATCTGATGGTAAGGTTATAACACGTGTACATAACTTCTTAAACGTTATTAAAGAGGCAGACATATTAGTGTTTGCAGTACCTGAAGCTACAGCACATTATTCTGCTGGATTTAAGAATGCAATGGATTGGATAATATGTGCAACAAGTTTTAATGCTGATCTAGGTCAAGATGGACCATTCAGTAATAAGCCCGTATACCTTATGACATTTACACCGGTAGTGAAAGGTGCTGGTGGTAGACACTTTGATATGACACAACACTTAGTAGAGAAAATGGGTGGTGTAGTTCATGGTCGTTTTTGTAAGAATGATGGTTGGAAAGAATGTGTGCCAGGTAATTATGATTGGGTAAAGAAAGAATGTATTGAAATATTTGATACCGAAGTACTTGACCATGTAGAAAGAAAGCCTGCTATGGATGATAGACCAAGCAGATGGGTAGAACAATATAAGGAGTGGGATGCTAAGTGGAATAGCTGAGTACATTGATGTACCATATAATAAAGAATATCTTTTAGATAAACATAATAGTGTGCCTGGAAGGGATAGTAAAGAGTACATTGAATGTGGTACTCAATCACACGTTCTTAAATCAAACCCTGATTACTATAGACAATGGGATCACATGCTTACAATCATGAGTAGTGTTCATATGGGCATGTGCGAACATGGTACAGGTTTTAATTTTAATCCTACATTAAAGTCAGGTGTTCCACCTCATATAGATTTTGATGAGAGGGAAGGTAATCAATTCAATTTGTTATTACCAATGTTTGGCACAGCCAAGATATGCATATACGAAACAATTCAACATCAATTAGAATTTAGGCATGGCATGAAGCATTGGAATATGTTACAAGATAAGTATCCTGCTTGTCAGATTGGTGAAATACTAGTGGACAAACCTGTGTTATTAAACACTGCTTACCTGCATGATGTACAAGTTGTTGAATCACCCCGAGCAATATTCTGTGTTGCATGGAGAGGTATAAATAAAACATATAAAGAATTTAAAGAACATGCCGAAAAAACACTTACCTGATCCAGTAAAATACGAGCTTACTGAGCCAAACTTTGGGGCAATGGGTATACCATTCCCAAGGCTACCTGCTACATTTGAAAAGAATTCAGTTCCATTAAAACAAGATTACAAAATGAGATCTATGGATTACTTAGATAGTCCTGAAGCTTATGAGCTATTCGAAAAGCAGGCTGATCTTATAATTGAAAATGGTTGGAAGGGTATTGTTGATGTTGGTTGTAGACATGGTCCAGTAGTTGATATATTAATGGACAAAGGTTATACTGATTTCAACTACATGGGATTTGATACATCTACTCAACCTATTGAATATGCACAAGAGACATGGCAAGAGTTTGACAATATAGAATATCGTTGTATGTCTTGGAATGAATTTGCACCCGCCAATGCAAGTAAAGGTAATAAGCAACTAGGTCAAAACAATAAGAAAGAATCTGATCCAGAATGGTGGGAGAGAGCTGGCGTTAAATTTAAAGTAAACTTTGATGTTGATGTTATGATATGGTCAGGTGTTTTATTATATGAACCTACATATCATCTATGGTACTTTCAAAAAATGCATATGGCTTATGGTTGTCAAAATGCAATTATACAAGAGCCATTAAAAGATCAAAGGCCTGAATGCTGGAGAGAAGATTTAGAATTAAATACTATTGAACATAGACTTCATTTATATAATAACAAATACCATGAGTTTGAAACTTGGAAATTTGATCTTGATATTTTTAGTGGTCGTAGAATAATAGCACGTGTTAAATTATTTAAAGATGGTGATTTAAAATGGGATGGATGGGATGATAGTTTTGGTACACTTGCTGGACCACCTCGCACCACTATATTAAAAAGTGGTCTAAAGCTTATACCGTATATACACAATCGTGGTGTGAACATGGAGTTATCTCAGCGAGATCAGACACTATGTCAAGCAGCATTAATTCAAATGGATAAGGAGAGACTTACTCATAGGTTATCAGATAACTATGATCTTAAAGGATTACATTTAAATAATATGTTTATGTACAACTTTGTATTCGATGGTGATGAACCAGTATTTAGTTCGGGTGCACAATATGTTGGCGGCAATGATCTTGGTGATTCAATAAGAGTATTCTCTCGTTACTTTGCTTTCAATAAGTTTAAGACGGATGGCAAAAAGCTATTAGATAAGAATGATAACTTTGAAGAATTAGAATTCACTTTGAAATGGATACGTGGTAAGCTTGTTATCTGGTCACGTGATAAATCACCTAAGTTCTTTGAGAGATTAAAGGAAGGCAGACCAGATATATTTAGTGATTGGGAGGTACATGATAAGAAGATTAATATCTTATATCCTAACAATGAACAATATATATTTTACCATGTTAAAGTACCACGCGAATGGTTTAATAATAGTGTGGCAGGTCATGGTATAGATAAGGAGCTTAATGGTTTTTTACATAACAGGAATTAGAAGAGGCTTAGGTAAGTATCTTCATGATAGATTGAATGTAGTCGAGACTCTCGAAGAATGTGATGTATTCATTAATTGTAAGCATGATGGATTCGAACAGGTGGACAATTTATACAAAGCCTGTGAATTAGGCAAGAAGGTTATTAGCTTAGGTTCATATGCATCTGATTGGATCTTTCATCCAAAGATGGAAAAATATACTTATGCTATTGAGAAGAAAGCATTAAGAGATGCTAACTCACAAATGTTTGACAATGGTTATCAATGTACATGTCTTAACCTAGGTTATTTTAATAGTGAACGCATGGCACATATCACAGAATATAATAAGATGTCTATGAAGTCTGTACTTGATACTATAGAGTTTGTATTGTTACATCCTCATCGTGTAAAAGAAATGACCATTACACCTACCGATGATTTACGAAATGAACAGATGATAATATCTGAGAAGCTATATGACTATACAGATATGTATGCAACACAACATAAAAAATTAGATCGTAAGTATAATCTTACAAAGATCAAAGAAGAAATTAAAGACCTACCTGATTTACATGACAATCAAATTATGTTACAATCATTAGATGGAGAAGACTTCTATACTGGTCTATTACAAATAGATAAGTTACCAGCAGGAACAGAAGAGAATGATTTTAATAAGTTGAACATACCTGAAGACTCAGAGATTGCAAGGTTTATAATAGCTGAAGGCTTAACAAGAACAAGGCTAATGGTTATGCCACCTAAAAGTTCATACACTTTCCACTTTGATCCTACACCACGTATACACTTAGCTATAGTAACAAATGAATGGTCATTTATGACTGACGATAAGTGGAGATTACGTCATGTACCAGATGATGGTCATCCATATTACTTTGATACAACTAAAGCACATACAGCTATCAACTCATCTAAAGAGGACCGTATACATATAGTTGGCATTGCACCACTAAAATAGTATAAATAGATCTATGATTGAGAAAATATTAGCAGGCACATTAATGGTGTCATTGAGTGGATGTAGTATGTTGGGTGGCTTCAATGCACTAGATCCCAAGAATTTAATTAAGACAGCAGCAACGACTGGTGTCACATACGTCATAGCAGGCCCTATACCAGCAGCGGTCAATGCAGCGACATCAATAGCAGTTGATTCTGTACTCCCTGATGACAAACCTAAGATAAGCGATATCGAAGCTGGCAACGAAGAACAACTGAGGGCATATATGTTTGCAAATTTAACAGAAACAATACTATACGGTATCATCGGATTCCTAATATTCACAAATGTTGTCGGTCCATGGGCTGCACAACGTAGAGCCAAGCGTAAAGCTGAAATGGTAGCGGAAGACAAACGTCGTAAAGATAAGTACGATGCTATGAAGGCTGAATTAGCTGCGCGTCGGAACTCTTAAAGTTATAAATAAGTTATGTAAGTAAGCGAGTATATTCGAAATAGTCAGTTACACGGAGAGACACTCCAGAAGATATCGGTTATGGTTGCAATCTTACGTTTTTTTAACTTAAGGAGAAAATTATGTTTAGACAAATGATTAAGAAGTCTATCCAGAAATCTCAGCATTGCAATCGCAACTGGGATTTAACACAAGAGATGCCTCAGGCAGATATCGATCTAATGATTGAAGCTGCTACACAGTGTCCGACTAAGCAAAACCTAAACCACTACAAAACTCACATCATAACTGATCGTGCTATAATTGAAAAATTAGAAGCTGCGACAGCTATCCCTGATTTTGGTAGTGCTGAAAATGACTTTAGAGGCTATGATGGCGTCCAGGGTTATGATGAAGGTCAAGGTCCAACTAACTCACAACTATCTGCTCACGCAGTCTTCGCTTTTGTTGAAGATGAAGCATGGCAAATGGGTGAAGAAGTTCGTGATCCTGCTGAGAAAGCTGAAGGCATGGGTGCTGCTTCATATAAAGAAGACAGAGACCAAGCTGTAGGTATTGCTGCCGGTTATTTAAACCTAGTTTCAACTATGATGGGTTATTCAACTGGTTGTTGCAAGTGTTTCCACGTAAGCAAAGTTAATGAACTGTTAGGTTTACCTGAAGGTAAAGATACAGTATTGTTAATGGGTATTGGTATTGCTGATCCAAGTCGTCAAAGACAAGAGCACCATACTGATGCAAGCTTTAGCTTCGGATCTCATAAAAATATGAGAACTTTCGAGACTCACTACGCTTAAACAGTAACATAGAGCCAGCTTCGGCTGGCTTTTTTTTTCTTTATAAATAATAATATGAATCAAGAAACTGATCGCAATATCAAGAAAGAAGTTCAATTAAAACATACTAAACAAAGATTACACGGTATGTTAAAAGATAAGTCTCATAAGAAAGATAACCTTGTAAAGAATTTAAAGAACCTTATGAAACGTGAAAAAAGGAAATAGTATGGATAAAATATGGTATGTAGCTAAGTGGCTAGCATTGCCTTTAGTAGTCTGGATATATATGACAGGCCAAGCAATGAATATGGAACGTGCAATGGATATGAAGCATATGCAACAGATGTTAAATGAAAGAGCTATGCAAACTGAATTTGTATTTAGAGAATTAAACGTGA
>Ga0307993_1000384_pt1 | contig 15288 bp, 15 predicted proteins | sample EllFjometagen260_FD_203163 | JGI IMG/M metagenome (GOLD analysis project Ga0307993, IMG submission 203163) | Marine microbial communities from Ellis Fjord, Antarctic Ocean - #260 | ecosystem: Environmental > Aquatic > Marine > Unclassified | place: Southern Ocean | collected 2014-11-02 | reverse complement strand
AAAACTCCCAAAATATAAACCAATATTCATTATTTGCTTTCTTCGTTTGTATTAATAAAATCGTCAACCAATTTATACGCGTCGTTTAATGCTGTATCTAAATTTTCGTTTATAACAATTACGTCAAACAACGGTGAAGTTGCCAATTCAGCTGAAGCTTTTGCGACACGCATATTTATTTTATCATCGCTTTCAGTTTTTCTTTTCTTTAAGCGAATTTTTAGTTCATCTATACTTGGTGGTTTTACAAAAATTGCTAACGTTTCTTCTGGAAATTTCCTTTTAATTCTTAATCCTCCAGAAACATCAATATCAAAAATGACATGCTTTCCAAGTTTCCAAATCCTATCAACTTCTGTTTTTAAAGTGCCATAAAAATTATCTCTATAGACTTCTTCCCACTCTAAGAATTCATCGTTTTTTATTTTGCTTTTAAATTCATCTGAAGATAAAAAATAATAATCTTCTTTATCAACTTCTTCGCCTCTTTTCTCTCTTGAAGTTGCAGATATAGAAAAATCTAATTGCAATTCTGACTGTCTCAATAAATGTCTAACAATTGTAGTTTTCCCTGAACCTGAAGGTGCCGAAAAGACAATCAATTTTCCTTTTTCACTCATTACAACACGTTTAAATTCTGTTCTTTTATTTTTTCTAATTCGTCTTTCATTTCAACAACAATTTTTTGCATATTAGCAAAATTAGCTTTTGAACCCAATGTATTAATTTCTCTTCCCATTTCTTGAGTGATGAAACCCAGTTTTTTTCCATTAGAAGAAGAGCTATCGTTCAATTCTTTTAAAAAATAGTCTAAATGGTTTTTTAAACGAACTTTTTCTTCTGTAATATCTAATTTTTCTAAATAATAAATCAACTCTTGTTCAAACCTATTTTCGTCAACCTTAACCTCTAATTCTACAATTGCTTTTTGCAATTTATCTTTTACATTCTGAATTCTTAATGGATCAATTTTAATGACATCTTCTAAAAGGTTTTGAATTTTTTCAATACGCTTTTCAAAATCTAATTTCAACGTATTTCCTTCATCTGATCTATATAAATCTATTTTTTCAAGAGCGCTATCTATGGCATTTTCAATTAATCCCCATTCATCTTCATCTAAAGATTCTCTTTTGCTTTGAAGCGTGTCTGGCAATTTAATCGCCATTTGAAGTAGTTCTAAATCAGAAGCATTTGAAATTTCTTTCAACTGATTCATGTATGCTTTAATTGATTCTTGGTTTATTTGAGTAGATAAGTTATCTCCAATATTTTCAACATAAATAGAGAAATCAACCTTACCTCTAACCAATTTAGCGGCTATTTTTTTTCGAATTAAAAGTTCTTTTTCTTTATAAGAAGAAGGCATCCTAACGTTCAAATCGATGTTTTTACTATTTAAAGATTTTAACTCGATGGTTATTTTCTTTGTTGGTAATTGAATTTCGGTTTTACCGTAACCTGTCATTGATAATATCATGTGCTGAAAATAAAATTACGCAAAGGTACGTTTTTTGATTTATTTGAATAAAAATACGTGCTACTTGTTTTGATACATTTTATCAGCATCAGAAAGCATTGGCTTGTTTACAAAGGCAGAATACATCCTTTTTATAAATATTTTAAATAAAATATGCGTTAATAGAAAGAAATAACAAACCAACAATTATTAATTCTCTAATTAACATTTTATTAAATAGCTGAATACAATTTGAAATAATTATAGTGAGTGGGAAAAATAAAAATAGTTCGTCCTTTTCAGGAGCAATTACAATCAAACATACGGCTACTAGCAAATGAATTATAATTAATAGCCAAGATGCTTTAATGTCATTTAATAATGAATGAATTTTTAAACTCACAAATACGATAGAAAAAATCACCAATACCGTTAAACATATAAGTGGAAATAATTCTGAAAATTTAGCATATGAAAAGCTATAATAAAGGGTTAATTTATCATTAAAAGCGCCAGTATTGTCTGTGAAAAAATAATATGTAAACACGACAAAAAATGGAATTATTAAACCAACAATAGGAATAATTAGGTTTCTAATTTCTTGTCTTTTTCTAATAATTATAGCCGCGTAAATTAAAATTAAAAACAAGATGCTCCAACTATAAATAAGCGTTGCAACTCCAATACACAAACCGCTGTCAAATAATTTTTCTTTGATATTTGTATTTGTTTTTAAACTATAAATTCGTCTAAAAGCTAACAACAAAAAAAAGTGAGCGTAAAAAATATTTTGAACTTCCAGAGTCTTTGGAAATATTCCAAAAAGAATTGTTAAAACTAATAATACATACGAGTTTTGTCCAGACAATTGGTTTTTTCTATTTATAAATCTGACTAAAAAAAACAGCAGTAAAAATAAAATTAGTTGCCCAATTTTTTCCACCACAATTCCTAATGAATACAGTGGCTTTTCTATTAAAAGAATTGCTGACAAATAATAACCTAAAAATAATGCACTAATAAATATTGCATGTATTGGTTTTGTTTTTCTAAAAAAATTGGCAATCATCTTGAGTTTTTATACATTTGCAAAGTAAATATATTAAACAATGATTGCAAACAATATTTTTAGAGTTATCGGTGATTTTTTCACAAATGTTGTATTCGCCCCTCTAAATTGGGTAAGAAACGACGTTTCTAACTGGTGGGTTCAAAACACAATTAGCTGGATTTTAATGATTATCTGCATGGTAGCGTTTGTTTATTGGATGGGTCAATTGAAAAAATTCAAAAAAGAAGGAACAGAATAGCTCCTTTATTTCTCTTATTATATTTATTAAACATCTTTTTTCTTGGGAAGCAAAAATAAATTAAAACGATTTCGAGAGAATGACACTTTTTCTAATGTTGAACAACCAACTCGTGAAGAGGTATTATCCGGAAAATTTTCTTTAAAAGGTAAATGGAACACTTTTTTTAAAAACAATAATCCTATTGTTTTAGAATTAGGTTGTGGTAAAGGTGAGTATACTTTAGCCCTTGCGGAGAAAAACCCTGAAAAAAATTTTATAGGTGTAGATATTAAAGGTGCTCGTTTTTGGAGAGGCGCTAAAACTGCTCTTGAAAATAACATGAATAATGTTGGGTTTCTTAGAACACAAATTGAACTTATTAATCAATGTTTTGACATCAATGAAGTTGATGAAATTTGGATCACTTTTCCTGACCCTCAAATAAAATATACAAGAACAAAGCATCGATTAACAAATCAAGATTTCTTAAAAAAGTATCATGAAATCTTAAAACCTAATGGTATAGTTCATTTAAAAACTGATAGTGAATTTATGCATGGATACACTCTTGGATTGTTACATGGAGAAAATCATGAAATTCTGTATGCACATCATGATGTCTATAATAACAAACAACATTCTCCAACAGAAGTTCTTGAAACGCAAACTTTTTACGAAAGTCAGTATTTAGAAAAAGGAAAAGCGATAACTTACATCAAATTCAGAATCAACTATTAATTAATATTTAAATGATTTTTTCTCATTTAATACTTGGAATTCTAACCGCATACATTGGCTCGATTCCTCCAAGTATGTTAAATATGACTGCCATAAAAATCAGTCTTGAAAAAGGCAAAAAAACAGCTTTACAATTTGCAATTGGAGTCTCTACTGTCGTTTTCATTCAAGCTATTCTTGCATTATTATTTTTAAAAGCAATTCATTCTAATCCAATAATACTAGATTCAATTCAAATCATTTCAATAGTGATTTTTATGATTTTATCAATCGTTTTTTTAAAAAAAGCATTGAATGAGCAAAAAGCGAGTATTCCTAAAAAGAGTTTGAAAAGTGGTTTTTTAACAGGCATTGGACTGTCTTCCATGAACATGTTTTCAATCCCGTTTTATTGTGGTATGGGTGCTGTATTTAACATGTACGGATGGCTTTCATTAGAACCGTCAAAGGTGCTATTTTTTGTAATTGGATCGGTAATTGGAACTTATTTAATACTGAACCATTATGTGTTATTAGCAGAAAAAATAAAGCCTAAAATTGCGAAGTTTACAAAATACTTAAACTTCACATTAGCAGCAATAACTGGCTTTGTAGCCGTTTTTTCATTGATTAAAATGTTATAACTTAGAAGCATGAAACGAGCATGTTAAAATTATTAATCAACTAAAAGAATTATTGACAGCGAACACATGTGACCGTTAAAAAATAATAAATATAGACGCATGAAATCTAATGATAATTTCTTTGAAAAATCGTATCAAGTAGCACGTCAAATTCCCTTTGGAAGAGTTACAAGTTATGGTGCAATAGCAAAATATTTAGGAGCAGCACGTTCGGCAAGAATGGTTGGTTGGGCAATGAACGCCTCTCATAATAATGATACTATTCCAGCGCATAGAGTTGTGAACAGAAAAGGATTGCTTACAGGAAAGCAACATTTTGACGGCACAAACTTAATGCAACAGTTACTAGAAAGCGAAGGGATAAAAGTTATTGAAAATCAAATTCAAAATTTTGACACTGTTTTTTGGGATCCTACAATCGAATTAATCTAACAATTTATTGTTTTTAAATAATTATCCCCTATCATATAATATCCATCTAAAACTGTATCTTTGTTGTTTAGAATCATTATAATTTAGATCTGTGAATATCCTCAAAAAAGATATATTAGACGCTTTAGAAAGCATTACCGCTCCAGGAGAAGGTAAAAATTTAATTGAAAGTAACTCAGTTAAAAACATTGTAATTTTCGACAAAGAAGTTGTTCTTGATGTTGAGATTAGCAATCCTTCTTTACAAGCAAAAAAACGTGTAGAAGTTGATATCATGAAAATAATTCATGAAAAAGTACACCCAAAAGCTGACATTAGAGTAAATGTGAAAGCTGCAGTTGCTACTGAAAAGCCAACAAACGAAATTAAAGGGAAAGAAATTCCTGGAATAAAAAATATTATTGCTGTCGCTTCTGGAAAAGGTGGCGTTGGAAAATCTACAATCACTTCTAATATTGCCGTTTCATTAGCAAAAATGGGCTTCAGTGTTGGAATTTTAGATGCCGATATTTATGGTCCATCAACGCACTTAATGTTTGATGTTGCCAACAAAAAACCACTTTCTGTTACTGTAGATGGAAGATCAAAAATGAAACCTGTAGAAAACTACGGTGTCAAAATTTTATCTCTTGGTTTTTTTACACAACCAAATCAAGCAGTTATTTGGAGAGGGCCTATGGCTTCAAAAGCATTAAAACAAATGATTTTTGACGGTGCTTGGGGAGAATTAGATTTTTTAATTGTTGATTTACCTCCTGGAACTGGCGACGTACACTTATCTATTGTTCAAGCATTACCAATAACTGGTGCTGTAATAGTAAGCACACCTCAAAATATTGCTTTGGCAGATGCTAGAAAAGGTGTTGCAATGTTTCAACAATCAAGTATTAATGTTCCGGTTTTAGGAATAGTTGAAAATATGAGTTACTTTACTCCTCCTGAATTACCAGAAAATAAATACTATATCTTTGGAAAAGATGGTGCTAAAAATTTAGCCAAAGATATTAATACCGTTTTCTTAGGAGAAGTGCCGTTAATTCAAAGCATTAGAGAATCTGGAGATTTCGGGAGCCCTATTGCTTTACAAAATGGAACTGAAATAGAAAATACATTTATCGATATTACCAAAAATGTAGTTTCTGAATTAGTTAAAAGAAATAAAAATTTACCTCCAACAGAAATTGTTAGAATTACAACAATGAGTGGTTGTAGTGCTATAAAAAAATAAAACATGTCAATACAAGAGTTAAAAGAAAATATTGAAAAAGCATTAGAAGAAATTAGACCTTTTTTGATGGCTGATGGTGGAAATATTTCTCTTGTAAGTATTGATAATAATGTCGTTAAAGTTAAATTAGAGGGCGCTTGTATCAGTTGTTCTGTCAATCAGATGACTTTAACAAACGGTGTTGAAGCAACAATTAAACGTTATGCCCCTCAAATTGAAAAAGTAATTGAGGTGAGCCAAGAACTTACTAATTAAGTATAATACTTCACAAAATTCCTTATATTTGTTTCATTATGAAAACATCGTGGACAGAATTACTACTACTTTTAAAATTTCTAATTATTAGAAATCCCGAATAGTTTGTGCTTTTTTATTAAAAAAACATTTAAACCTATTTAAAAACTTAAAATCACATTATATGCCTAGATATCATAAATTAGGTAGTATTCCACCTAAGAGACACACGGTCTTTAAAAATTCAAAAGGAGAATTTTATTATGAAGAATTATTCGGAACTATCGGTTTTGATGGTATGTCTTCATTACTATATCACACACAAAGACCTACACAAGTAAAAGAGATCTTAAAATCTTACGACGTAGCGCCTAAAATTGCAGTTGAAAAAAACATGAAAGCATTAAGCCTAAAAGGTTTTAATGTTACTCCAGTTGATGATTTTCTAGAAAGCAGAAAAATTATTTTAGCAAACAGTGATTGTTATATTGCATTAGCCGCTCCAAAAAAATCATTAAGAGATTATTTCTATAAAAATACTGATTCTGATGAAGTTCTTTTCATCCACAAAGGAACAGGAAAATTAAGGACGTTCTTAGGGAATATTGATTTTGAATATGGAGATTACTTGGTTATTCCTCGTGGAATGATTTATCAAATCGATTTTGACACTGAAGACAATAGACTCTTTATTGTTGAATCAAAAAGTCCTATTTACACGCCAAAACGGTATCGTAATTGGTTTGGTCAGCATTTAGAACATTCTCCTTTTTGTGAACGAGATATGCACGGTCCAAGTGAATTAGAAACATATGATGAAAAAGGAGAATTTATATTAAAAGTAAAAAAACAAGATACCATTCATGAATATGTATACGCAGCACACCCTTTTAGTGTTGTAGGTTGGGACGGATATAATTATCCATATAAACTTTCAATCCATGATTTTGAACCTATTACTGGTAGAATTCATCAGCCACCACCAGTTCATCAAACTTTTGAAACTAATGCCTTTGTAATATGCTCTTTTGTCCCAAGATTATATGATTATCATCCTGATTCAATACCAGCACCTTACAACCATAGTAATATAGATTCGGATGAAGTGTTGTATTATGTAGATGGAGATTTTATGAGTCGAAATGATATTGGAACTGGTCAAGTAACACTACATCCTGCAGGAATTCCTCATGGTCCACATCCAGGAGCAATGGAACGTAGTATTGGTAAAACTGAAACTACAGAATTAGCCGTAATGGTTGACACATTCAAGCCTTTAATGGTAACAGAAGAGGCATTGAAAATAGATACTGGAGATTATCATCAATCTTGGTTAGACGAAAATCACTAAAAAAAGTAAAATGGCAGCAGAAATAAAAAACTTAGAAAACTTACAGAATACAACATACGGATTAGAAAAATTATTTGAAGAAGCAGAAGATTTTTTGCCGCTTTTAGGAACAGATTATGTAGAGTTATATGTTGGAAATGCAAAACAATCAGCACACTTTTATAAAACGGCTTTTGGGTTTCAATCGCATGCATTTGCAGGATTAGAAACTGGGATGAAAGACAGAGTCTCGTATGTATTAAAGCAAGATAAAATACGCTTAGTACTAACAACACCTTTAGATGAAAACGGCCCAATAAATGAACACCTTAATAAACACGGAGATGGTGTTAAGGTAATGGCACTTTGGGTTGAAGATGCTAAAAGCGCTTGGGAAGAGACCACAAAAAGAGGCGCCAAATCATTTATGGAACCAACTGTTGAAAAAGATCAATTTGGTGAAGTTATTCGTTCTGGAATTCATACGTATGGTGAAACTGTTCATATTTTCGTTGAGCGCAAAAACTATAAAGGAGTCTTTTTACCAGGATATCAAAAGTGGGAATCTCATTACAATCCAGAACCTGTTGGCTTACGATTTGTAGACCATATGGTAGGAAACGTAGGTTGGGGAGAAATGAAAGAATGGTGTGATTTTTATGCCAAGACTATGGGATTTGCACAAATTATTTCTTTTACTGATGATGATATTTCTACAGAATTTACTGCATTAATGTCTAAAGTAATGTCTAATGGAAATGGAAGAATTAAATTTCCAATAAATGAACCCGCAAAAGGAAAGAAGAAATCTCAAATAGAAGAGTACCTAGACTTTTATAAAGGTGCAGGAGTTCAGCATATTGCTGTAGCAACAGACGATATTGTGAAAACAGTATCTGCAATGAGAGATCGAGGCGTTGAATTTTTATATGTTCCTGATGAGTATTATGACGATTTATTGGAGCGTGTAGGTCAAATAGATGAAGATGTTGAGGTGCTAAAGGAACATGGCATTTTAATTGATCGTGATGACGAAGGTTATTTACTTCAGTTATTTACAAAACCCGTTGTTGATAGACCAACAATGTTTTTTGAAGTAATACAACGTAAAGGAGCACAATCTTTTGGAGTTGGAAACTTCAAAGCATTGTTTGAAGCAATTGAAAGAGAACAAGGAAATAGAGGAACATTATAATTGAACTTTCAAAAAGAATATATCAATATTAAATCGCCTTTTTCTTAAGCGACTCTTCTTTTCAAAAAAGAAAAAAAGAGATGTTTAATTATTAAAGTATAAAAAATGACAAAAGACAAACTTCTTCAACAAATTGAAGAAAAATATAAAAAACTTGGTGTGCCATTAAATACCATGTTAGAAGGATTACTTTGGAGTACTCCAACAACCTATTGGGATTATATCCAAACGGATGCGCTTCTAGGCCTTCAAATCCCAAGAACAACTGAAAAAGATGAAATGATTTTTATCATGTATCATCAAGTCAATGAATTGTTATTCAAAATGATTCTTTGGGAAATTGAACAAGTTGCACAATCCAAAGAAATAACTGCAGAGAAATTCAGTATGCACCTTGCCAGAATAAGTAGATATTTTGACATGTTGTCAAATTCATTTAATGTAATGCAAGACGGTATGGAAGTTGAGCAGTATCTTAAATTTAGAAATACGTTGGCACCAGCAAGTGGTTTTCAGAGCGCTCAATATAGAAAAATTGAGTTTGCATCTACTGAGTTGATTAACTTAATTGATGCCAGATTTAGAGACTCTATTGATAGAGAAACTCCTTTTAAACACGCCTTTGAACATTTATATTGGCAAGCTGCAGGAAAAAATTATGAGACTGGAAAAAAATCAGCACTTTTAAATTTATTTGAAAATAAATATATGGGTGATTTTATTGATTTTATGGAAGATTATAATGAAATAAACCTTGCTAAAAAGTTTAAGCAGTTACCTAAAGAAACACAAGAAAATATTGACCTTATAAACGCCATGCGTCATTATGACCATACCGTTAACGTGAAATGGGTGATGGCTCATTATAATGCTGCCAACAAGTATTTAGGTGATGGAGATATTAAAGCTACAGGTGGAAGTCATTGGCAAAAATACATGCACCCAAGATATCAAAGACGTATTTTCTTTCCAAATTTATGGAGTGAGAATGAACTAAAAAACTGGGGAATTGATAATCTTGAAAGTTGTGAAATTTTATCAAACTAAAAAAATCTAATATAATTTTTAGAAAGCTTAACGTTTTATCGTTAGGCTTTTTTTATTTTTGGAATGGTAATTGTAATTTCTTGAATAATATTAAGACAAATCAACTACAGTAGTTATGAAAAAAATAATATTAAACATATTCTTCCTATTCCTATTCTCATTTTCTTTTGCTCAAGAAAAAGGGCAGGTTTTTAAAGATGGTGAGTGGTTAAAATACCGTATGCACTATGGTTTAATTAATGCAGGGTATGCAACCGTTGATTTAGCGGCTGTTTATGAAAACAAAAAAGAAGTTTATCATATTGTTGCAAAAGGTTGGACTACTGGAATAACTGGTTGGTTCTTTAAAGTTAATGATGATTATCAGACTTGGTTATATAAAGACACTATGAAGCCTTATCACTTTAGAAGGAGAGTTGACGAAGGCGGCCATATTATTTCAAGAGACGTATATTTTGATCAAGAAGCCAAAAAAGCACTCGTAAAAGATCATAAAAAAAAGATTGAAAAAACTGTTTCTATAGATAATGTGCAAGATATGATTTCTGCCTTTTATTATTTAAGAAATAATGATATGAGTACTATAAAGGTTCATGATGAATTAAAACTCAATATGTTTTTTGACTATGAAACTTTTGGATTTAAAATGCGCTATTTAGGAGAAGACACCATTAAAACTAAATTTGGAAAGATTAAATGCTTAAAATTCAGACCTTTGGTTCAGTCTGGAAGAGTTTTCAAAGCAGATGAAAGTTTAACTGTTTGGATTTCTGCTGATAAAAATAAAATTCCTATAAGAATACAAGCAGATTTGTCAGTCGGTTCTTTAAAAGCAGATTTAGATCAATTCAAAGGATTAGCAAATCCTTTTAACATCATTTTTGATAATTAAATTGTACTTTTGAGCATTATTTTATACGAACCCTAAAACTTATCCTTTGAAAAAATATTTTGCGCTTCTATTTTGTGCATCACTATTTGTAACTTGTAAAAAAGATACTGTTTCAACGACTATTGATCCTACTCAACTTCAAAAAAAAGTACCAAAATATGAATTTGGCTATAATTTAAATGATTATAGAGTGATACGTGATACCGTTATTAAAGGTGAAAGTTTTGGCGTAATTTTAGATAGAAACCATGTTAATTATCCAATAATCAACAAAATAGCAGTCACAATTAAAGACACATTTGATGTAAGGCGTTTAAGAGCTGGAAAGTCTTATACGCTACTTACAAAAAAGGATTCTACAGAGCAAGCACAAGTCTTTATCTATCAGCATAATAAAATCGAGCATACAATTATAGACTTTACCGATTCTATAATTGCAAAGAAAGAAAGAAAACAAGTGAAACTTGTTGAAAAGACTGCCTCTGGAATTATTACCAGTTCACTTTCCGAAACACTAGATTCTCAAGGTTTAAGCGCCGTTATTTCAAATGATTTATCAACTATATACGCTTGGACAATTGATTTCTTTAGGCTTCAAAAAAATGATAGATTTAAAATTGTTTATGAAGAACGATTTATAGATGATTCTATCTCTGCTGGAATAAGTCAAATAAAAGCTGCGTATTTTGAACATAGAAAGAAACCTATTTATGCCTTTAAGTTTATTGCAGATTCTACAAGAATGATTGAAGATTATTATGATGAAGAGTGTAATGTGTTAAGGCGTGAATTTTTAAAAGCGCCCTTAAAATTTAATTATCGTATTTCTTCTAGATACAACCTTAAAAGACGTATTGCTTACTACGGAAATAAGGTTAGACCTCATAAAGGTACTGATTTCGCTTCACCTACTGGAACACCTATCATTGCAACTGCCAACGGAACTGTTACTGAATCTCGAAGAAAAGGCGGAAATGGAAAATATGTGAAAATTAGACATAACGGAACCTACAGCACTCAATATTTACACATGAGTAAACAAGCTGTGAAAAAAGGAGCTGTTGTGAAACAAGGAGATATTATTGGCTATGTTGGTATGACGGGAAATACTGGAGGTCCACATGTTTGTTATCGTTTTTGGAAAAACGGAAAGCAAGTTGACCCTCTTAAACAAAAACTTCCTGCTGCAAAACCTATGAAAAAAGAAATAAGGCCAATTTATTTAAATTCTATTACCGAAATGAAATCTAAAATAGACGCTATAGATTTTGATGATAATTCGTCTGAAATTTCTAGCTCTTTAAATTAAACAAAATGGCGTTAAAAAGTATTAATCCTACAAAAACAAATGCTTGGCTAGAATTAAAAAAGCACTTTGAAGAAATAAAAAATATTCATTTAAAAGATCTTTTTAACGACGACAAAAAAAGACAAGAAAAATTTTCTATAAATTTTAATGATTTTTTTATTGATTTTTCTAAAAATAGAATTACTCAAAAAACTGTTAATCAATTAATTGAACTCGCAAATGAAGTTGAATTAAAAGATGCTATTTCAAAGTATTTTAGCGGTGATAAAATTAATAAAACTGAGAATAGAGCTGTTTTACATACTGCACTTAGAACACAAAAAAACGAACCAATACTTGTCGATAATACTGATATTTTACCTGAAATAAAACAAGCACTATCAAAGATTGAAACTTTTAGTAATCAGGTAATTTCAGGAAATTGGAAAGGGCATACAGGTGAAAAAATTACTGACATTGTAAATATTGGTATTGGAGGTTCAGATCTTGGACCAAGCATGGTTGTTGATGCGCTTAAATATTATAAAAATCACTTAAACGTGCATTTTGTTTCCAATATAGATGGCGATCATGTACATGAAACTCTTAAGAAGTTACATCCAGAGACAACCCTTTTTGTCATTGTTTCTAAGACTTTTACAACACAAGAGACGATAACAAATGCTACAACAATAAGGAAATGGTTTTTAAATTCTGCTAATGAAAATGCAGTTAAAAAACATTTTATTGCAGTATCAACCAATTTGAGTGCAGTAACTGATTTTGGAATAGAAGAATCAAATATTTTTCCGATGTGGAATTGGGTTGGAGGCCGTTTTTCTCTTTGGAGTCCTGTGGGACTGTCTATCAGTTTAGCTGTTGGCTTTAAAAATTTCAAAGAATTATTGATTGGCGCTTCAGAAATGGATGAACATTTTAAAAATGCGCCATTTGAGAAAAATATACCTGTAATTTTGGGCCTTCTTGGAATCTGGTATACCAATTTTTTTAATTCTGAAACTGAAGTTATTTTACCCTATTCTCAATATTTAAATAAACTTTCTGCTTATTTACAACAAGCAAATATGGAAAGTAATGGGAAATCTGTAGATAGAAATGGAGCTGAAATAAATTATCAAACTGGTAATGTAATTTGGGGAAGTGCAGGGACAAATTCACAACATGCTTACATGCAACTTATTCATCAAGGAACAAAATTGATTCCAGCGGACTTTATTGGTTTTGAAGAATCACTATATGGTGAAAAAGAACATCATGATAAATTAATGGCTAATTTTTACGGTCAAATTCAGGCTCTTGCTAAAGGAAAAACCAAAGAAGAAGTACACTTAGATTTAAAATTTCAAGGTAAAATTAATGATATAGAAGCCTTACTTCCTTTTAAAGTCTTTGAAGGAAATAAACCCACAAATACAATCCTAATAAAAAAGTTGACTCCAAGAAATTTAGGGAGTTTAATTGCTGCTTATGAGCATAAAATATTTGTTCAAGGAGTTGTTTGGAATATCTTTAGTTTTGATCAATTTGGAGTGGAATTAGGCAAAGAAATGGCACATAAAATCTATTCAAAAAAATAACTTAACCTTGAGTTAACATTGAGCTTTAACTCATTTTTACTCCGTTTCAACCAACTCTTTGACTCTCAATAAATCAACATATCCTTGGCTACATAGGGCATTCTTAATTTTTTGTTAAAATTTCTTAAAAGACTCATAAAAATTTTGCATATTTGCAATAACTATTTAAAAAAACTTACTTTAAGATGAAAAAAATTACTCAATTTCTACTAGTGACGTTGTTCATTGCAACATCTACTATGTATGGTCAAACAATTACCGGTACAGTATTGGACAGTTCAAACGATCCATTACCTGGAGCCGATGTTATTTTAGTTGGTACTACTAAAGGTGCTTCTACTGACTTTAACGGAAACTTTTCGTTAGATGTGAATGAAGGAACTGGTACAGCAAAGGTGTCTTTTATTGGATATGCAAATAAAAATATTGAATTTACTGTTGCAGAAGGTGCAACAATAAGTTTAGGAAACATTCAATTAGAAGCTTCACAAGAAGCTCTTGATGAGATTGTTATTGTTGGTTCTGGTCTTGTTGATTTAGCAAACACTAGAAGAACACCAATCGCAGTATCTACTATTCCTGTTGCTGAAATTCAAGCAAAAATTGGAACTGGAGATATTACAACAACTCTTGTAAATACTCCTTCAGTATATGTTGCTGGTCAATCAGGTTATGGAGATTCAAGAATTTCTGTTCGTGGTTTCGATCAAACAAACACTGCATTCTTATTAAACGGACAACCAATTAATGGTATGGAAGATGGTAAAATGTACTGGTCTAACTGGTCTGGATTATCTGACATTGCAAGTGCAGTTCAAATTCAAAGAGGTTTAGGTTCTTCTAAATTAGCAATTTCTTCTGTTGGAGGAACGGTTAACTTTGTTATGAACTCTACTGCTAAGAAAGAAGGTGGAATGTTCAATGTTGGTGTAGCAAATAACGGTTACTTAAAAACAACTATCGGTTACGATACTGGTGTAAATGAAAAAGGATGGGGAACATCTGTTATGCTTTCACACTGGCAAGGTAATGGGTATAATGAAGGAAACTTTGGAAAAGGTCAAACTTATTTTGTATCATTTGGTTATAAAGCAAATGAAAAAAACAGCTTCAACTTCTTAATTACTGGTGCTCCACAATGGCACGATAATATGTTCTCTCAAAAAATCTCTACTTTTTTAGAAAAAGGAAGAAAGTATAACAATAACTGGGGAACTTACAATGGTCAATATATGACTGAAAGAAGAAACTTCTATCATAAGCCAGTTGCTAACTTAAACTGGGATTATAACATTAACGAAACTACTAGCCTTTCAACAGTATTATACGCTTCATGGGGACGTGGTGGTGGAACTGGTGGAAGAGGAAGTAGACCAAGAACTGCTGATGGTTACGTTGACTATGATGCAATTTATGACTACAACTTAGGTACTTCTGGAGCTGGCGGAAACTATGCTGCTGAAGGCGGATATGTTACTAGAGCTTCTATGAACTTACATAGTTGGTATGGTGCAGTATCAAACCTTAAAAAACAATTAAGCGATAACCTAACTTTAAATGTTGGTGTTGATTTAAGATCTTATTACGGAAAACACTTTAGAGTTGTTGAAAATTTCCATGGTTTAACTTCATGGCAAGAAAACATTCGTTTAAGAGATCAAAATAACAATCACCAAACGTTTGGATCATACGGAACTTACAAAAATGTAATTACAACAAGAGATATGGCTGCAAATCCTTGGACAGCTACTTTTGCTGATTTTGAGGATGATGAAAAAATCGCTTATAATAGTGAAGAGCGTATTTCTTATGGTGGTTTATTTACACAATTAGAATATGCTAATGATAAGATGTCTGCATTCTTCCAAGGAGCAATTTCTAATCAATGGAACCAAAGATTTGACTTGTATCAATATGCTGATGAATCATTAA
>Ga0307993_1000382_pt1 | contig 15311 bp, 9 predicted proteins | sample EllFjometagen260_FD_203163 | JGI IMG/M metagenome (GOLD analysis project Ga0307993, IMG submission 203163) | Marine microbial communities from Ellis Fjord, Antarctic Ocean - #260 | ecosystem: Environmental > Aquatic > Marine > Unclassified | place: Southern Ocean | collected 2014-11-02 | reverse complement strand
CTTAGACTTGTGGTTGAGTGAGAAGTTAGGCCAGCCCGATAGAGAATCGTACGCTTTCGAGAGTTACCGGAGACGCTAATCTTACCTTTCAGGCGTATCTTTATACCCTTGACCTGCAGTTGCGTAAGTAATTTAGAGAAATAATTCTGTATTAAATACCTAAAAAACGGAACACTAGGCGTGTTTTCCAAAAGCTTATACGCTTGATTATGGCGCTAAATCAAGATATGAGCAGCTTAGGACCATGCATGGTGAAACTAGGATGAATTATGCTTAACGCCTCGCCTAAAAAGAATTTGCGGCCCAACCGCTGCTCATAGTACCGCATTCCGGACATTCACCTACGATACAAAGCTAAAAAAGCGTTATCTATGTTCTGCGTGATGAAAGAGTAAACCCGCAACATGACACGTTTACCGGAGCAGTCCTCCGCAAAACGAATCAGTGAGTTGTAAGCTTAAGGTAGCGCATGCTTATGTAGAGAAGAATTCGTCTGGTTACCCAAGATTTTTTTCACTGGGACACTGCGAACCAAAGTGGGGGGTGAAGGGTTAGTCACAGGTGCGAGCGAGTTATCACAATAAAGCAAACGTGTTAACGCCGAATTGCTAAAACCCAAGTGCCCTACTACCTGAAAGTAGGAATGCGTCCCCGCAAAAGAGGAATGGCTCATTTCCGGTATGTAACGTAGCGAATATATAATACAGCGCAATTGCGGTTATTCCCCCATCGATTATGTACGGATTCGTTTATTTGTGTTGATAATAGTAAGTAAAGGTGGGTAAATAAACAAACGAGTAAACAATAGGGGTTAGCACCTTTAGGCTCAAGCGCAACAATGCATACTTGGCCCCAGGTAACACCCCGCACCTTAGTGAAGAATTCAAAAAGCTGACGGGGGGCAGTATTGGTAAGCGAAGACGCCAGCTTAACACAGAACACAAGCTCGAATGGGGCGTCTACAATGTTTGCAACATCGACCAAACTGACTTTACATAAGAGGCTTCGTTGAGCTTGCGCGCTGCAGGCCCTACTCGCTCCCAAAGAATATCTTGTGCGGGCCGCAACAAGACGTGCGTATGCCACTCAGTAGACGGTTTAGAGAATCTGTGAGAAGGCATAAACTGGTAAGGATCCCCTATAGGCGATTCGACCTCAACACAAAACAACATTACAGATAAGTTGGTACCTGATAATGGGGATACGATACAGGTAGGAACAAATATTCGGTTTTTAGTGGGTAGTGAAATTAACAGGGATTCTAACACGCTCATAGGCCCAAGATAAGAAGAGACCCGAACACTAACAAAAGACGGCGCGCGGTATGAGTTGAGATAGTCAGCAGGGGTTAATAGTAATTCTGGCGAAATTAACATCGTAACACTATAAGCGTCATGGTAGTGAGAAAACAACGACACCGGTGGTAAGTAAGAAACAGAGAAACTGCTGTGGAGACCGTTAAGGTACGAAACATAAAGAGTAGAGACCGAGTAATTTGGCGAATTAGCTGTTATTAGCGCGGTACCCGAATAAGAGACCTTTAAAGAATAATCCGGCGTGGGGTGCTAGTTTACAAAGTACGAGTTATATAAAAACGTTAAAAAGAGAAGCCTGACGTAAGGAGGTTGGGCGTTTTTTCCCAATTTAACGGGTCGGCGAGTCAGGTTTGGCCAGTGTGTTTATACGTCTGTACCCAGTTGGGATCTAAAAAGTTATTGCAGTGCGATGCATTAAAATTAGTACTAACTCGGGAGCGATTTTATCTGAATACACCTATAGTAACCCCACTAACCTAAAAGGCTATTTATAGAAATTACTGTGTGCACTAAATAATTTGTCTCTAGACCTCACTATGGGGGGACATAACCCCGCCGTATATAATTACACCGTATAACATAAGCTTGTGCCTATACCTAGGACCTAAAAAAGGGATGCGAAGTACTTTATCACCTCAATGTACCCGCTGTCAGTAGCTTGTTGAGTAAAACCGGTACGTACAGAACTGGCGTTATCGGTTTTATAGTCTGGATAAGGTGCTGGCTCCCAAAAAAGGTCTTGTGGCGGCCGTGATAGTAGGAGTGGTTGTCGTCGCTCATTGGGCAAACCAACATAGTACTCAACTAAGGAACGTTCACGGGAACAGTAACATTCGGGGGAGTAATAGGGGGGATAAATATGTATGCGTGTGCGTTATAGGTGCTGAGCCGAATACAAAATCTAGCGATGGGCATAGGATAGTACCTGAGAGTGGGAATGCGTCCCCGCAAAAGAGGAATGGCTCATTTCTGGTATGTAACGTGGCGAATATATAACACACCGCAGTTGCGGTCATTCCCCCTTCGATTATGTACGAATTTGTTTATTTGTGTTGATAATAGTAAGTAAAGGTGGGTAAGTAAACAGACGAGTAAACAATAAGGGTTAGCACCTTTAGGTTCATGCGCAACAATGCATACTTAGCCCCAGGTAACACCCTGCACCTCAGCGGAGAGTTCAAAAAGCTGACGGGGGGCAGTATTGGTAAGCGAAGACGCCAGCTTAACACAGAACATAAGCTCGAATGGCGCGTCTATGATGTTTGCAACATCCACCAAACTGACTTTACATAAGAGGCTTCGTTGAGCTTGCGCGCTGCAGGCCGTACTCGCTCCCAAAGAATATCTTGTGCAGGCCGTAACAAGACGTGCGTACACCACTCAGTGGACGTTTAGAGGACCTGTGAGAAGGCATAAATTAGTAAGGATCCCCCATAAGCGATTCGACCTCAACATAAAACGACATTACAGATAAGTTGGTACCTGATAGTGGGAATACGCTGCCGGTAGAAACAAATATTCGGTTTTTAGCGGGTAGTGAAATTAACGGGGGTCCTAACACACTCATAGGCCCAAAAGACAAGAAGAGGCTTGGACATTAACAAAAGGCAGCGCGTGGTATGAGTTGAAATAATCGGCGAAGGCCAATAGTAGTTCAGGCAAAATTAACACCGTAACGCTATAAACATCTTGATGAGAGGAAAAAATAACGATATTAACAGTAAGTAAGAAACGGGGGAACTTCTGTAGGGGTCGTTAAGGTACGAAACATAAAGAGTCGAGACCGAGTAATTTGATGAATTAACCATTATCAGTATAGTGTCTAAACGGGAGACCCTCAAAGAGTAGTTTGTTGTAAGATGCTGGTTTACAAAAGACGAGTTATAGAAAAACGTTAAAAAGGGGGAGTCTAACGTAGACAGGTTAGGCATTTTTTCCCAATTTAACGAGTCAGCGAGTCAGGTTTGGTCAGCGTGTCTATGCGTTTGTACTCAGTTGGAATCTAAAAAGTTATTATATTGACGCACTAAAATTAACACTAATTTGACGGCGATTTTGCCTGACACACCCACAGTAACCCTGCTGCCGGAAAGGCTATTTATAGATATTACTGTGTGCGCTAAATAATTTACCTCTAGACCTTACCATGCGGGGGGGTAACACAAACCCCGCCGCACATAATAGCACGCACAACATTATGTGGTCCGAACATATTAACGGGAGGATCGATAGAGGCGATAGAGGAGGAAATTAAAAAAAACATTTTATGTAGGCGAATACTATTCGTGATAAACGCTTAGGGAACGAAATTACCTCGTATAATACAAGCCCACAACCTGTACTTAGGGCCAAAAAAAGGGAAACGATGTCTTTTACTACCTCCTGTAACTAGTTAACTAGAATCAGTACCAATACCTAAACAAACATGGAATAGCTCGGAAACAGATTCAAAATATAGATGTCTTGAAGCGGCAATAGTAACACCACCTTATGACGACGTAAAAAGCATGTAAGTAGCAAGTGAAAAATCCTTCCAAGGGGAAGGTGTAAAAGGGGACAAAACATGTCGCGCACACCAACGCGCCCAATAATGCATAATTGAAATTCCTCAACGCAGAGGGCTTATCAAGTCAGTAAATAGGAACGTATCAAAGACAGACCAAGATTATAAAAAGAACTGGCAAAAACGTTTTGTATAGCCTTATCTAGTCATATCAGTAATAACAAGTAAGGACGGGCAAATAAACCAACGAGTAGACAATAGTTTAGCACACCGCTATAAGGATTAACGCCTGTAGGTTCATGCAAAACGACGCGTACTCGGCCTCAGACAACACCTTGCGCCTCCAATGAAGAATTCAAAAAGCTAGCGGAAGGGCAGTACTGACAAGTAAAGGGTGCCCAACTTAATATAGAACATCATTTCAAATAATGCGTCTATAATGTTTGCAATATCCACCTTACCGACTTTGTATAAGGAGCTTACTGTGCAGGACGAGTCCATAGACGCAAAGCACGACCGGCTTTTGCAACGCAACCTAGTAAAAAAGCCATATTTGAAAGCCCATAACCCCCCGTAAAAGTATTTATAAGAGTCGACTCCGTTAACGACCCTTAGACTTGTGGTTGGGTGAGAAGTTACGCCAGCCCAATATAGAATCGTACGCTTTCGAGAGTTACCGAAGACGCTAATCTTACCCTTCGGGCGTATCTTTATACCCCTGACCTGCAGTTGCGTAAGTAATTCGGGGAAATAATTCTGTATTAAATACCTAAAAACGGAACACTAGGCGTGTTTTCCAAAAGCTTATACGCTTGACTATGGCGCTAAATCAAGATATGAGCAGCTTAGGACCATGCATGGTGAAACTAGGATGAATTATGCTTAACGCCTCGCCTAAAAAGGATTTGTGGCCCAACAGCTGCTCATAGTACCGCATTCCGGGCATTCACCCACGATACAAAGCTAAAAAAGCGTTACCTATGTTCTGCGTGATGAAAGAGTAAACCCACGACATGACACGTTTACCGGAGCAGCCCTCCGTAAAACGAATCAGTGAGTTGTAAGCTTAAGGTAGCGCATGCTTATGTAAAAAAGAATTCGTCTGGTTACCCAAGATTTTTTTCACTGGGACGCTGCGAACCAAAGTGGGGGGTGAAGAGTTAGTCACAGGCGCGAGCGAGTTATCACAATAAAGCAAACGTGTTAACGCCGAATTGCTAAAACCCAAGTGCCCCACTACCTGAAAGTGGGAATGCGTCCCCGCAAAAGAGGAATGGCTCATTTCCGGTATGTAACGTAGCGAATATATAATACAACGCAATTGCGGTTATTCCTCCATCGATTATGTACGAATTTGTTTATTTGTGCTGATAATAGTAAGTGCGGGTGGGTAAATAAACAGACGAGTAAACAATAAGGGTTAGTACCTTTAAGCTCAAGCGCAACAATGCATACTTGGCCCCAGGTAACACCCCGCACCTCAGTGAAGAGTTCAAAAAGCTGACGGGGGGGCAGTATTGGTAAGCGAAGACGCCAGCTTAACACAGAACACAAGCTCGAATGGGGCGTCTACGATGTTTGCAACATTGACCAAACCGACTTTACATAAGAGGCTTCGTTGAGCTTGCGCGCTGCAGGCCCTACTCGCTCCCAAAGAATATCTTGCGCAGGCCGTAACAAGACGTGCGTATGCCACTCAGTAGACGATTTAGAGAATCTGTGAGAAGGCATAAACTGGTAAGGATCCCCTATAAGCGATTCGACCTCAACAAAAAACATCATTACAGATAAGTTGGTACCTGATAATGGGAATACGATGCAGGTAGAAACAAATATTCGGTTTTTAGTGGGTAGTGAAATTAACAGGGATTCTAACACACTCATAGGCCCAAGACAAGAAGAGACCCGAGCACTAACAAAAGACGGCGCGTGGTATGAGTTGAAATAATCGGCGAAGGCCAATGTTAATTCGGGCGAAATTAACATTATAATAGTCATAGATCAGTAGAAAAAAAAGAATACAGCGGTCTGTAAGACCACCTCGAACTGGAGCCGCGTGTCTTTAGACATTAAGAAGAAATACATATAAAACCTGACAAACCGACCATAGCTGTAAGTCGATCAAGTTAGTAAGGTGTTTATGGTAAGAAAGTGCACTAATACTCATGGGAAAAATAAGAACATGAAAAAAGATAATATACACTCCCCAAATATATAATTTAAGTTGTTCGCGTAAGAGTCAAAACAGGAAGAGACTTGAACGTTAACAAAGGACGGCGCGTGGTATGAGTTAAAATAATCGGCGAAGGCCAATATTAATTCAGGCGAAATTAACATTATAACACTATAAATATCTTGATAAGAGGAAAAAAACAATGACATTAGAGGTAAGAAAGAAACAAAGAAACCACTATAGAGATCGTTAAGGTACGAAACATAAAGAGTCGAGGCCGAGTAATTGGACGAATTAGCTGTTATCAGTACAGTATCCAAATAAGAGACCTCTAAGGAATAATCTAGCGTGAAACACTGGTTTACAAAAGACGAGTTATGTAAGAACGTTAAAAAAGGGGAGTCTAACGTAGACAGGGTAGACGTTTTTTCCCAATTTAACGAGTCGGCGAGTCAGGTTTGGTCAGTGTGTTTATACGTCTGTACTCAGTTGGAATCTAAAAATTTATTGTAGTGATGCATTAAAATTAACACTAACTTGATGGCGATTTTACCTGACACACCCACAATAACCGCGCTACTGAAAAGACTATTTATAGAAATTACTATGTGCGCTAAATAATTTACCTCTAGACCTCACCGTGTGGGGGGGCACGAACCCCCCCACACATAATTACACCGTATAATATAAGCTAGCGCCCACACCCAGGGCAGAGACAAAGAGAGCAAGGTACTTTACTGTCTCCTTATACCCGCCGCCAATAGCACGTCCGGAATTGGCGTTACTGATTTTACATCTAAGTAAGGTGCTTGCGCCCAATGAAAAAGATCTTGTAACGGTCGTGATCGGAGGAGTGGGTGTCATTGATCATTGGGTAAATCAGCATAGTACCTAGCTAAGGGACGTCTACAAGAAGGGTAGCATTCGGGAGAATTACAAGAGGATATAAACCCGCATGAATGCGTTACGGATCAGCGGAGTCCGAAATTCAGCGCTGTAAACAAGATAATATCTATGAGTAGGAACGAGTCCCCGCAAAATAGGAATAGCCTATTACCGGTATATAACGTGAAGTACGCATAGCCTAGTACAGCTATGGTTATCCCCTCATTGTTTCCTGTAAAAACCTCCGGCTTGTGAAAGTGAAAGAATCTAGGAGGTTGTCAAAAGTTAAATATGTTTGAACTCATAAAAACCGCAGTAGCCTTTGGGTGCTAATTTACATACTCTCAGTTACAGAGTCTACAAATGTTTAGTTTACGTAGATTTATTTATTCGTGTTGGTAATAGCAAGTAAAGGCGGGCAAATAAGCAATAATTTAACACGCCGCTAGAAAGATTGGCACCCTTAAGCTCATGCGCAACAATACACACTTGGCCCCAGACAACACCTTGCGCCCCAGCGAGGAGTTCAAAAAGCCAATGGGGAGCACGGAGGGGGCAGTGTTGGTAAGCAAAAACGCCGACTTAACATAGAACATAATCTCGAATGACACGTCTATGATGTTTGCAATATTCACCAGACTGACTTTATATAGGAGACTCTGTTAAGCTCGTGCGCTGCAGGTACTGCCCCGCCCACAAAGGATATCTTGCGCGGGCCGTAATAAGACGCGTGTATACCACGAAAAGTCGCACTGTCGGCGTTGCTTCTATAAAGTCTTGTACAAATGACAATTATACAGCCATTCGTCATATTATAAGGAGCACTAACTTCTGAATTAGCCAAGTATATTGTTTAGCGGTACTATTTTTTGGCTATTTTTCGCTTCAGTCTACTTTTTTCCCTTTTCATTAAAGAGTGTAGTTTCAGATTGGTAAAGAGCACGTAACTAAAGGTGAACCCGTGAGTAAATATGTTCTCGTCTACTAGCTAGGTCGGAGACCTAAACCGGGTGCACACATATCTTCTTCCCCGGACCAAGTGACGTCTTTCGTCGCATCTTTCGTGTTACTATTTATATCGCCCCCATGGAGATTAGTGCTTTTGGTTCTGGTTGGCACACTTATTAATATCTCTACCCGTACCATTGTCAACAGTATTAGCAGTAATTTCGTTGTTTCACCCGTCCCCGATGCCTTAGCTATCTCTACTGCACTGGTCGCAGGTACTGCCCCAGATAGTGTTCCGGGTAGTGCCCAAGATGCTGTCATAGGTACCACTGTCACAAGTACTGTCCCCGGTACTGCCCTACAAGGTAATATCATAGATACTGTCGTTACATGTGTTGCGCTAAACACCAAGTAGTCCGCCAAACCCCAAACGTAGTACTGAGGTCCAGACGGTGTACTAGTTGCTATAGCAATCGGTTGGTCAAATAATGCATCACTTGATACGTCAGCTAATGTAGCAAGTGGCATATTACTCGGTCCGCCACTAGGGCCACTAGGACTACTAGGGGCACGGCTATTGGGGGGGCTATTGGGGGGGCTATTAGGGCTATTATTGGGGGCGCTGGGGCCAATAGAGTCAGCAGAGTCAGTAGGGTCGGTAAAGTCGATGGGGTTTTCAGCGGCAGTAAGGTCTTCTGTAAGGTTGTACAGCAGCAGCAGCAGGGTCAATAGGGCTATTATTGGGGCCACTAGGCGATGTTTCAGGTGATACGCCCGCAGCTATTATCCCTATTGGGGCCACTATGAGTGCGAATACCAAAAATCCCACTGCCAGAGTTGGCCCTAAAAGGTTTTCCGCGAGGTTTTCTATAGCAAGGTTTTCTCGTCTAAAGTTTTCTCCCACAAGGTTAGTTGGGCCAAGGTTAGCTAGGTCAAGATTAGTCGTAAAATTTCTAGGAATAGTTGACTTGCTCAAAAACATTTTGTATACTTGGAAGTACGCAAAAAAAGACATTTATAAAAAAATGCCTGACTTAGATTGGATCAAGATTAGCTAGGTTAAGATTAGTCGGGTCAGAAGTAGTTAGCTCAGGGGTAACTAAGTTAATCTTGGCCAGGTTACGATTAGTAGGATTTTCTATAAGATTATCGTAAATGCAGGCTTTCTAAAAAATGAGGAATACAAACACTCGTATTGTTATTCGTTATACTATAAGGAGCACTAACTTCCAGATTAGCCAAGAGTATTTTTTCTACTCTTCATTAAAGAGTAATACTTCAGATTGGTGAAGAGCACGTAACTGAGGGCGAACCCGCAGGTAAATGTGTTCTTTGTCTACTATCTGGGTCGGTAACCGAAACCGGCGCTCATATATCTTCTTTCCCGGACTGCATCTTTCGTCGCATCTCTCGCGTTACTACTTATATCGCCCCCTAGAGAGACTGGTGTTTCTGGCTCTGGTTAGCACCCTTATTAAAACCATTAGCGCTAGTAATATCGCTGCCAGTACTATTATCAATAGTATTAGCAATAGCGTTATTGTTTCATCCGTCCCCGATGCCTCAGCTATTTCTACTGCACCTGTCACAGGTACCGTCACCGGTACTGCCCAACAAGGTAATATCACAGGTACTGTCGTTACATGTGCTGCGCTAAACACCAAGTGGTCTGCCAAACCCCAAACGTAGTACTGGGGTCCAGACGGTGTACTAGTCGCTATAGCAATTGATTGGTCAAATAACGTATCACTTAACACGTCAGCTAATGTAGCAAGTGGCGTATTACTTGGTCCGCCACTAGGGCCATTAGGGGCACGGCTATTAGAGCTATTGGAGCTATTATTGGGGGCACTAGGACCAATAGAGTCAGTAGGCTCGGTAAAGTCAGTAAAGTCAGTAAAGTTTTCTATAGGGTTTTCAGCAGCAGCAAGATCAATAAGGCTATTATTGGGGCCACTAGGCGATGTTCCAGGTGATACGCTCGCAGCTATTACCCCTATTGGGGCCACTATGAGTGCGCATACCAAAAATCCCACTGCTAGAGTTGGCTCTAAAAGGTTTTCTGCGAGGTTTTCTGTAGCAAGGTTTTCAGCTAAAAGGTTTTCTCTAAAGTTTTCTCCCACAGGGTTAGCTGGGTCAAGATTAACTAACCTAAGATTAACTAAGTAAAGACTAGTTGTACTAGGAGTAGTTGGAAGTACGCAAAAAAAGACATTTATAAAAAAATGCCTGACTTAGATTGGGTCAAGATTAGTCGGGTCAAAGGTAATTAGGTCAAGATTAGTTAGGTTAGGGTTAATAAGGTTTTCTAAAAGGTTTTCTCTGGGGTTAGCGCCTTTAAGTTCATGTGCAACAATGCATACTTGGCCCCAGGCGACACCCCCCGCACCTCGGTGAAGAGTTCCAAAAGCTAACGGCGGGCAGTCTTGGTAAGCGGGGACGCCAACTTAACACAGAACATAAGCTCGGATGACACGTCTATAATGTTTGCAATATACACCAAACTGACTTTACGTGAGAGACTTCGTTGAGCTCGTGCGCTACAGGCTCTGCTCGCACTTAAAGAATACCTTGCACGGGCCGTAACAAGACATGCGTATACCACTCAATGGGCGTTTACAGGATCTGTGAGAAGGCATAAATCGGTGGGGATCCCCTATGAGCGATTCGACATCAATACAAAGCAACATTGAAGACGACTCGGTACCTGATAATGAAAATACGTTGCTGGTAGAAACAAATATTCGGTTTTCAGTAGGTAGTAAAATTAGCAAAGAGTCTAACACATTCATAGGCCCAAGACAAGAAGCGACTTTAACATTAGCAAAAGACCGCGCGCGGTATGAGTTGAAATAGTCAGCGGGGGTTAATAGTAATTTTGGTGAAATTAACATCATAACACCATAAGCGTCCTGGTAGTGAGGAAACAACAACACTGGTGGTAAGTAAGAAACAGGGAAACTGCTATGGAGACCGCTAAGGTACGAAACATAAAGAGTCGAGGCCGAGTAATTTGGCGAATTAGCTGTTATTAGCGCAGTATCCCAATAAGAGACCTTTAAATAATAATCTGGCGTGGGGTGCTGGTTTACAAAGTACGAGTTATGTGAAAACGTTAAAAAGAGGAGTCTAACGTAAGGAGGTCGGGCGTTTTTTCCCAATTTAATGGGTCGGCGAGTCAGGCTTGGTTAGCGTGTTTATACGTCTGTACTCAGTTGGAATCTAAAAAGTTATTACATCGACGCGTTAAAACTAGCACTAATTTGACAGCGATTTTACCTGACACACAGTGACCCTGCTGCCGGAAAGGCTATTTATAGATATTACTATGTGCGCTAAATAATTTACCTCTAGACCTTACCGTGCGGGGGGGACACAAACCCCGTCGCACATAATGGCGCGCACAATATTATGTGGTCCGAATATATTAACGGGAGGATCGATAGAGGCGATAGGGAACGAAATTACCCCGCGTAATATAAGCCTACGACCTGTACTTAGGGCCAAAAAAAGAGAAACGACGTATTTTACTACCTCCCGTAACTAGTTAACTGGAATCAGTACCAATACCAAAACAAACATGGAATAGCTTAGAAACAGATTCAAAATATGGACGTCTTGAAGCGGCAATAGTAACATCACCTTATGACGACGTAAAAAGCATGTAAGTAGTAAACGAAAAATCCTTCCAAGGGGAAGGTGTAAAGGGGGACAAAACATGTCGCGCACACCAACGCGCCCAATAGTGCATAATTGAAATTCCTCAACGCAGAGGGCTTATCAAGTCAGCAAGTAGGAACGTATCAAAGACAGACCAAGATTACAAGAAGAACTAGCAAAAACATTTTGTATAGCTTTATTTAGCCGTATCGGTAATAACAAGTAAGGGCGGGCAAATAAACCGACAAGTAAACAATAATTTAGCACACCGCTATAAGGATTAACACCATTGGGTTCATGCAAAACAACGCGTACTCGGCCCCAGACAACACCTCGCGCCTCCAATGAAGAGTTCGAAAAGCTAGCGGAAGGGTAGTACTAACAAGCAAAGAGCGCCAACTTAATATAGAACATTATTTCAAATAACGCGTCTATAATGTTTACAATATCCATCTTGCCGACTTTGTATAAGGAGCTTACTGTGCAGGACGAGTCCATAGACGCAAAGCATAGCCGGCTTGTACAACGTAACCTAGTAAAAAAGCCATATTTGAAAGCCCATAACCCCCGTAAAAGTATTTATAGGAGTCGACTCGTTAACGACCCTTAGACTTGTGGTTGAGTGAGAAGTTAGGCCAGTCCGATAGAGAATCGTACGCTTTCGAGAGTTACCGGAGACGCTAATCTTACCTTTCAGGCGTATCTTTTCACCCTTGACCTGCAGTTGCGTAAATAATTTAGAGAAATAATTCTGTATTAAATACCTAAAGAGCGGAACACCAGGCGTGTTTTACAAAAGCTTATACGCTTAACTATGGCGCTAAATCAAGATATGAGTAGTTTGGAATCATGCATGGTGAAACTAAAGTGAATTATGCTTAATGCCTCGCCTAAAAAGAATTCGTGGCCTAACCGCTGCTCATAATACTGCATTCCGGGCATTCACCTACGGTACAAAACTAAAAAAGCGTTATCCATGTTCTGCGTGATGAAAGAGTAAACCCGCAACATGACACGTTTACCGGAGCAGTCTTCCGTAAAACGAATCAGTAAGTTGTGAGCTAAAGGTAGCACATGCTTATGTAGAAAAGAATTCGTCTAGTTAGCCAAGATTTTTTTCGCTAGGACGCTGCGAACCAAAGTGGGGGGATTAGTCGCAGGTGCGAGCGAGTTATCACGATAAAGCAAACGTGTTAACGCCGAATTGCTAGAATCCAAGTGCCCTAGTACCTGAAAGTAGAAATGCGTCCCCGCAAAAGAGGAATGGCTCATCTCTGGTACGTAACGTGGCGAATATATAATACAGCGCAGTTGCGGTCATTCCCCCGTCGATTATATACGAATTTGTTTATTTGTGTTCATAATAGTAAGTAAGGGTAGGTAAATAAACAGACGAGTAAACAATAAGGGTTAGCACCTTTAGGTTCATGCGCAACAATGCATACTTGGCCCCAGATAACACCCCGCACCTTAGTGAGGAGTTCAAAAAGCTGACGGGGGGCAGTATTGGTAAGCGAAGACGCCAGCTTAACACAGAACATAAGCTCGAATGGGGCGTCTACGATGTTTGCAACATCCACCAAACTGACTTTACATAAGAGGCTCCGTTGAGCTTGCGCGCTGCAGGCCCTACTCGCCCCCAAAGAATATCTTGTGCAGGCCGTAACAAGACGTGCGTATGCCACTCAGTGGGCGGTTTAGAGGATCTGTGAGAAGGCATAAATTGGTAAGGATCCCCTATAAGCGATTCGACCTCAACATAAAACGACATTACAGATAAGCTGGTACCTGATAATGAGAGTACGCTGCCGGTAGAGACAAATATTCGGTTTTTAGTGGGTAGCGAAATTAACAGGGACTCTAACACACTCATAGGCCCAAGACAAGAAGAGACCCGAACACTAACAAAAGACGGCGCGTGGTATGAGTTGAAATAATCGAAGAAGGCCAATAATAATTCAGACGAAATTAACGTTATAATAGTCATAGATCGGTAGAAAAAAAAGAATACAGCGGTCTGTAAGACCACCTCAAATTGGAACCGCGTATCTTTAGACATTCAGAAGAAATACATATAAAACCTAACAAACTGACTATAGTTGTAAGTCGATCAAGTTAGCAAGGTGTTTACGGTAAAAAAAAAGTATACGAATACCCATGAAAAAAATAAGAACATAAAAAAAGATAATATGCCCCACTCAAATATATAATTTAGGTTGTTCGTGCAAGAGTCGAAAAAAGAAGAGGCTTGAACATTAACAAAAGACGGCGCATAGTATGAGTTGAAATAATCGGCGAAGGCTAATAGTAATTCAGGCGAAATTAACACTATGACACTGTAAACATCCTGATAAGAGGAAAAAAATAACGATATTGGCGGTAAGTAAGAAACGGGGGAACTTCCGTAGAGGTCGTTAAGGTACGAAACATAAAGAATCGAGACCGAGTAATTTGATGAATTAGCCGTTATTAGTATAGTATCTAAATGGGAGACCCTTAAAGAGTAGTTTGTTACGGGGTGCTGGCTTACAAAAGACGAGTTACAAAAAAACGTTAAAAGGGGGGGGAGTCTAACGTAGGCAGGTTAGGCATTTTTTCCCAATTTAGCGAGTCGGCGAGTCAGGTTTGGTCAGTGTGTTTATAAGTCTGTACTCGGTTGGAATCTAAAAAGTTATTATATTGATGCATTAAAATTAACGCTAATTTGACGGCGATTTTACCTGACACACCCACAGTGACCCTGCTGCTGGAAAGGCTATTTATAGATATTACTGTATGCGCTAAATAATTTACCTCTAGACCTTACCGTGCGGGGGGAGAACACAAACCCCGTCGCACATAATAGCGCGCACAATATTATATGGTCCGAACATATTAACGGGAGGATCGATAGGGGCGATAGGAGAGGAAGTTAAAAAAAACATTTTATATAGGCGAATACTATTCGTGATAAGCGCTTGTGGAACGAAATTACCCCGTATAATATAAGCCTACGACCTGTACTTAGAACCAAAAAAAGAGAAACGACGTATTTTACTACCTCACGTAACTAGTTAACTAAAACCAGTACCAATACCAAAACACACATGGAATAGCCCAGAAACAGATTCAAAATATGGACCTCTTGAAGCGGCAATAGTAACATCACCTTGTGACAACGTAAAAAGCATGTAAGTAGTAGCCGAAAAATTCTTCAAGAGGGGAGGTGTAAAAAAAAACAAGACACGTCGCACACACCAATGCAACCAATAGTGCATAATTGAGATTCCTCAACGCAGACGGCTTATCAAGTCAGTAAGCAAGAACGTATCAAAGACAGACCAAGATTATAAGAAGAATTAGCAAAAACATTTTGTATAGCTTTATTTAGTCGTATCGGTAATAACAAGTAAGGGCGGGCAAATAAACCGACAAGTAAACAATAATTTAGCACACCGCTATAAGGATTGACACCCTTAGGTTCATGCAAAACAACGCGTACTCGGCCTCAGACGACACCTTGCGCCTCCAATAAAGAGTTCGAAAAGCTAGCGGAAGGGCAGTACTGACAAGCAAAGGGCGCCAACTTAATATAGAACACTATTTCAAATAACGCGTCTATAATGTTTACAATACCCATCTTACCGACTTTGTATAAGAAGCTTACTGCGCAGGACGAGTCCGTAGACGCAAAGCATGGCCGGCTTTTACAACGTAGCCTAGTAAAAAAGCCATATTTGAAAACCCATAACCCCCGTAAAAGTATTTATAAGAGTCGACTCGTTAACGACCCTTAGACTTGTGGTTGAGTGAGAAGTTAGGCCAGCCCGATAGAGAATCGTACGCT
>Ga0307993_1000380_pt1 | contig 15343 bp, 18 predicted proteins | sample EllFjometagen260_FD_203163 | JGI IMG/M metagenome (GOLD analysis project Ga0307993, IMG submission 203163) | Marine microbial communities from Ellis Fjord, Antarctic Ocean - #260 | ecosystem: Environmental > Aquatic > Marine > Unclassified | place: Southern Ocean | collected 2014-11-02 | reverse complement strand
CGATCCGTAATCCGCGTATTGATACCAGTATTACTGCTTCTGGGGACTATAGTAGTCTCAACCTACAGTGGGGCTGGAACCCCGTAGGTGGAGGCAATGACCCATTTGGGCTTACACCTAACACATTAGTGGGTGCTGGACAAATAGGCCAAGTTACCGTAACTACATCATAGGAGTGTTCTGATGAAAAAAACGACCAAAGGCACTAAGAAGACAGGCGTCAAAATCCGAGCCACAGGGTGCGCTACTAAGGGCACCGTGGCCCGTGGGCCTATGGGGTAAGTTATGGACTACGCCGAGCTGAAGCAAAATATACAAGACATCTGTGAAATGACCTTCACAGATGAACAGCTCGCTATGTTCACACAACAGGCAGAACAGAAGATTTACAACACAGTGCAGATTCCTGCGCTACGAAGGAATGTCACGGGAACTCTCACAGCAGGCAACACATACCTGCAGACCCCTACAGACTTTCTATATTCCTACTCTTTATCGGTAATAGATGCTTCTGGCGCGTACAACTTCTTGCTGAACAAGGACGTGAACTTCATGCGGGAGGCGTACCCTAATCCAACAGACACAGGGTTGCCGAAGCACTACGCATATTTTGATGACGACACATTTATTGTCGGGCCTGCCCCTGATTCCTCGTACAGTTCGGAGCTACATTATGGATATTATCCTGAATCAATCGTTTCTGCTGACACTACATGGCTTGGGGACGAGTTTGATTCTGCTCTACTCAATGGTGCGCTGATTGAAGCTATTCGCTTTATGAAGGGTGAACCTGACTTGGTGGCTATGTACGAGAAGTTGTACTTACTGGCCATTACGTTGTTAAAAGGTCTCGGAGATGGTAAACTCCGCGAAGACACATATCGTTCGGGCCAGTTCCGAATCCCAGTAAGTTAAGGAGGCCCAAGATGGCTATTACACAAGCAATGTGCACCAGTTTTAAGACCGAGCTTCTCGGCGGTGTACAAGACCTCGACACAGACACACTTTATATCGCTTTGTTTACAAGCACGGCCACTATAAACGCGGCTACTACTACCTATAGCACTACTAATGAGGCGACAGGTACAGGGTACACCGCCGGGGGCAACGCGCTCACCGGCGCGGTTATTAGTGCGGACGGTACGACAGCGATCGTAGATTTTGACAACTCAACTTGGGTGTCATCCACGATTACTGCTCGGGGGGCGATGATATACAACTCGTCAAAGGCCAATCGCGCGATTGCAGTGCTGGATTTCGGTTCGGACAAAACATCGACCGACGGGGATTTCACTATCCAGTTCCCGACCGCTGATGCGTCAAACGCGATTCTCCGTATCGCATAAGGAGTCAAACTATGGTCACTCTCGTAAACAGAGCCAAAGTTGCCACTGCCACAACAGGCACAGGCACGATCACGCTTGGCGCTGCTGAGAGTGGCTATCAGACCTTTGCTGATGCTGGAGCCACTGGCACTGTGCGTTACACCATTGAGGATGGTAACGCATGGGAGATTGGCTCTGGCACTATCTCTGGCAGCACTCTCACACGCTCGCTGGATGAAAGCTCTACAGGCTCATTGCTCAACCTCTCAGGCGATGCGGTGGTTTACGTCACGGCGGCGGCTGAAGACATATTACAACCTTCGAACAACCTGTCTGATCTAGCTAACGCAGGTACATCTCGCACTAACCTTGGTGTTGCCATTGGGTCAGATGTACAGGCTTATTCTAGTGTTTTGGCTAGTACGACAGCTTCTTACACTACCGCAGAAGAAACTAAACTCTTGGGTATTGAAGCACTCGCAGACGTTACAGACACAACAAACGTGACTGCGGCTGGTGCAGGCATGACGGCGAACAACCTGTCTGATCTAGCTAACGCAGGTACATCTCGCACTAACCTTGGTGTTGCCATTGGGTCAGATGTACAGGCTTATTCCAGCATTCTTCAAAACACTACGGCGTCCTTTCTCACTGCGGATGAGACCAAGCTAGACTATATTTCTGTTACGCAGGCGGTTGATCTTGACCAAATGGAAACCGATATCGCCGCTCTTGCTAACGGTATGGTGTATAAAGGTGATTGGGACGCGTCTTCCGGCAGCTTCCCGGGGGGAGGCTCCGCTCAAACGGGTTGGTTCTACTATGTCTCCGTAGCAGGAACCGTCAACAGTATATCGTTTGCTGTCGGTGATAACATCATCGCTACGACAGATAGTGCCTCTACTACTACTTATGCGAGTAATTGGTCAAAACACGATCAGACAGATTCTGTTCAGGCCGTTGTAGGTTTAACTGGGTCTATAGCTAAAGGTTCTCTTTTATCTGCGTTAAACGTAGAGGACGGCGCAGATGTGACTGACACGGCAAACGTGACTGTTGCAGGCGCTCTCATGGACAGTGAGGTGACGAACCTTGCCCAAGTGAAGGCGTTTGACAGCGCAGACTACGCCACATCTGCGCAAGGTGTTCTCGCCGATAGCGCTACGCAGCCGGGCGACAACATTTCTACCCTTACAAACGACGCTGGCTACACGACCAACATCGGCGACATTACAGGCGTGGTCGCTGGAACAGACATGACGGGCGGCGGCACGTCTGGCACGGTGACAATTAACCACGCTGACACGTCTGCACTGAGTGGGACATATGGGTCAACGTCAATAGGCACTAAGATCAACCAGATTACGGTTGACGCGCGTGGTCACGTTACGGCTATTACAACAGGCGCGACAGGCGACATACAAGGCGTCACGGCGGGCTCTGGCTTGTCCGGTGGTGGCACGTCTGGCACGCCTACGCTTTCGCACGCAGATACGTCTTCACAAGGCAGTGTAAATAACTCTGGCGCTACAGTCATTCAAGACGTGACGTTAGACACGTACGGCCACATTACATCACTTGGTTCTAAGACGCTGACTGCTTCGGATGTCGGCGCTCTGACGGGAAACCAAACAATCACTCTTTCGGGGGACTTATCCGGGTCGGGCACCACTGCAATTAACGCGCAGATTGTGAGCAATGTCGTCGGCGCAAACGAATTAAACGTGTCTGGTAACGGTACTTCTGGACAGGTTCTAGCGTCGGATGGCGATGGTACTTTTACTTGGGCAACAAGTGGCGCAATTGGCGACATATTTTACGAAAACTCGACAACGGTTACCTCAGACTATACGATCACTTCAGGCAAGAACGCCATGTCTGCGGGTCCGATAACCATTGGTAGTGGGGTCACGGTCACAGTGCCCTCTGGCTCAACTTGGACGGTGGTGACATGACACTAAAAGTAAACACGATCACAGACGCGGCGGGCACCGGTGCTCCGAACATTCCAGATGGTGTGACGATCGCTGGCACTGCTTTGGCGTCTGTTCCTCAGATGGAATACACGAGCTCGGCCTCTGAACCAGCCTCTCCGTCAGATGGCGCTCTGTGGTGGGATAGCGTAAACGATCTGTTTAAGATGTACGTCAATGATGCATGGTACGGGGTTGATTATACGGACTTGCCACCGAGTCCCATAGGTAGCAGAGGTCTCTTCGGTGGAGGCTATACCACTAGCTTCAGTAACGTTATAGACTACGTAACCATCTCTACTACAGGCAATGCTACAGACTTTGGAAATCTTACTGCTGTTAGGCACGACCTAAGTTCCTGCTCTGGGAACGGCAGAGGATTATTTGGCGGAGGGTCTTCTGGCTCCCCTAAGAACATCATAGACTACGTCACTATTGCTACGCCCGGCAACGCCACAGACTTTGGAAATCTTACTGTTGCTAGGCAAGACCTTTCTGCTTGCTCTGATGGGACTTACGGATTGTTTGGCGGGGGCATTGCCTACGGGTCTAAAAGCAACGTCATAGATTATGTAACTATTGCTACCACAGGCAACGCTGTAGATTTCGGTAACCTTACTGCTGCTAGGCAGAGGGTTGCGGGGGTAAGTAATCAAACCTATGGTCTCTTTGGGGGAGGTAGAAATTCTTCCAACGCAGTAGTAAATACCATAGACTATGTAACCATTGCTACCCCCGGTAACGCCACTGATTTTGGTGATCTTACGTTAGCCCGACAGGGGTTAGCGGCATGTTCTGATTTAACACGTGGGCTTTTTGGTGGAGGCTATACCACTAGCTACAGTAACGTTATAGACTACGTAATCATTGCTACTACTGGTAACGCTACAGACTTCGGTGATCTTACTGTAGTTCGTGATAGCTTAGCAGCATGTTCTGATGGTATCTACGGTTTATTTGGTGGTGGTCAGGCTTCGGGGGCTGCAATCACCAATATAATGGATTCAGTAAGTACTGCTACTACTGGTAACGCTACAGACTTCGGCGACCTTACAATAGCTCGTGATAGCTTAGCAGCATGTTCGGGAGATTAACACATGAGCACCTTTAACACGACAAACATCAAAAGCACTTCTGGCGGAACACCTGATTTCAGCCAAGGGCTCAACGTCGGGAGTTCAGATATTACGTCTCTCGTCAATATGACCGAGTTCTACGACCAAGCTTCGAAGCCCGGAACTCCGGCTAACGGCGCGGTGTGGTGGGACGGCACTAATGCATATCAGTACATCGGGGCCCAGTGGATAATTGTTGAAGTTACCGTTCCTCCGCTACCCTTCTTAGGGGGTCGTGGACTCTTTGGTGGGGGTCGAGATAGTTCCAATTCAAACATCATAGACTACGTCACTATTGCTACGCCCGGCAACGCCACAGACTTTGGAAATCTTACTGTTGCCCGTAGTACCCTAGCATCTTGCTCAAATAGGACATTATGTGTGTTTGGTGGTGGTAGTACTGGTAACGACTCAGCTGTCATGGACTACATCACTATTGCAACGCCCGGCAACGCCACCAGTTTTGGGAGCTTGACAGAAGCTAGGTATAAACTGGGGGCATGCTCAGATGGAACCTATGGTCTCTTTGGTGGGGGTCGGGATGACGTAATTGACTATATCACTATAGCCACCTCGGGAAACGCCATTGATTTTGGTGATCTAACGGTTGGCAGAAGTCACCCGGGTTCTTGCTCTAGCAGAACCAGAGGTTTGTTTGGTGGAGGCAACTCTAGCTCAGCCACTAACATCATTGATTATGTCACCATTGCGACCCCCGGTAACGCTACAGATTTCGGTGATCTAACAACTACTAGAGATCAACTAACTGCTTGTTCGGACAATGTTACGGGTCTGTTTGTGTCAATGCTTTCATCTCTTTCAATAGACTATGTGACTATTGACACTACAGGGAACGCAGCAGATTTTGGTGATCTAAGCCTAAATAGAGTGATGCCTGGTGCCTGTTCAGACGGCACTAAAGGTGTCTTTGGTGGGGGTTTAGTTGGGGTAAAGTCTAATGTAATCGACTATGTTATAGTTGCGACTCCCGGCAACGCTACAGACTTTGGTGATCTTACTGTAGCTCGTGAAAATTTAACCGCTTCATCGGGGGACTAAAAATGAGTACTCTTAAAGTAGACTCCATCGAGAACGGCGGCAACGCGGTCAACTTCACAACCAACTTGCAGGCTGGAAACGGGTTCGTGAAACGTGAATACACGTCCTCGGCTACCGCCCCCGCGGGCGCGAACAGCGGTGCCTTGTGGTGGGACACAGGGAACAGCGTCCTAAAGATCAATATCGTTGGGGTGTGGTACGAGGTCAGCGCTTCACTTCCTCCTACTCCGACGTGGCTTGGGTCTCGGGGGGTTTTTACTGGAATTAATACATCCGGAAACGCTACTTCAAATGTAATAGAGTACCTAACTATCCCTACGCCGGGAAACGCGGCTGATTTTGGAGACTTAACAACAGCAACAAAAACGCTAGGCTCCTGCTCTAACATTACTAGAGCCGTGTTTGGTGGGGGTGCTGCTGCGGGCAATACAAACAGAATAGAATATGTAACTGTTGGTACATTAGGGAACTCTGTTGATTTTGGAGACCTGACAACGAGCAGGGACGGCGTATCAGGCGCTGGAGACGGTTCGAGGGGACTTTTTGCTGGTGATACTAATGTTATAGATTACATTACTATCGCTACGACAGGAAACGCTACTGATTTCGGAGACCTTATAACCGCTGCCAGTACTTCAGCAGCAGTTAACGACGCAACTAGAGCTGTCTTTGCTGGCGGATATGGAGGCGGTTCTTTAGATGTGATTCAATATGTAACTGTGCAGACAACTGGGAATGCAACGGACTTTGGCAATTTGTCTTCTGGAAGACCCACCCCCTCGGGGCTAGGAGACGCAACTAGAGGTGTTTTTGGTGGTGGTTGGAACGCAGCATTCAATGCTTCCGTAGATATTATCGAGTACATCACGATCCAAACAACCGGAGATGCAACGGACTTTGGTAATTTAACTGTCAGTAGAGCAGGTTGTGGCGGTGCTTCAGATGGAACGTATGGCGTATTTTCCGGCGGGTATACAACAGCCTTCTCAAATGTCATCGACTACATTACAATTCAAACAGCCGGAAATGCAACGGACTTTGGTGATGCTACTATTGTAAGTAGCGCCAAATCAGGATGCTCAGGGACTTAGGACAAAACATGACAGCACTCACTACAAAAGAAGATATAACCTTCAGCCTCCCAGCTGTGTCCGCGGACAAGATCAACGCGGCAGCAGTGGCCAAGGTGAACCAGTACCTGCCCGAGCTGGAGCAGAAAACCCGTGCGTTTGACCGTAACAACAGCCAGCACACGCTTTCGTTGATGACGCTTACGATGCTGCACGGACAGTCGCCCTACCGTATGATGCGTCAAGTCATGGCCGAGGCTGAGAAGCGTAAGATGGCGCTGGCCGAAGCGCAGGTGAACCACGCCAAGACGGTCAAGGAAATTCAAGACCTCGAAGGCAGCATTGACCCCGTTGAGCAGGCTGAATTGCGTCAAAAGCGCTTTAGCCTCGACATGCTGGAGTCGAAAATCAACGGATCGTTCAAGGACATTGCCACGCTGATCGACGCCTACGAGAACATCAAGGCAAAGAACGGCATCGAGGACTGGGACGAGGAAGGCTACGAGCGCGAAGAGAAGCGCCACCACGTGCGTCGAGGCTTTGAGCTTATGTACCGCAATTTGTTGGACGGCAGTCGTGCGCAAACCGCTACGATTGAGTACCTCCAGCAGTACGGTGTTCACCCGCAAGTGGCCTTGACCGAGGTTTCCGGGTATATAAAACATGTTGCAGAGCGTATCGCACAGAAAGAGCTAATGCACTCGAACGACCTTGAAGATTTTCTTGACCAGATGGCCGACAAATACTGCGCCAACGTGGACAAGACAGCCGAGCGTTTGTTCGGTAAAGCCGATTTCATCAATCCGGAGTACATGCTCCGTCTGGAGGCCACGAAATGATTATTGAATACATGCTCATCCGCGAAGCTGGTAAAAAGCTCGCGCCTTCGTGGGTGGAAGATGGGGGGTACTTTGGCAACCCTGATGACAACACCTTGGTTGGGTGGTCGCCTGATTTAGCAGGTCGGGATTACTACATCCCCGATACCGTGGTTAAACTCAACCGCGCCGGGCTTATCGCGCGGGTTCTGGGTATCAACACGGACCACCCCGCTATGGAGCTGGACGAAGATGGTACCTCGGTTCCTGTGACCAATCAAGTGTTAACTGCGGTGGTCAACGCTTGGTGTGACGGGCACGGTGAGCCCTAACACATGCTAGGTTTTAGCCCTCTCGCCTCTGCACCGCTTGCCTCGCTTCCAGATTTTGGGGTCGAGGTTTCCGGCGTTGCAGGACGGGGGTTTGTTGGGACGGTCCTTGTTAGGCTTCCCGCGGTTGTACCGGTAACGGGCCTAGCGGGCACGACCTCGGTGGGTACTCTCACCGTAACCGAGGGTACGGGTGTTACTTCAGTTCTCTCTGGTCTATCGGCTACTGCCGTACTCGGCACGGCTACGGCTAAAGCGGGCGCTACTACTGCCCTTGTAGGGGTGTCCGGTACGGGTACCGTCGGCACTGTGACCACTTCTATCGTCGTAGCGGTTACAGTAACTGGCAACACAGCTACAGGCGAAGTGGGTGTCACAGCCGTTGTAGAGGGTACAGGCGTTACGGCTTCTGTATCTGGAGTATCTTCCAGCGGCGAACTTGGTGACGCCACAGTATCCGGCGCGGCAAACCTCGTACTCACAGGCGCAGCTGCAAACACGTTCGTAGGCCAAGCCGCAATCGCAGCTGCAGCTACAGCGCTCCCAAGTGGGGTGGTTGCCACCGCGGCAGCGGGTAGTGTAACTGTTACCGAAGGAGTCGGGGTACGTGTAGACCCTACAGGGCTAACCGCCACCGGGGCTTTAGGAACACCTATCGTTGTATTCAGCGTTACTGTAAACGTGGTAGGAGTTCGCGCTGACGGTTCTGTTGGCCCGATAAATATATGGGAACCTGTAGATGATTCTCAAATACCATTTTGGGTTGATATACCCACATAGGAGGCAACATGGCCAGTACGTTTTCCAACCTCAAGATCGAACTAATTGCCGATGGCGAGCAGGTTAGTGTTTGGGGCGCTACAACAAACCAAAACCTAGAGGCCATTGAATCGGCTATCGGAGGATATGCAGACGTGGACTTTGCCACCGATGCGGATAAGACTCTTGCGTACGCGAACAGTAATGCCACACAGCCTTTCCGGGCGTTATACTTTAGCCTAACATCGACAGGCTCCCTCACAGCCACGCGCACCCTGTTCCTCCCCCCTGTGCAGAAGATGTACATCGTGAAGAACGCCACGACCGGCGATCAGAACATCACGATCAATATAACTGGCGGCTCCGGGGTAAACATCCCCAATGGTGAGACATACATTGTCTATGCTGATGGTGCGGACGTTGTGTACGCTGCGCCCGGCTTGTTTTATTTTGACGAGCTGTTCAACGATTCGACCCCTAACGCAACAGTTCCGGTGGAGTCTTTGATCGCAGGTGGCGCAGCCACGAACATTGACACAGCGATTGTCCCCAAAGGTGCTGGTGCGTTTCTTGTTGCAACGCCGGACAACACGTCTACCGGGGGCAACAAGCGCGGTGCAAATGCCACTGACCTGCAAACCTCCCGTGCGGCGGCAACCGACGTAGCGGCAGCGGAGAAATCTGTAGTCGGTGGTGGCGCAGGCAATAGTATTGATTCCTCCGCCACAGCTGCAGTGGTAAGCGGGGGTTCCAGTAACCAGACTTTGGCAGTTAACAGCGTTACTGGGGGCGGTGCAAGCAACACTACAAACGCTACGGCTACCGGAGGTGTAGTTGGTGGAGGCTTATCTAACATCTTACGTGGCGCGTATAGTGCTATCGGAGGTGGCAGGGAGAACCAGACAGGGGCAAACGCGGCCTATTCTACCGTGCCAGCAGGCTACAAAGCCAATGCGACCAACTACGGGCAGGAAGTAATCGCCTCCGGAGTTTTTTCGAGTGCAGTAGGAACCGCACAACGCTCCCGGTATGTCCTACGGACTGTCACCACTAGCGACACTGCTTCGCGGCTTACGTCGGATGGTGTTGGGTCTGCAAACGGCGATAACACCATAAACATGCCCGCGGAGTCTTTGTTCGTGGTTACTGGGGTCGTAGCCGCAAAAGATATTAACACTTCTGTAGCAGATGCAAAGGTGTGGGAGTTCACGGCTACGTTTAAGCGTGGCGCACTTGCTTCGTCTGTTGAACTTGTAGGTGCTGCTGCAGTTACCGAACTTGTAGCGGATACCGGTGCATCGGCGTGGGCTTTGGTCATAACCGCGGATATCGTGAACGGTGGTGTATCTTTCTCAGTCTCTGGCGCACCGGGCACAACAATACGTTGGGTAGCCAGTGTTGACACCACAGAAATTGTGAATGGGTGATAATCTATGTCCGATGATACGCGCCTAGCTAGAATTGAAACCAAACTTGACCAAATGGGGGAAGCCATTGTGGCTTTGGCTCGCATGGAAGAAACGCCGGATGAAGCGGAAGTTGTAAACTAATGGAAATGGACGCGCTTTTGAACATGGTATTTGCCGCAGTAATCAGTGGTTTAGGGTGGTGGATTAAGTCCCAGCACGATGAGATAAAGCGCGTCACCATTCTGTTGAACAGAACACGCGAAGAGATGGCTAAAGAATACGTCACTAAGGCTGACAGTTCTGAAGTTTTCTCGCAAATTATGAATAAGTTTGACCGCCTTGAAGAAAAAATAGACCGTTTGATGGAGCGGTAGGTTGCATGGCAGTTCTCGAAACCATAGCTGCGGCTAATGCTGCCTACTCGGTTATCAAGAAGTGTTTAGAGAACGGGCGTGAAATCAACGGCCTTGTTGGTCAGGTTGGTAAGTTTCTTAGTGCTGAAGATGAGCTTAAAGAAGCGGTCAAGCGCAAGAAGAACAGCCCCATAACCGCGATTACAGGTGGGACCGAGGGTGATTGGGAAGAGTTCCAAGCACTCGAAGACTTAAAAGAAAAGCGCCGTGAGCTGGAGAGCTGGTGCCGACTATATGCGCCCAGCGGCACTTGGGACCGTTGGCAACAATATCAGGCTGAAGCGCGTAAGGCTCGACGTGCAGCGCAAAAGCAAAAAGAAAAAGAGCGCGAAGAGTTGATGGAGGCTATTGCTTTGTCTCTTACTGGGCTGGCGGGTATCGGCGGCATTGGCGCGATCATATTTTTTGTCGGCAAATATATGGGAAAATGGTGATGTGGGTTCTAATCACAAACAGCCACACGGTAACGTATTGCTTTGAAGTTATACCGAAACAAGAGGGGTGATTACGTTGTATATGACAAACATGGAAAAGTTGTTATAATAACGCACCACAAGGGGTATGCGATTGCGTATGCAAGGAGTTTGAAAGATGGCAACAAGACTAGATGAATGGAAAGTTCTACCGCGTCTTATGATGCTGGTGACAACCATTATGTATATTCGCTGCCTTGAGTGGGCGCTATCGCAACCTGATTTGTCTGTATCGCAGGCGGGTCTAATATCAGTCGTAACTGGAGCCTTCACGGGTTCTTTCGGCATATGGATGGGGAAGGAAAGTAAATGATTGGTGCAATCGTAACAAGCATTGCTAATCTAGCAACCAGCGTGATCGACGGCAAGACTGCTGTTAAGAAAGCTGAAGCTGAGACTAAGATGAAGATAGCCACTGGTGAAATATCTTGGGAGCAGTCTGCAATCGAGGCCAGCAAGGATAGCTGGAAAGATGAAGCGTGGACCGTTGCTTTCATCGCCATTGTAATCGGCAGTTTTATCCCCGGACTTCAGCCCTATATGGCCGAGGGCTTTGCTAACTTAGAGAAAGCACCAAGCTGGTTTCAGTGGGCAATGTATGCAAGTATCGCAGCTAGCTTTGGCATCAGGACTATGAAGGGGTTTAAGAAATGAATTACAAATTATCACAGCGCAGCCTTGATCGGCTTGAGGGCGTAGATGATCGGCTGGTTGCTGTCGTCCGGGCTGCCATTGGCATGACCAAGACTGACTTTGGCGTCATCTGCGGGCTCCGCACAATCGAAGAGCAGCGTGAGCTTGTGGCCAAGGGTGCCAGCAAGACAATGAACTCAAAGCACATCGGCGGCAATGCCATTGATCTTATGGCCTATATTGGCTCACGTGGATCGTGGGAACTTAACCTGTACGACGATCTTGCGGATGCAATAAAAGAAGCTGCTATAACTTTGGGTGTACCTGTGCGCTGGGGCGCAGCTTGGCACATCAATGACATCCGAGATTGGGATGGTACAATGGAAGAAGCCATGAACGCCTATGTAGACTTGCGTAGATCGCAGGGTCGTCGCCCATTTATTGATGGACCGCACTTTGAGCTTGTAGGGTAAATAGTGGCAGGCGTCCGGCCCCAAGCCTGCCAGTTGGGATAAAATTCCAGTTATGGATGTAAGTAGCGACCACATAAAGCACCTTGCGATGAGGGCTGCCCCATCAATGCAAAATGTGTTCGCTACAGCACACCAACACAACTTTGTGTATCGGACTTTCGACGTTAAATTGATTTGAGCTTAAATGCAATATGCAAACACTGGCGCAAACTAAAATATTGTGTATGATAACTCCAACTGGAGATTGCTGATGCCGTTACAGAAACTTCAATTCCGCCCCGGTATCAACCGTGAAACCACCTCGTACAGTAACGAGGGGGGATGGTTTGACATGGATAAAGTTCGCTTTCGCTTTGGTTTCCCAGAGAAAATTGGTGGCTGGGAGTCGATGTCCTCCACGTACTTTTTGGGTACGTGCCGTGCGTTACACCCGTGGGTCGCGCTCCAAGGAGAGCGGTACTTAGGCGTAGGTACGCACCTAAAGTATTACATTAACGAGGGCGGTGCGTACAACGACATCACGCCTTTGCGAACGACAACATCAGCTGGGGATGTTACATTCAGCGCATCCGCCAACACGTTGTCCGCAGGCATTGACGACATCACAACAACGATTCCTTTAACAAACTCCTCGGGATTCCCGTCCTCTGGGATCGTACAAATAGGCTCGGAAACAATCAGCTACGCCTTAGTTTCGGGCAGCTCTTTGCAAGGTTGTCTCCGTGGAATCAACGGAACGAGCGCAGCGTCGCACAGCACAAGTTCCTCGGTCAAATCCTCTACCATCGTTGTCTCAGACAGCGACCACGGTGCGTTAGAGAACGACTTTATCACATTCTCTGGAGCAACAACACTCGGAGACGTGCTAACTGCAGGGGTGCTGAACCAAGAATACCAAGTTGTTCACGTTGCGAACGACAACAGCTACCTCGTCAACGCCCGAGAGGCGGGGACCACGATCCCTAGTATAACTGGGACCACAGGTCTTTCCCCAACGTACGTGTTTGCTACAACGAGCGACAGCGGATCTGGCGGATCGAGTTGCGTTGGAGCGTACCAGATCAACACCGGCTTAGATACGACGATTACAGGTACGGGCTGGGGCGCTGGGACATGGAGCCGCGGAGCATGGGGCAGTGCTGCCTCTTTGTCTGCTTCAGGACAAACCCTTCGGATTTGGTCACATGACAACTTCGGCGAGGATCTCCTGATTAACGTACGTGATGGCGATATTTTCTACTGGGACAAAACCAATGACACGAGCACTAGGGCCGTGGAGCTCGCTTTATTGCCGGGTGCGAACACTACTCCGACTATAGCCAAAAAAGTCCTTGTTTCCGACCGAGACAGGCACATCATTGCTTTTGGCTGTGACAGTGAGTTGAGCCCTGGTGTTCAAGATCCTTTGCTAATACGGTTCTCGGACCAAGCATCTTTAATCGAGTGGAACTCTACGGCGACTAACACCGCTGGGGACTTGCGCCTTGGTTCTGGGTCACAGATTATTACTGCTGTTGAGACTCGCCAGCAGGTAATCGTTTTCACTGACGTGTCGCTTCACGCGATGCAGTTTCTGGGACCGCCATTTACATTTGGTATAAACACAGTTTCCGAAAACATCACTATCGCAGGTCCTTTGGCAGCAATAGCCGTGGAAGACAACGTGTTTTGGATGGGCGCGGAAGAGTTTTATGTTTACGGCGGCGCTGTACAGAGACTGCCGTGTACTGTCCGCGACTATGTGTTCAGCAACATCAACTCTGACCAGCTTGAAAAGGTCACCGCAGGCACAAATACTGCGTTTTCAGAGGTGTGGTGGTTCTATCCATCAGCATCAAGCAACGAAAACGACAGCTACGTTGTGTATAACTACGACCAGCAGATCTGGTACTACGGCTCGTTGTCCCGCACATGCTGGCTGGATCGAGGCGTTGAGTCTCTGCCTGTCGCAGCATCTACGGACCAGACGTTGTACTTCCAAGAGTTTGGGTTTGATGACGGCAGTACAAACCCTGCCAGCGGAATCACCGCCTTTATTGAAAGCAGTCAGATGGACCTTGGGGAGGGAGATCAGTTTTCATTCTTGAGACGTATGATCCCAGACCTTACTTTCCGTGACAGCACAAACGAGACCCCGCAGGCGTTGATGACGTTGAAGACTAGAAACTTCCCTGGCGGGAACTACTTGCAGAGCAACTCTAAGATGGTGGAGAAGACGGCTACCGTGCCTGTAGAGCAGTTTACAGAGCAGGTGCACGTTCGACTCAGGGGCCGATCGTTTGCTTTCAAAATAGAAACAACGGACACAGGGACGACGTGGCGACTAGGATCCCCGAGAGTGGACGTGCAACCTGACGGGATGCGCTGATGTCTCGTAATCTGGTTCTTCCGTTTTTTCCTATTGCTCCGGAGCAGTACGATCAGAGGTATATGTCGGAACTCGTTCGTTCGTTTTCGGTCTACCTGACGCAAATGCAAAACCCAGGAGAGGGCCGAAACACTTTCTCCGTTTTTACAAACCTTCAAACAGACGACAGTGGGCTAGAGCCGGGGGCTATCTTTAGCCATGACGGACATGTTAGAGTACCCCTAACATACTCCCCCTATGTCCGTGGATCACAAGCCACAGGCGCTGTTGGAACAGTAACGGTGACTATAACATGACTTTAATTACAATGCCTGACGGCTCCCGCTGGAAACCTTCTACAAGTTCTGATACAGTTCGCTGTGTCAGCTGCAGCAATGAGGTTGACACGCCTGAAGAGATTGCAAGCTACCCTAGTGGGTCGTGCCCCCAATGCGGGGATAGCTGGACGGGCGCAGAGAGCCGCAGTACAAGCGTTACTGTGACTGCGCCTGAAGCTATCAGAGGAGAGTCGTAATGGGGCTTGGATCGGTACTTGGAGGATTAGCGGGTCTGTTGATCCCTGGCGGCGGAGCTGTTGGCTCGGCCATCGGTTCTGGTCTAGGCTCGTTGATCATTGACAAGAAAAGTCCCAAAGACGCCATCAAAAACGCTTTGATCGCGGGCGTCGGAGCTAAGTTCTTTGGTCCTTCTATCCAGAACAGCGGCATTGGCGGTGCAATTACACGAGGCATTGGCGGGTTAGGCCTCGGCACAAAAGCTGGCCTTGCTGAATTAGCGGGCTCACAGGTGGCAGGCGCAGCCACGTCTGTTGTTCAAGAGACTGCCATGCAAGAGCTGGCGAAAACGGGTGCTAAACAGGCCACTGAAAAGGGCTTGATGGACAAGATCATGGGTGGAAACCCGATGATGTTGTACTCAGGGCTCTCGGCCCTTGGTGCTATCGAAAAACTGGGTAGCCCACAGGGAAACATAAACGAAGACCTATACGTCGATCGGTACACAGGGCGAAGGTTCAGTTCCTCTGAAGAACGCGATCGGTATGAAGAGATGTTCCGCCAGAAGCACGGGTATGAGTACCCTGATGGCCTGCCTCCTAGAGTAGAAGGCTTTGCCATAGGTGGATACA
>Ga0307993_1000377_pt1 | contig 15368 bp, 12 predicted proteins | sample EllFjometagen260_FD_203163 | JGI IMG/M metagenome (GOLD analysis project Ga0307993, IMG submission 203163) | Marine microbial communities from Ellis Fjord, Antarctic Ocean - #260 | ecosystem: Environmental > Aquatic > Marine > Unclassified | place: Southern Ocean | collected 2014-11-02 | reverse complement strand
TAACACCGTATACTTAATTGTAACGGATGTAAATGGTAATGTAGATTCAGCCAGTGCTGTAATTACGGTACAGGATATAATAAAACCAATAGTAGTAAGCACTCCAAGTGATATTGCACTTGGATACTGTGATGCAGCTTATACTTATCCATTGCCTACGGCAATTGATAATTGTGGGGTTACAGTAACGCAAGTAGCTGGCTTAGCTTCAGGCTCTGTCTTCCCCGTTGGGATTACAACCAACACCTTTGAGATAAAAGATCCTTCGAGTAATACTGTGACTACAAGCTTTACTGTGGACATAAGAGATCGATATATGCCGTTTGATACTACTAACATGTCGTTGTGTCAAAATGATGCTCAGATTGACTTGAGCCGTGGCTATACTAATTTAACCTTCACGGGTCAAGGTATAGAGCCAGATGAGATTACATTTAATCCCATGGAGGCAAGTTCAGGGAATTATTTAATAACCAGAATATTCATAGACAGTATGAGTTGCATCTCAAAAGATAGTATAAAGATAGAAGTAAGATTGATTCCGAGTGTTCCAATTATTGATAGAGTAGCTTCAGGCAAGATAGTAACTAGTCTAGAATATAATATGTATCAATGGTATAGGAATGGTACTGCTCTAGAGGGTAAAACTGAGCATCTTCTGAGAGTATATGAATTAGGTATCTATTCAGTGTTAGTTGGTAATACAGAAAAATGTTTTGCAAATAGTGAAGGGTACGGGTTTGGTATACCCGTAAATGAAGAGCAGGTAACCAACCAAGGAACTGTGAAAGTTTATCCAAATCCTACCGAAGGATTGATCTTTATAGAAATGAGTGATGGTGATCTAATTCACAACCTAAGCATAACTAATGGGTTGGGAGTAGAAGTACTTACTCAAGTTGCCACCACAAGCGTAGCACGCATGGATATGAGCAGCCTTCCTGCGGGGACTTACTTCCTGCAAATCACCAGCACATCTACTAATGCATCTGTTAAGCTAATTAAGATGTAATTTGGTTTGACTGGTTCGTAAGTTAAAGGTTAGATAAGAGGAGCAATGACTCTACCAAAAAAGGGATGAAACCTCCAGTGTTTACTGGGGGTTTTGTTGTTTTAGGTTACATATAGGTTACAAGTCCCCTTTCGTTTTCTATTCAATTAGTTATCAGGCGTTTATTTTGTTGATAATTTTAATCAACCACATCCGCCTCACAACTCGCAAAAGGCACTCCAGTATCAATTATCCTAATATCTAATGAGGTATGCATAGCCTCTTCTGACTCATTATTAACTTCTATAGCTCTTAGCTTAGGAAGAACAAACTCTGATAGCTTTAAGAGCAGTTCTAATGCCTTCTGAGGGTTCTTCTCTGCGACTTTATCGAGCAACTCTTGCAATCTGCCGATATTGCCCTCTAAAAGTCCGGTAAACGCCTCTCTAAGCCTTGTCGTTGCTTTGTTAGCTGTTCCTTTCTGTCTTCCTCCGTACTTGATTCCCGTATTATTTGCCATAACTATTATATACCTTTTATAGATATATACGTTTTGAGTCGAAAAGGGGCAATTGGATGGCATAAAAAGCCTTTGCTCAGAACGGGTGTATAACCCGATGGTTATCTCTGTAGCTCAAAGTAAACCTTAACTTGAAATAGACAGCTTGAAGAATAATTGCTCTTGGATATCGATGGTGTTTGTACATTTTGTGAAATAAAATTACTTAGATTTAAATACGTTTAGATTAATGCGACAGAACCCTCCAAATTGCTCATCATTTATTTTTGTGTGTATTTTCTACATTATTTTCTTTTTCTATATGTATCATTTATGTATCTAATCCTATAACGTATTTATTTAAGTTTGTAACTTAAATAGATATCAAAATAAAATCATGAAAAAAACAAAACTAATTTTACTCACTACATTTTTTGCTGCATTACTAGTTGCAAGCTGCAAATTAGTTCAAGTACCTAAATTTACAACATCAGATAACCTATTAAAAATAGAGCTTAATTCTTCTCTGGAAGATGTAGTCCAAACCTTAGGTTGTAACCCGTATAATATGTTAAGCAGTCAAGTAGATGGCTACACGATATATCAATATAAATATAAGATGGTAGAACGTAAGGTGTCTCCAAAGATGATTAATCAAAGAGGCGGTGAAATAATAGGAACGGATGTTTACAATCCCCGACAACAAGATTTACTTCTTTTTTTCAAAGAGGGTAAACTAGAAACTTTTATAACTACAGAAGGGAAAAAGAACAGCAGGGCTGATATTAAACTGGCAAATACCATATACGTAATTACTAGAGATAGAGATAGCTACACATTAGAGGTCAAAGTACCAAAGGAGGACTCCAAAAAGGCATCTGGGTTTCTGAAAAAATAAAAATAATTTAATTGTCAAAAGGGCTCCTATGTAGGGCCCTTTTTTTGGTAAAATGAATTTGGTCTTGTTATCATTTTACCGTTATACGTGATTAAATATCGGAGTCGAATCTAGTAGTTCACTCAATTGATAATAATCAATCTGAAAATCTACTAGTAAAATATTTTTTTAGCGTGATTGAGACTCCAATTTCTGTGGGGGAAAGATTCAGAAATTTTCAATTCAAATCCATTCGATTTAGAGTAGTACCTAATATTTGTGATTTGTCAAAGGTCATATAAGAGGCTAAGAGCCTTTACTAGAGCGAAATTATTTAACTATTAAATTGGGTTTGACTAGATATTTATTTTAAATATTAGATAACAGGTAGAAAGCCTCTATGTTGTAATTGCTTATTATGAAACCGTTTATAACAAGAGTTTTATCTGAATAGTTCACTCCTGAAAGTATCTCTTCTCCCATTGGATTTAAGCCGCTTTAATTAAAGCTCGCAGCATTATTGAATTAATTTATTTTTATTTTAGTCCTAACCAGGTTTGGATAAAGTCTGACTAGGATCTTATCTTATTCATCCAAAAAGTCGACTGAAGTTCAGTTTGAAATGATGTACCTTTGGCCACATATATGAGTAATCTAAGCATAGAGCAACAAGCTGCAGACGCCTTGCTACAAGCACAAGTAAGTGGCAAATCTATAAGTCCTATTCGAGAAACTATAGGGGCAGATAATATAGCTGCAGCATACAATATTCAGAAGATAAATACAGATAAAAGAATTGCTCAAAACGAAAAGGTGGTGGGCAAAAAGATAGGCCTAACTTCATTTGCTGTACAAAAGCAACTAGGAGTAGACCAGCCGGATTACGGGGTTCTTTTTGACAGTATGCAAGTGAGAGAAGGAGTATTGCCGTTTAGCCATTTGCAGCAACCCAAGGCGGAAGCAGAGATAGCTTTTGTATTATCTGAAGATCTAACAAGGGACGTGAACATGTCTGACCTAATAAATGCAATAGACTATGCCGCAGTAAGTATAGAAATAGTAGGAAGCCGAATAGCTAATTGGGATATTAAAATCACGGATACTATAGCAGATAATGCTAGTGCCAGTCATTTTATATTGGGTGAATCTAGAGTGCCCCTAAGTCAAATAGACTTAGAAAAATGTAAGATGAGTTTAATAAGAAATGGGGAGGTAGTGTCTGAAGGCTCAGGTGCCGCATGTATGGATAATCCACTGAATGCAGCATTATGGCTAGCTCAGACAATGGCAGAAATGGGTAATCCGCTCAAGGCTGGGGAAGTACTACTAAGTGGTGCTCTGGGTCCTATGGTGCCCATAGAACAAGGAGATAAATTTGAAGCTATAATAGAAGGACTAGGTTCCGTGCAGCTTGCAATAGTTTAGAATACAAAACTAAGATGAAAAAGAAAGTAGCAATAATAGGGAGTGGTAATATTGGTACCGACCTCATGATAAAGATCATAAGAACCTCAGAGGTCTTAGAGATGGGCTGTTTTGTGGGGATAGACGCAGCATCAGATGGATTGGCTAGAGCTCAAAGAATGGGAGTGGACATCTGTGCCACAGGAATAGACGGACTTATCAAAATGCCAATCTGGAAAGAGATCGAAGTGGTTTTTGACGCTACGAGTGCAAAGGCTCATCTTTACAACTTTGGTAAGATGGAAGCATACCCCAAAAAGAAAATGGTGGATCTAACTCCAGCGGCTATTGGCCCTTATTTTGTTCCTGCCGTAAATGGGGATAGAGCTCTTAGTGAAAAGCTAGGATTGAATGTGGATCTATCAGAAGACAATAGAGTAAATGTAAATATGGTGACCTGCGGCGGTCAAGCGACTATCCCTATAGTAGCGGCAGTTAGTAGAGTAGCCAAGGTTCACTATGGAGAAATAGTAGCCAGTATAGCTAGCAAAAGTGCAGGGCCAGGAACTAGAGCTAATATTGATGAATTTACAGAAACTACATCTGAAGCTATAGAGAAAGTAGGAGGAGCTACCAAGGGGAAAGCCATTATCATCCTAAATCCAGCAGAACCTCCTTTAGTAATGCGAGATACGGTCTTTACGCTGAGTGATCAAGCAGATAAAGAAGAGATACGAAAAAGTATACATAATATGGTAGCAGAGGTACAGAAGTATGTTCCCGGATATACCTTGCACCAAGAAGTTCAATTTGATGATATACCAGAAAGTGAGCCCGTATTTATAGAAGGAGTGGGGTATAAGAGCGGACTGAAAACAACGGTACTACTGCAAGTAATAGGAGCAGGGCACTACTTGCCAGAGTATGCCGGCAACTTAGATATAATGACTAGTGCAGCTATGGCCGTTGGTGAGAAGCTGATAACATCAAGCACCAAGAATTAAAAGCCAAAAGCATGCCCAAATACGATTTAAAAGAGGATAAGCAAGTGGCTGGGTGTCCTGAGTCTGTAAGTATCTGCTTTATAAAGGCAAGTGAAAAACTTAGACAAGAGGATTTTAGAATTTTAAACTTAATCTTATAATAAACTATGTATATACAAGATGTTACATTAAGAGACGGTATGCACGCCATCCGTCATCAATACGGAAAACAGCAGCTAAAAGAATTGGCGATATCACTAGACAAAGCAGGGGTAGACGCCATCGAGATATCTCATGGTGATGGACTAAGCGGCGGCAGTTTCAACTATGGATTTGGTGCACATACAGACTGGGATTGGCTAGAGGGTGTTGCATCTGAGCTAAATCATGCAGTACTTACTACACTGCTTATACCGGGCATAGGGACTATAGAGGATTTAAATAAGGCATATGATTTAGGTGTTCGTTCTGTACGGGTAGCTACACATTGTACTGAGGCAGACGTGAGCAGACAGCACATAGAAGCTGCCAAAAAACTAGGGATGGATGTTGGCGGATTTTTGATGATGGCTCATATGAATGAACCAACTAAACTAGCCGAACAAGCAAAATTGATGGAAAGCTACGGAGCAGATTGCGTATACGTGACAGATAGTGCTGGAGCCTTGCTTATGGATGGAGTAGCCGACAGAATGAAAGCTTTTTCAGATACCTTAGATTCTAAAACGGAAATAGGCATTCATTGTCATCATAATTTGAGTCTTGGAGTGGCTAATACTATAGTAGCTATGCAACATGGTGCTACTAGACTAGATGCATCACTCGCAGGTATGGGAGCTGGAGCAGGTAATTGCCCGCTGGAAGTATTGATAGCAGTGCTCAATAGAATGGATGTACCTCATAATTCTGATTTACATATGCTCATGAACTTGGCAGATGATGTAATAAGACCTTTGCAAGAAAGACCTGTAAGAGTAGATAGAGAGACCCTGAGTCTTGGCTATGCAGGCGTATATTCTAGTTTTCTACTACATAGTGAGCGTGCTGCTCAAAAGTACGATTTGAAAACCGCAGATATTTTGCAAGAGCTTGGCAAGAGAAAAATGGTAGGTGGTCAAGAAGATATGATCGTGGATGTAGCTTTAGACATGGCTAAAAAAAGAGCATAAGAATATTCTTGTTAACTGTTAACCACTTTTCATTAATGAAGTACGCTTATTTTTGCTCCCATGATTATTAGAAGTAAAGCTCCGCTTCGGTTAGGCCTGGCTGGAGGTGGCACCGATGTGAGTCCGTATGCAGATCTGCACGGTGGCTCCATCCTTAATGCTACTATTAACCTATATGCCCATACCACTATTATACCTAGGGATAATGGTAAAATATATCTAGAAGCTCAAGATATTGATGTTAACGAAACGTTTGACTCAGCTCAAGTTATAGATACTACTGGCAAGCTCGGACTGCTCAAGGGGGTATACAATAGAATAGTAAAAGACTTTGTAAAAAAACCACTTTCATTTGAAATATATACACGTGTGGATGCTCCTCCAGGATCAGGATTGGGCAGTAGTAGTACGCTAGTAGTCAGTATTATAGGGGCTTTTGCAGAGTGGTGTAATATTCCGCTAGGCGAGTATGATATAGCACATCTAGCATACGAGATAGAGCGTGTAGACTTAGGATTAGCTGGCGGTAGGCAAGATCAATATGCTGCTACATTCGGAGGTTTCAATTTTATGGAATTTTACAAAGATGATAAGGTAATAGTAAACCCACTACGACTTAAACAAAGATATGCAGCAGAGCTCGAGCATAATCTAGTACTCTTCTATATGGGTACTAATAGAGAGTCTGCATCTATCATAGAAGAGCAGACCAATAATATTAAAAATAGAGATGAGCTCGCCATAGAAGCTACTCATAAACTGAAAGCCCAAAGTATGAAAATGAAAGAAGCAATTCTGATGGGAAAGACAGATGATATAGGCCAGGTAATGCATGACGGATGGGAGTCTAAGAAAAAGATGGCTCAGGGAATCAGTAATCCTGAAATAGATAAAATATATGCCACTGCTATGCAAAATGGAGCTACAGGTGGCAAGATTAGTGGTGCTGGCGGTGGAGGATACTTTTTCTTCTATTGTCCTGCAGTTTCTCGTACTAAGCTGATTAAAAGCTTAGAGCCTTTTGGTATAGAAGCTCAGCATTATCACTTTACTAGAGAAGGATTATATACGTATACTATAGATTCATGAAATTTGATGTAATCATACTTGCTGGAGGACTAGGGACACGTTTATCCTCTGTGGTGAAAGACGTGCCAAAGCCTATGGCTGCGGTAGGAGGTAGGCCGTTTATGGATCACATTTTGGCAAATCTCCCGCTAGGGAATATTCATAAAATAGTACTAGCTGTTGGGCATAAATATGAAGTGATAGAAGACTACTACGGAGATACATATGAGAACGTAAAACTAGAGTATTCTATAGAAAATGAGCCTCTTGGAACTGGCGGCGGTATAGCTAAAGCTTTACAGTTAGTAGAGTCAGAAACTTGCTTAATACTAAATGGAGATACGTATTTTGATGTCAACTATGAAGAGCTTTGGCAAGTTCATTCGGAGTCTGGCAAACTAATGACCTTGGCTCTTAAATATATGGAGAATCCAGATAGATACGGTACTGTATTGCTAGAAGGTTCAGATATAGTAAAGTTTCAAGAGAAACAAGTTGGTTTACCTTTCGGAATAATCAACGGGGGCATTTATTGGGTGAATAAAGCCTTACTAGAAGAAATGCCAACGCAAGAGAAGTTCTCTTTTGAATCTGAAGTGCTTGAGAAGAAAGTTACTCAAAACAAGCTTGGCGGATATATTTCTCAAGGGTTGTTTATAGATATTGGAATACCAGAAGACTATGCAAGAGCACAAGAAATATTTGCCAAGTAGAGCTGCTCTAAAAGAGTATACCCTTTTCATAGATAGAGATGGGGTCATCAATGAGCCTATAGTAGATAACTATGCCAAAAGGCCAGAAGATTTCATTTTATGCAAAGGAGCAATAGATGCTTTAGGGGAATTATATCAAATTTTTGGCAAGGTTATTTTGGTTACAAATCAACAAGGAATTCACCGAGATTTGATGAGCGAAAGTGACTTGGAAGATGTGCATTTGAAAATGTATAAAGCGTTAAAAAACAAAGACTTGTCGTACTTTGATGCTGCTTTTTTTGCTCCGTATTTATCTAAAGTAAACCACCCATGGAGAAAGCCTCATAATGGCATGCTTCGCAAGGCACAAAATTACTTCGAGGGTATAGATTTTAGTAAGGCGATAATGGTGGGGGATAGCCCCGGAGATATGAAGCTAGCAGATAGTTTAGAGATCTTAAAAGTAAGAATAAATAATCTTCAGTTTGAGTTTGACAATCAAGATGTACAATTCGATAGTTTGTCGGCATTTGTTTACTCTCTGTCAAACTAGGCATTTATTCAAAACTAAACCACCTTTTCTTTCGTATTAACTTAGAAAGAACTATATTTTTGTGTTACCTTATAGCTTTGGTAAAATCTCTAGTTAAAATATCACTCCTAATTATGATGTCTACAGCATTTTATGCTGCAGAAGCTACACACTTGGTGGGTGGTTATATGAACTATGAATACCTGGATAGAGAGTCCAATGGGAATTATCTTTTTAGGCTTTCATTCAATGTATATCGAGATTGTCTGAATAGTGATGTGCAGCTAGATGATGTTATTAGTGTGGGTATTTATGTAGATGAACCAGGTAATAGGCTACATAAAGCTGTCAATATTGGGCTTGTGACAAAGGATAATGTAGAACCGCCAGGTTCTATAGATTGTGACTATTACCGTAGAAATGTCTGTATAGAATACGGATATTACGAAGGCATTATATCCTTACCTGCGAGTCCTTTTGGGTACCATCTTTCATTTGCTAGATGCTGTAGAAATGAACAAAACAATCTAGTACAAGGGAATCAACCCACCCAAGGTCAAACCTACTACTGCAATATTCCTGCAACTGCATTCGAAAATTCCTCTCCTGCATTCTATGGAGTTCCTAGTCCATATATGTGTGTCAATGACACCAATTCATTTCTTTTTGATGCTATAGATAAAGATGGGGATAGTTTAGTATACCGATTTATGCGGCCATATGATGGAGCTAGTACTGGTGATCCAGTGCCTGACCCGCCTGCTACACTGGAGACTCCACTTGTAAGGTATCAGCCAGGATATACCGAGTTGCAACCCTTTGGAGCTTCAGGATTTATAGATATAGACCCCAGTACTGGCCATACAAGATTGCTCAGTAGGCAAACTGGTAATTTCGTAGTAGGTATAGAAGTGCTCGAGTATAGAAACCAGGAGTTGTTAAGCAGGGTCAGACTAGATTTACAGATAATAGTGCTAGACTGTATACCGAATGATATTCCAGATATAGGTTCTTCTGAAGGCAAAAGATTTACTATAGAAGAAGGAGAGGAGCTCTGCTTTGATGTAAATGCCTCAGACCCAGATGGAGATTTAGTTAAACTATATGGTCGAGGAGTATTATTAGGAAAGGGAGATACTGCAGGTATCACTCAGGCTAATTTCGTAGATACATTTGGTCAACCTTCCGTAACCAGCGAATTCTGCTGGACACCCGGGTGTGATATGGCTCGTAATAATCCCTATTTTGTTTATTTCACGGCAGAAGATGATGGCTGTCCACCTAAGTTTAATAACCTAGATGTTGAGATAAGAGTAATACCTTTCGTAGGAGCTAAAAACTTGATAGGCCCAATATCTGTGTGTAGGTTCAATGAGTATGATTATGAAGTAACGGATGGTGGGAACGAATCTACATTTGAGTGGGATATTAGCCAGGGGATAATTGTAGGCAGTGATACGGGAGCACAAGTCACCATAGATTGGTCTGGCACAGTAACTGGAATAGTAAGAGTGCGAGAAGTTAGTAAAGCTGGTTGTATAGGCGACTGGCTTAGCCTGAATATAAATATAATAGAGAGCCCGCCAATACCTGTAATTTCGGGTAAAGATACTGTTTGTTTAAATGAAGTTGGGCTGCAATACTCTGTTATAGACAATCCTTCTTTTACTTTCAATTGGGAGACAATTAATGCAACTATTGGTGTTCGAAATCGAAATCGTATTGAGCTTTTGATGTATGGTACTCCAGATTTTAGTGTACGCGTATCCGCTACCAATTCTTTCGGATGTACGAGTGATACTGCAGAATTATTGGTGCACGTAAGTGAGCCCTTGCCTACTATTATAGGGCCCGTAAGTATCTGTCCTAATGCAGTAGACGTCGCGTATAGTTCAAGTTCAGAGACTGGTTCTGTGTACACTTGGGGTGTGATAGGAGGAGTGCAAACCAGCGGAGGATCTACCTCTGATATTACAATAACTTGGGGAGACGAAGGTCTTGGTCAAGTATCCGTAACAGAAACCAATAGACACGGTTGCATGAGCCCTATCGTTTCTTTAGGTGTCAATAAAACGTATGACTTACAAAACAATCCTATTGTTGGGCCAGTAGATATATGCGAGTTTGAAATGGATATAGCGTATAGTGTTACAGATATTAATGGCAGCGTTTATGATTGGTTTGTCCAAGGTGGATTACAGGCTAGCGGAGATAGTTCTCATAGCATAGGAGTAGATTGGGGTGCCGCAGGAAACGCAAGAGTTTCTGTAGTGCAAAGAGCCTATGACGCTGTAAACGGAAGAGCTTGCTTAAGTGATACGCAGCGACTTGATGTCATTATCCATCCTATACCTACAGCTAGTGAAATAATAGGAACTATGGAGGTCTGTCAGCTTAGCGATACCTTTATATATTCTATTGCTGGTTTTGCTAATTCTACCTACGAATGGACTATAAATGGGAATGCACAAAATATCATAGGACAAGGTACTAATGAGATTAAAGTATTTTGGCAATTGGCAGGTACATTTACCCTAGCAGTTACAGAAACAAGCCAGTTTTTATGTACGGGTTTGGTTGTAGATACTTTACTTTTGGTAAACCCAAAGCCTACTACTACACCTATTTCTGGTCCTGCTATTATATGTCCTGAAGATCCAGATGGTCATATATATAGTGTGGTTGGTTTCCCTACGTCTACTTACGACTGGAATGTAATAGGAGAGATTAATTTTACTGGGAATGGCACTTCATCTATTACTGTAGATTGGGATGTTACACAACCATTTGGAACAGTTAGCGTGTTAGAAACTTCAGATAAAGGATGCTTGGGCGATGCTCAAACTCTCAGAGTAGAAATAGATAGACTAGCCATTGACCTCAGATTTGTGAGTGTAGGAACTCCAGATGATCGTATGATTATTAATTGGCAGTTAGAAGTGCCTGCAGCTAACAATAGCTTTGATATACAGAAAAGAGAAGCGGGAACAGCCGGTGCATGGCAAAATGTGGGAACAGTAGATGGTAATGTATTTGAGTTTACTGAAACCCCTTTAAATACGGATGTTATAGCATTCGAATACCGCGTATCTGCAGTGAATAAATGTGGTACACAGATTATTTCTGAAGTGCATACTAACATTTTACTTAAGGGTATTCAAGATGAAGATTTTAATTCATTACTCAACTTTTCTAATTATTTAGGTTGGGATAATGGAGTATTGGATTACACCGTATATGGAAATGATAATAGGAACCCATACAGTTTAAAAGAGGCGGGTGTAATACCAGGAAGGTCTGTATTGGTAGTCAATAACCCAGACCAATACCGCAAGTGTTTTAGAGTAAGAGCTTTAGAACTAGATGGGGAATTAACTACTTCTTGGAGTAATGAGATTTGTTTTTACTATTCACCTGAGGTGTACGTGCCCAATGCCTTTACTGCCAATGGAGATAATTTAAACGATGGTTTTGGAGTAAAAGGTGTCGCTATAAACGAGTTTAATATCCAAATATTCAATAGATGGGGAGAGAAACTATATGAGTCTGATGATATAGACGAGAAGTGGATCCCGATCTATAGAGATAAGGATGTTCAAATGGGAACTTACATTTACGTAATACGATACTCAGATTTTGAGAATAAAGTATTCCAAAAAACAGGGACTATAAACTTACTTAGATAGGGTCTACTGAAAAAAGATAAAATAGTACCTTATATTGCTTACCTTCAACATATTAAGTTTTAGAAACAGTGTTGTTATTAGTATAAAAATGCAATGAAATATGCTGTAAACTGTGCAACTACCTGCATTTGTCATTTTGCCTTTTCGGCAAAATATGTTCTCAGAAGAATACAATCTGACTTATTTGCTGCATATTGAAGTATTCTTATACGTCTTCTATTGGCAAACAAGCCATATTACATCCTTCTGAGAATTTCAGCAGACCCTAGATAGTGTGTTACTTAGGGTTACTAGCTTCTTAGTTTCGAAAAACTCTTCATCAAAATGATCCTTTAGTTCTACTTCATTCCACCGAAGAGATTTAAACTTTGCCAGCAGCTCTCTTTTTTCTTCTCCTAAATCACCTCCTTTTATAAAGATATGCTTCGTGTTAGCAGTCATTGCCTGTTTGGTCATAGTTACCAGTTTAAGAGCAGGAGCTACAGCTCTAGATAGGATATAGCTATAAGGAGTTTGTATGTTTTCGAATCTGTCATTGGCTACAGTTACATTTTCTAATCCCAGAGCTTCCATTACACCTACTACTACCTTAGTTTTCTTTAAAATAGAATCTATCAAAGTAAACTGTGTCTTAGGAAATAAAATAGCTAATGGAATACCTGGGAATCCACCACCAGTTCCTATGTCTAGTACGGTATCGTTTTCGGTAAACGATGCTATGCGTGCTATAGATAGTGAATGTAGCACATGGTTACAGTAAAACTGATCCATATCCTTTCTGCTTATAACGTTTATTTTACTATTCCATTCCTCGTAGAGCGGAAGAAGCTTTGCCAATAAATCAGCTTGATCTTTTGGTATATCCGTAAAGTATTTGTTGATTATTTCCAAGTTTTAGGTCTTTTAAATAGATTAAAAATGCCAAAGAGCATTAAATAGATGGTGTAGAGAATATCGTAATAGGGTAGTACATAGCCTACTTTTTTAGCGTTTAGTAGTTGGCTTGGCTTCCAAATTATAAGCCATTGTATAATCCACTTTAGTGCAAGTATAGCTACAGCTACATACCATAAATGAGGTGAGACAATACAAAACAAAATAACAGCAAGGTAAAGTACTATTTGAGCTAGGGAATAGAAACCTAATAAGCGTTTGAACTTTCCTTTGTACTCACTGCTAGTTGAGATATGTCTTCTCTTTTGATTTCTCCACTTAGACCAACTCGGTTCTCCTTGTGATAGGGTGAAACTGTTAGGATCTATACATACAGCGGTATTATTCTTATTTGCGACTTCCTGTACAAATAGATCGTCATCTCCAGACATAATGTGCTGATGGCTTGCAAATCCTTTGTTGGCAAAAAAAGTAGACTTAGTATATGCAAGGTTTCTACCAACACCCATGTACGGTGTTCCCTTTTTGGCGTAGCCTATATACTGCAAGCCTGTATGGAAAGTTTCGTAACTGATTAGCGAACCTAGTATGTTATTTTTCACTAGTAAAGGGGAGTATCCTAGTACAATGCTCTTTTGCTCAAAAGAAGAGGTAATTGCTCTAATCCATTGATTACTATTTGGTTGACAATCTGCGTCTGTAAAGAGTAAGTGCTCATGAGTAGCAGCTTTTATCCCCATAGTGAGTGCGAATTTTTTACCTTTTTGAAAACGCTCATTCAACTCTAGAGTCACTACTTTTACCCGTGTATTATCTAGGGCTAGTTGTTTCAGATATTCCTTGGTACCATCAAAACTGCCATCATTTATTATTATTAGTTCAAAATTTGGGTGGTCTTGGTTTAGAATTAAAGGAATATTCTTTTCCAAATTTTTCAACTCATTTCTGGCAGCTACTATTACAGAAACTGGAATAGTAGTCCTAGCGTCTTTGCTAATCAATAGTTTAGAAAAATGAGTGAAATAAACTACATAATAGATAATCAATAGTATGCAGCTAAAAGCCGCAGCACCTAAGAGTATTAAGTGTTCAAGGGCTAAATCTATTACTATCATAGTTAGTTATTACTTGATCTAAAACCTAAGGTAGGAAGTACATCTGGTTTTGCTTTATCTTGATACTTTATGGTATCAAGATCTGCAGCATTGATGGTTTTTATCATCTTCTTAGAACGCTTTCCTGGTGCCAATTCACTCATTCTGAGATGTTGGTTACGTATGGCTTCTTCCACTATTTTACGTACACTTCGGCCATTGCCAAAGTATTGATCCTTGTTCTCATACATTGCTACTATTAAATTGTCCAAACTTTTAGAAGCTGCCGCAGCCAATACGAAACCTGCATCATTAAGCTGCTGGTTAGCTATGCTTTGTAATAATGGTGCGTTGAAATCATCAAATTCAAATATTCTATCAAAACGTGATTTTAAACCAGGATTTGATTCTATGAATCGGGTCATATTGTCTGTATAGCCTGCCGCGATTACTATAAACTGCCCGCGGAAATCCTCCATTCGTTTTAGTATAATCTCTATAGCTTCTTTACCATAGTCCGCATTGCCGCCCTCAGTAAGGGAATATGCTTCGTCTATAAACAGAACGCCTCCCATAGCTTTATCTATTATCTCCCCAGTTTTCATGGCTGTTTGTCCTACGTAGCCACCTATCAAGCTTTGTCTGTCGCATTCTACTAGGTTTCCCTTCTCTAGTATGCCCAGTGCCTTATATATCTGTGCCAAAATACGAGCGACAGTTGTTTTACCTGTACCCGGATTACCCGTAAATACAGAGTGTAAACTGAAGCTATTTTGCACTTCTTGCTCGGTCTCTTTGTAGTACCTCACTAGCTTTACTAGAGCCTTTATTTCATCTTTTACGCTATCTATACCTATTAGTCCATCTAGTTTGGCAAGCGAAATTTCTAATAACTCTTCATCTATAGGTATATCTGGAATGATACGCTTATTGTCTAAGGATAGCTTTTCTATGTCTTCTACTTGGACTTGAGATAGCTCCTCAATTGTAAGTTTTGCTGGTTCGTCAGCACTCATTACACGTATGCCTAAGTTTAGTTTACTCTCTTCTATAAGCGAGACTATGAGTCTGGCATTCCCAAAAAACTGATCTCTATTTCTATAAGCCTCTACTATCTTTTTATAGAATTCTTCTTTAGCATCGGTAGCAAAGGTTATTCCTTTTTTGATCGAGTGAATATCTGCTATTTCTAATAATTCTTGAGGTGTGTAATCAGGGAAATCGTAGATCATTCTAAATCTCGATTTTAGTCCTGGATTGGATTCTAAGAAAATATCCATTTCCGCTGGGTATCCTGCCGCTATGATGGCAATGTCCTCACCGTCTGAGAGTTCTTTTAGTAATATTTCTATTGCCTCTTTTCCGAAGTCTTTACTATCATCATCCTTACGAGCTAATGAGTATGCCTCGTCTATAAATAGTATTCCTCCAGCGGCTTTCTTTATAGCGGCTTTAGTTTTAGGAGCAGTCTGACCG
>Ga0307993_1000376_pt1 | contig 15400 bp, 9 predicted proteins | sample EllFjometagen260_FD_203163 | JGI IMG/M metagenome (GOLD analysis project Ga0307993, IMG submission 203163) | Marine microbial communities from Ellis Fjord, Antarctic Ocean - #260 | ecosystem: Environmental > Aquatic > Marine > Unclassified | place: Southern Ocean | collected 2014-11-02 | reverse complement strand
GGAACTTTGTTTTTACGGATGCAAATGGAGCTACCTACTTAAATGATACTGCTACTATACAGTATTATATAACAGGAAACACTACTGCAATCGGTGTAAGAAATGGAGTTGTTGTTTCGTCTGCTGCTTGTGCTGGTGGAGGAACTAATAACTCTCCGTTTTTTGCTACAGCAGGAACTACTACTCTAAATGACGGAACGTGTGGTAATGCAACAGGTTCGCTTTTATATCATGACGGAACTGGAACTTTACCTCAAGTTGGAGATACAATTTATGCGGGATCAACTACTGGGTCACAAACTGTTTCGTGGAGTAACTATAGAGGAATGGGGCCAGCTGATGTAGCAGATGGTGTCGTAGACACAGCAATAGTAAATTCATCAGGGGTTATTCAGACTATATATTCATGTCCATAAAATAATAAAATAAATAAAATAATGGCTTTAAATTGTTCAACTAGTACCGTTTCATATAGCGACTCCGCAAAGGGGTTCCCATCTTTCTATAGTTTTATACCTGAATACATGATAGGTATGAATAGTTTTTTTTATAGCTTTAGTGGTGGAGATATTTACCGACACAATACAAACGAAACACGTAATCGATTTTACGGAGAAAATTACAGCTCTACAATTACAAGTGTATTTAATCCGCAGCCAACTCAGTCAATTAAATTATTTAAAACTATGTCGTATGAATCGACAACAACATCAAATGACAGTTCAAATGCTGCTTGGGCATGTACTAGATTAACTACTGATTTAACTGACGGTAGTCCAGGGTCAATGTTACGAACTTATTTTGAGCAGAAGGAAGGTGAGTGGTTTAGTTTTTTACGAAACAATTCAGGTACTGTTAACTGGAAGGCAAGATCAGCTAACGGTGTTGGTGTTTGTACTGCTATTACTAGTATAGCTGGTAATAGTACTGTAATTGATTTCTCAGTTCAAACAGGTTCAGTTGTTAGTATTGGTGACACATTATTTGGTATTACAATAAATAATGGCGTTGCTGTTGGTGTTCCTAAACTAGCTGGAGTAATTACAGCTGTTACATCAACAAGTATAACAATTCTAGATACGCCACCGCCAAATGGAGCAGTTCCTACGGTTGGACAATACATTGCATACATTAAAAGTGCTGTTGCTGAGTCGCATGGAGCAAGAGGTTATTACATGGAATTTACATTAACAAATAGTTCAACTGTAGCTGTTGAGTTGTTTTCTGTGGGTAGTAGTGTGATGAAAAGTAATCCATAGAAAATCAGTATATTTGTAATATGCAATTTGAAATAAGGAAATTAAACAATACAGATTACGAAGAAGTTTTGTGTAAGTGGTGGAAAGACTGGAGATGGACGCCACCAAGCAGAGATTTTTTACCTGAAAATGGAGAAGGAGGTTTTATTGTTTATGATAAAGATGTTCCTGTATGTGCAGGGTACGTTTATGTTACAAACTCTAAGGTGGGCTGGTGTGATTGGATTGTATCTAATTTTGAATACAAAGATAAAGTAAAACGAAAAGAAGCGTTAGACCTTTTGATAGGAACACTGACTAATACATTAAAATTAAATGGGTGTAAGTATTCATACGCCTTAATAAAATCTAAATCTTTAATATCAAATTATTTAAATAATGGATATACTGAGGCAGATAGTTATAACAAGGAAATGATTAAAAAATTATAATATGGCATTAATAACATCAGCGGTAATAGGTGCAACAACAGGACTTGCGGCAATGGGAATGAGTTTTAAGCAGGCATCCGATGCTGCTGAAATGGAGGCTGAAGGATTGGCTGCAACCGACAAGCTAATGGAAGAGGCTAAAAAAAAGGCTGAAATAGATTACGCGCAAACTTTAAACGTACCTCTGTCTGCTTTTGGAAAAGAGTTTGATCAAAATACAGCAAACCAAAACGCAATTATACAGTCACTACAAGAAGGAGATCCTCGTAACTTAGCGGCTGGAGTTGGAAGAGTTAATGTTGCTACTACAGATGCAAACGAAGATACTCGTAATGCTTTAGGAAATAAAATGTATGAATTAGACAAGTATCAAGCAGAATCAAAGCAAGCTATAAATACCGATCAAAAAAATATGTTAGTTGGTGCAGCTGCTGATAAGTCACAAATGTCTCGTGATGCAGCTCAAGCTAAAACAAGTGCCATGCAAGGCGCTTTTCAAGGCTTAGGGCAGGTTGCAGGTGCAGTAAATTCTTTAGCTCCATTGTATGGTACTTCAGGAGCCGATAGGCGGGCAGACAAGTTTTTAGATGGACTCTCAAAAGATCAAAGGGATAAAATAAAGGTTGAAACAGCAAATTCTAATCCAAATGAAAGTTTATATAAAAAATATATGACAAAAGGAGCAGACTATGATCCGAAAAAAGCTTCTTTGTTTGCTGAGACTATTTTTACACCAATGGGTAGGCCTGCAATGCGACAAAAATTATTAGATCAGGATTATAGTAAAAATGATTACGCAGGATTTATAGATAATCCTTCTGGATTTGATTTTTCTATTTTTCAATAATAACGACTTATGGCAGAAAATAACAATATACCACAGGGTGCTAATAAATACTCTGTTTACGCTCAAAGAAATGTAGAAAGTACTCAAGTTGACTGGAATAAAATTGCCGGTGAATTAACAAAAGGCGCTGAAGCAATAAGAGACGAAAGACAAGGTAGGAAGGACGCAATAGATCTGGAAACTCAAAACTCAATGGAACAATTGAGTAAAGTTGAAGGAACAAATAATCAAGACGCAGCAAGTTTACTTATTAATGGTTCTAGTATGTCTGTTGAGGCTTTAAGGGTTCAAACAGATATGTTAAAGCGTGGTTTAATTAAACCAAAGGACTATAAACTTTTTATGCAGCAACAAAAAACTGGGTACGCTAATTTAAATACTGCCGTAAAAGGATGGGATAAATGGGCTACTGAGGCTAAAGAAAGGTTAAAGACTGCTGAAGGTACTTTAGGTCCCAAAGCAGGTGGTTTAGAGATATATCAAAACAATTTAACAAGCGCTTTAGGTAATCTAAAAAACAAAAAATTATGGTCTAATCCTATTAATGGGCAACTTCAATTAGTTACTATGGGGAAAGACAAGGGTGGTTCATACAATGTTATGCCTGACTATTACAAAAATAAGGCTGCTTATCAGAACCCTAACACGATGAACGACCTGATGAAGTATCAGCAGGATAGGTTTGATTTAAAAAACGCAACAAAAGGCATTACGTCTAAGGTTGGTCAAATAATAAAAGCCTTTGTTAGTGGCCCTAAATATAATGTTTTAACTGGTGGAGGTGCTATTAAGACCGTATCTGATTTTAGGCAGTTTGGAGAATTTGGATCAGATTTAAAAGGAAATAAAATAACTTATGATCAATGGAAGGAAAAACAAATTGATACCATTACTGGAAGGATAGGTGATGAATCAAATGAAAACGCTGCTCAAGTTTTATTTAATAGCGGTGGGTATAAGTACGCACAAACAATAGAAGAGTTTAGGGAAGACAATCCAAATTTAGACGAGAGTTACTGGATAGAAACAGACAATAGTGGGTCAAGACCAGAAATAAAACTAAGTGACAAACAAATGAAAGAGGCTCGTAGTTTAGCTAATACTGAAATTGAGTCTCAAATAGCTCACGTAGAAGGCTTAACTAAAGGATCTCCAGGTCAACAGAAACAACAAGATACAGCAAATACAACAAGAGTAAAAGAAAAAGAAGATAAAAATAAAGCTTATTTTGGAGATATAAATACTGTAATTACTGGTTTAGGTACTGAGGGCGCTGCTGTTTCTGAAGATAGAATAACTGACATGAATCAGAGATTTTTAGATTCAAAAAACTCAACTGATAAAAATACTAAAATTAATAGTATTGAAAGAGGTGCAAATGAAATTGTAATTGATAAAACTGTAAGAGGTGTTAACAAACCAGTTACAGTAGATAAATTCTTTAGAGATCCTAAAACAGATGAGCTGGACTTAAAGAGACCTTTAACAAGTAAAGATATTGCTCGAAAAATATATAGAGAATTAATTCCAAGAGCTGCAACAAAAGATATGTCATTTGATGATTTTTACGATGCAGCTTTAAAAAGCGGTATGGACTTTACTCCAAAAGAGATAGAAGATGCAGACGGTAACATGATTCCAAATCCAGAGTATGGAGGAGATGAAGCTTTTAGTACAAAAACACAAATAGAAAAAATTAGTAATTATAATTCAGATGACTTTACTGATTTAAACCAAACCAAATCACTCTCCCTTGAATTTAAAGCTATTCCAAGTGAAGATGATAACCAAGAAAAAGCTGCTCCCGTTGTTTTAAAAGCATTTAATAAAGGGTTGGACAAAGTTCAAAGAGCTTATGGTTCTTCATTAGCTATAACAGTAGACTCTAATGATGAATGGGGGGGAGAAAATACTATTACAGTAAAATATAAAGATCCTGTTACTGAAAAAATAGTTCCTCATACTTTTAAATATAATGATGACAACACTAAACTTCAAAGTGAAGTAGACGCAAAAATCAATGAGATTATTGATGCATATAATACAAGTAGAGCCTCTGGTGAAAATAAACCAGTGGGTTCAGGCGCATCAGGTAAAGTAGATGCTTTTGGTAACGTAATACAATAATAAATAAATAAATGGATAAATTAAAAGCCCTTTACGAAAGTTATATAAATGGAGGAATTTTAAGTAGCGAAACTACTTTTGAACAATTTTCTACAGCAAATCCTGAACTACAAGATACTTTATATGAACAAGGTATAGAAAATAAAATATTAAGCAATCAAACAGATCTTAATATGTTTAAATCAGCTTGGGATTTAAAAAAAAAAGAAAACTTGGAAGAAGAAATTTCTTCTGGGGTGGAGGAAGTTACGGAATCTGTACAGACAGATGGATATTCGGACTCTTTAGAAGTAGACGAGGTAGTTGAAGAGGGTGTAATTAATGAATCTGAATTAAACTTTGAAGATCAATCAGGAGTTAAAATACCTAAGAAAACATCTATAAATGAAGTTGAAGTTGAGAACAAAGTTTTTAATGAGTTTACTGACAATATTGAAACTATTGAAACCCAAGCAAATGATCCTTTCTCGTCTTCCATAAACACTGTTACTCAAGAACTAATTAGCGGATCTGAAGAGCAGGCAGTGCCTTTATTGAAGTACCATTTTAATCAATACGGTTTTGATTTTGAAGAAACTGGTATGACAGGTGATAGAATGAATGTTACCTCTGCTAACGGAGAAGAACTATCCATAGATTTAGATAATTTTCTTAGCAGCAATGATTTGGAAGAATCTGCTGCATTAAAAAGTTTTTTAGAAAAAAATAAATCTGAAAGTAGAAGGCTGTATGCTTTAGAAAATAAATACTCTTCCTTAGAAAGAAAGATTACTCAAGATAAAGACATAGACACTTCAGTTAATTTACTGAATACTCAAGCTAATGTATTTAACAAAAAAGTTCAAGGGTGGGTTCAAGACAAAAGAAAATTAGATCAAGCAGCAGCAACCTTTAGTGGACTAACACAAGCGGAATTAAATCAACCAGAAGTAAGAGAGGCGTACATTAATTTTCAAAATGCCAAAGCAAAAAATGATTCTGAAAGAGGCTCAATAATAGAGCGTGATAACGATTTAAAAACTCAAGGACACATATTAGACCAGACTATGGGTAGGTACTCTGAGATGCAGGCTGAAAGAGGTCAGATTTCTGGCGCAACAATTAATGGTATTTGGGCTGGAGTTGGTAGAAAACTGGCTGGTGCTGGAAGTTTATTGACGGATGCCTACATAAAATATGATGAATTTGGAGGCGCAGGTGTTGGAAGTTTTAATAGGATCGTTCAGGATGTTGCATTAAAAATGTATGGCGCTAAAAAAGATCTTGATAATGCACCACCAGCTAGAAAGGGCGGTGAGGCTTATAAGTTTTATGCAGAAGAATATAAAAAACAAAACCCTGATTCAACAAAAAAAGAGCGTAAAGCTTATGCGGTTGAAATGATTGCAAAAGAAAGTGAAGAGTCTGAGCAAAACTATAAAAGCTATTTACTTAATTCGGGGCTAACTGAAGACCAAATAAAAGAGGTTAAAGCTAAAGCAAAGGATGTTTTAGCAAAACAATCTAAATTTGATATTTACAACTTAAACGAGGATGGTGGATATGATTTAAAGAAAATACCTGGAGGTGGAAGATACTCAACAGAAGCAAGAGCAAGAAACATATCAGAGCTAAGTGAAGGGTCGACAATAGAAACCTTAAGAACTGCACCAATTGAAGTATTTGGTTCTTCGTCAACCACTACGGAATATAGTGATTTAATGAAGGAAGGCTTTTGGGGTGGTGCGTATTTAGGTTTAACGGAATCTATACCTGCCATGTTAGGCGGCCCAGGAGCAGCAGGATTTGCTCAAAGAACAGCAAGTATGTTTACGCAGGTTAGTGATCATGTGAATGAAGAAATGTTTAAGGATCCTGATTTTGCAAATATTTCAGAAAACGAAAAATTATCAGTAGCCGTTCCTTTAGGGATTATAGTGGGTACTTTAGAGTCTGTAGGTTTTAGAAATGTTGTGAAACAAAAAGGTTTATTAAATAAAGTTCTTTTAAAATCAATAGGTAAATACAAGGGTTTAAGGCAAGTCCAAAAGAGAGGATTTCAAGATGTTGTTAGGCAAGAAGTTGACAATATGCTTGCTCGTGGTCTTTTAACTGTTGCGGCAGGTGGTGTAGCTGAATTTGAAACAGGAGCAGCTCAAGAAATAGCAGACATAGGAATTAAAGCTCTTTACAACTTCAATAAAGAAGCAGACATGTTCCAAACTCCTGACTCTATAAAGGATGGGTTAAAGCAAGTATTAAAAGCCGGAGCGCAGGAAGCGGTAGGTGGATGGATGATGAGTGTTCCCGGAGCTATGTCAAACGCAGCAGCTTCAAAGGACTTCACAAGGTTAGATAATGGTGTGTTTGAGGTTTTTGAAGACATGGTAGGGGATGGAACTTCTACTAAATTAATAGATGTTGATTTAAAAAACAAAGTAAACAAAGGTGAGATAACTGTTAAGGAGGCAAAAGAACAGCAAGGTATATTCAATGAACTTCAAGGCGTTTACAATAAAATACCAAGTGACTATAGTACCAAGCAAAAGAAACTAGCTTTAGGGCTTTTATTAAACAAACAAGAATTAGAGCAACGTATTGCTGGTAGAGATCCATCGTCTGTTAAATCAATTCAAGACAAAATAGATGGTATTAATTCGTCACTTGAAAAGATTGGAAGAGATGCATTAGCAGCAACTGAGAATCCTAACAAGGGTAGAGTTGAGGATGAAGAAGATGCCATTCAAGAACAAGAGGAATATTCCCCACAAGTGTTCGGAGACAACCCTCTTTCATCTATAGAGGTGTCAGAAGATTACACTGACATAGGTAAACAGAGAAGAGATAAACTTAAGGTTATTACAAACCTTGAATTAGATAATGAAATAACTTCAGAAGAATCATTGGCTTTAAGAGAAGAGTCTTTTAGAAACATGAAGGAAGCTGGAAAAGCTTATGAAGCTTTAACAAAAACAGAAAAAGATGCCTTACAAAAGCAAAGCACAGAGAGCGTGGATGCACAAGAATCTTCCACAGGTAGCGAAACGATGGGACAAGGAGTATCCAACGAGCAGTCTACCAACGAGAGTAACACCAAAAGTGAAGAAACCAAAAGTGAAACGCAGGCCCAAGAGGAAGTAGATAAAGAAGAAGCTTCAGATTTTGAAGCGTTAGTTAATCCTGATTCAAAAATTGAATCGGATATTGATAATCTTCCAGGAAAAAAACAAACTGTATCCAATGATAAAGGTGTTGATATTGATCTTGAAGTTAATGAAGAAGGTCCAAACCTATCTTTTACTAAAAAAGGAAAAACAGAGCAAGAGAATAAGTTTTCTAATCAAATTTTAAAACAAGCAAAAACTGCTGCGAAAGCAATATCAAAAATATTTCCTAGCATAAAAATTGTAGTACACAGAGACAACGAACAGTATCGTAAAGTAGATGCTGATAATGACGCTGGAATGTACCAGCCAAAGGATAATACAATCCATATTAATTTATCTGAGGCTAACGGTAAAACAGTTGCTCATGAAATATTTCATGCGGTACTATTGAATAAGTTAGAAATGAACGATAAAGCAGCGAGAGCTGTTACTAAAAAAATGGTTCAAGCTTTGACGCGTTCTAAAACTTTAGATAAAGCCACAAGAACTGAATTAAAAAGATTCATTAAAAACTACGATTCTGAAATTCAGAACGAAGAAAAATTATCTGAAATTGTTGGTATGATTTCGGACAACTATACATCATTGGATGTTAGTTCTAAATCTATTATAAGAAAATGGATAGAAAGAATTGCTACCGACCTTGGTATTGAAATTGGTCAATCGGAAGCAGACGTTGTAGACCTATTGAATGTAATTGCACGTAAAACAATTAGTGGTCAAGAAATTACTGAAAGCGATATTGAATCAATAGAGGGGTTACAAACAGAGCTAATAATTAATGGCTCTCTTGAAATGTCAGAAGGAGGTGTGAGTGGAATTATTGATGCAAGTTCAAGAAAACAGGAATCTCTTTTAACAAGCTTTACTCTACAAAGGTTCCCTACAAATCCAAATATAATACTAGAGGAAAATACTCCTTTAAGTAGATTTAATGGAAAAAAATCTAATTTACTAGAGTCTGATAGAATGACAGGAGCTTTTATAGCTGACGCTGAAAATAATCCTGTTTTTAAATTTTTTGGTGGAATATATTTCCCTCAAATAACAGGAAAATGGTGGGCATCTAGAACAATATCTAAAGCGAATGGTATAGCTAAAAATATGAACGCCAATCGAGACAAGGACGGCTATATTTATGCGACACCAATCATAATGAAGCCTAACTCTCACATGAGCAACCAAGACATGTTTGAGACTGTTTGGGAGTTTATGAAGTTTGATTTAAGATCAAAGTCTAGTAAGGTGACTAAAGGTTTATTCCATCAATACCTAACAAAAGCTCTTTCTTTAAATTCCGTAGACCTTACTAAACAAGACTTAAAGATAAATAAGTCCGATTCTATAGAGGTGATGATCAGTAAGTTAAACAGCGTTTTAATAGGAACAGATTCAGGGTTATCGTTTGAAAAAAGAAAGGCAATTATAAAAGGCATTTTAGGAGACCCTAAAATTAATGAAGACAGAAAATTTCCAACCGCAGGATCTATTTCAGAAGTGGCGGCCAAATTTGAGGAACAGAGAACTAAGCAGGCTACTAAGCTTTGGGATGTCGTAATGCTTATAAGAACAAAAGGAGAACTTTCAACACAGATTACCCCTAAGTCTGATGAGTTCTACCACAGGTCATACCCTGCTGAGATATCTTCAGACCAAGAAATAGAGGTTTTCTTTTTGGATGGAGCCTACAATATAGACACAACATACCCAAACCTAACAAAGTCTTCAGGAGGAGATTTTTCGTGGAAAGAATACTCGGAAAGACATCCATCGGCAGCAATGGCATTAAGTCAGTATGGTAGAACCGCTAAGTTATCAAAGGCTAGTGGAAATATAGTTGCAGAAACTCAGTCAAGTGAGCAAGCCTCTCCAGAAGTTAGGAAGCAGAAGTTAAGTGAAGAAATTAAGTTAGGTAAATTAATAAATCCAGCTAGATTATATGTAGCAGGAATTGATATTTCAGACTTATTATATGTTGCTAGTTTTGGTAAAGATAGGATTGTTAATCAAAAGATAAGATCAATAGAAAGTGATATGGCTTTTAGTAAATCTTTAGCTTTAACGAGTAAAATAGAAACAACTCGTTTACGAGAAAGATTGATTAAAGGGATAGATATAACAGTATCCGTTTTTACTAAAGAGGAAAAAATTGCAAAATCTAAATTAATAAAAAAAGATGGTTCAATAAACAATAGAGCTACTGATAAGATAAAAGATTTAGCTTCTAGAATTGATATATTAAATGATCTGAAGCACACAATATCTGAGAATTTATTTTCACCAGGGGATTTAGAGCTTAAAACAACAGAGACAGAATCTCCAGAAGTTCGTAAGCAGAAGGCAGATGATGCTAAGAAACTAGGACTGCTTTATAAAATGAATATAAAAGGATTCATGCCTAACACGATACCACTTGGCCCACTACAGCAATCCGCTAGAAAGTTAGGTCTAAGAGTGGAGCGAGCATTATTTAAGGAAGGATACCAGAAAGGTCAAGTTGCTGGGTATTATTTTTCTAATGGTATTACACAAAATGGTAAACCAAGGTTTTACAATCCAAGAGCTAGTGTTAGAAAACAACAGTCAATGGGTGAAATTGGTAGATCAGAAACTGAAGCAATTGATATCATAAGACTAGGGAGAGAGAATAATATAAAAGATGATACTATTGTTGACTACTTAAAACGTAACCTAAGTATTTTAATGAAGGACATAAATCCTTTAATGAAAATAAGTAATTTTGCTTTAAGAAATGTGCCAAAAGTTTTTGGTAATATTCAGGGAGGCATGATGTCTGGTATAAAGGTCTTTAATAAGGTATATGAATTCAGAAAAAACTTATTAGACAATAACTTGACAGCTACAGGTAAAGCAATATTAAAGCTTAATGCCAAAATTGATATAGAAAAAGGTAAAATTCTTCAAGGAGATTTATTTGATGCAAAAAAATCAGAAAAAATTGAAGCTGAAATTAAAAAAATAGAAAATCAAATTTCTAAAATTCAAAAAACAGCTAAAGCTAAAAACCGTAAGTTTTATAAGTTTACTCAAGAAGAAATCGATAACGCAACGTTAGACTTTTTACAGAGTCAACCGGAATATAAAGCCGCTTCAAATAAAGGAGCCTACAGTACTTTACAAGCTCAAATGACTTCACAGATGATGAATGCTTTTGAGGGTGGATTTATGCGTGGAGACGCTGCTGCTAGGATTAAATTGGCTAGAAAGTTAATTAAAGGAAGAGGTAAATCTGATTTACAAGCAACGCAAAGAGATTTAAGAAACTTCATAAGAAAATCTCTTCCAAGCTACGTGTTTGAAAAGCCAGAGGTTGTGAAGTTAATGAGACAAATAACCGCAGCTAACCCTAAAAATATTGAAAACTTAAAAGAAGAAGTTTTAGAGTATGTAAATGAAAAAACTAACACTGAACTTACTAAAAAAATAACAAAAATATTAGGAGGGAAATACGATGACACGCAGTCAGGAAGAAAAAAAGCATACAAAGTTAGTGACGATGTTCGTAAGAGATTAGAGTCTATTCAAAAAATAGTTGCTGACATTAATTCTGAAACAGATTATGACACATTAGTGGCAATTGGTCAAGATCTTGAAAATAAAATTTCAGCTATTGAAAAACTAGATTCAATAGAGATGTCAAAAATGACAGCAGACTACAGTGACTTACAGGTAGCTTTAAATTTTGTAAATGCTCAACTTTCTTTAGATATTTCTATTGAAAAAACTGTAGACCTACAGAGTGTGATTGATAATTTAAATGATTTAGTCAATGAGGGTAAGTCTGAATTAGAGGCAGCCATAAAAGCTAAACACTTTCAATATATAGATAATTTTCAACGAGCTTACTATGAGATTACTGGTAAAAAGATTGAAATGTATATTCCTAACCCTGAGTTTGATAATTTACAGGTGGAGTCTAAATCAAACCCTATACTTATTTCTAATCCGGAGAGCAAGCAAGCTCTTTTAGACTATACAGCTTTATCTAAAGCAAAAAAAGAAGGTGTTATAAATAGAGCTAAAGTAAAGTTTTCAGAACTAACCGAAGGAATGGTTTCTTTTGTTATAGGAAACAATGATTTATTAAACCTAATGTCTAAGATTGGTAAAATGCCTGGCGAATTATTTGGTGGAGACCTACAGGAGATGGTTACATTTAAAATAGACGAGTCAACAAACGAGTTTAAAGCTCGTAAAATGGCTACAACTATAATTATAAATGAAAAAGTAGAAGAAGTTTACGGTAGAAAATGGAGAGAAAAATCACAGAAAGATAGCATACCTGCTTCAACAGGAATCGTTATGTCAAGTGGTGTAAAGATTGAAGACTTAAGTCAGAACCAAATGGCTTACTTAGTGAACCAATACAAAGACCCATCTAACCAAGCTTCTTATGAAAAAAAATACGGCAAAGACTATCAGAGAATAATGAAAGAAATGGAGGCTTTGTTAAATGACGAGGTTAAAGAACTAATGAGATGGCAAGTAGAAGAGTTTTTCCCTTCTTTATATGACAGTTATAATGAAGCTTACAAGAAAGTTTATAGAACCTCTATGCCTTGGAATGAACATTATGCTGGTAGAATATACAGAGAAGGTGTTGAGGATGATTCAGTTGATGTTTTATCAAATGGTAAAGGTGCTTACAAAGGATTTGCTTCGCCTGGCTCTACAAAAGCAAGGGTTAAAAATAAAAATGCTATAAAAAGTATGGATCAAATGGCGGCAATGATGACTTATGTAAATGACATGAATTATTTTGCAGCATATTCTGAAAACTTAAATGATGTGGCTAATATTTTTGGAAATCAAAATATTAAAGATGCTATCGTAAATAACTATGGGAAAGGCCCTATGAAGAGTATTGATACTATGATAGACACCTTATCTAAAAGAGGGGTTTCAAAAGAGTATGGAATGGATTGGATTAACAATGTTACTTCAGCTTTTGTTATAGGAAGGCTGGCTATTAACCCAACTATTTTTATTAAACAGTTGACATCTGCTCCAGCTTATGCTGTTAGAATTGGTTTTAGAAACTGGATGAAGTATGGAACAATGGGAATCCCTGACATGAAAGCTAATTGGAAAGAGATAACTGATAATTCTATCTACATACAAGACAGGTATGGTGAATCTATTTTAAGAACATTAGAAACTTATGCTCCATCTAAAATACAAAGTTTAGTGCCTTCTGAAACCAAGGACAATATTATTAATGCATTAATGTATTTAGTGAAACAGGGAGATAAGGGTGCTATCGTAATTGGTGGTGTACCTAACTATGCGTTTTACAAAGACCAATATAGAAAGAAAAATCCTGTTGCAACAGACCAAGAAGTAATTGATTATGCTGTAAAAATGTTTGAAAGAGATACGAAATCATCTCAGCAATCAAGTGATACACAAGACAAGGACCAGTATCAAACCGGTGGAGTTATTAATAGAAGTTTAAATATGTTCTTAACGTCTGTAAAACAGTATTTAAGAAAAGAAATGACAACCACACGAAATCTTTATAGAAAAATAAGTAGTGGTGGTAAAGAAGGGAAGGGTACTTACTGGGAAAATGTTAAAACATTAGCAATGTATCACTCTATTCTTCCGGTTATCTTTCAATATATTTCTGCTGGACTTCCTGGTGTTTTAGCGCCATGGGAGGATGAAGACGAGGAAACTTTATTAAGAGCAGCTGCTTTAGGTAACTTAAATGGTTTGTTTATTATAGGAAGTTTTTTTGAGGCGTATGGAGATTATTTAACTGCTAAACCATGGACAGGACAAGATATATCTGCTGTTCCAATTTTAACTATAGGTTTAAAGTTTTTTAAAGAACTTAATGACGCTAATCAGTATAACGTAACTCCTTTTGATAAAAACGGAAAACAAAGAACCGAAGAGTCAATTAACAAAAGCATTGCTGGAAAACAAAATGCTATTAAAAAAGCTTTCTTTAATCTTTCTAATGCTGGTTTACCTTTAAAACAAGTAGAGCGTTTAATTAAAAATGCAGACTTAATTACGAGTGGTAAGGCGAAAGGCAATGAGTTAATATTAAGAATCTTACAATTTTCTGACTACCAAGTTACATCCAAAGAACAAAGGGATGCGGCTAGGAAAAAGAAAACCAAGCCGAGACAAAAGAACTTGACAAACAAGGAGTTGGAAAGGTATAATCCAGAGGCGTATGAAAGAAAAATGCAAATTCAAGATGAATTTCGTAACTCTGAAATGTACATACGGGAACAAGAAATAAAAAGACAACAAAAAGAACGAAGAGAGCAAATGCTTGACGAAATGTATAATTAAATCTCATCAGATAAAGACTTAATAAGGTCGTTCATTATTACTACAATGTCCTTGGCCTTATTCTTTGCTGTTTCATGATCACGCTCCATGAGGTCTTCATATAAGTCGTTTGTAAGTGAATGAATGTTATTTGTTAAGTGATTAATATGACTTATAGCAATCAAGTCACTGTGTGTTACAGGTTTAGGCATGGGCGAAATATTATAATATTAGTAATATACAATTTTTATTTATTTAATATAACTTCGTATCCTAAATTTATTTTTATATAAAGCGATTCGAGTGGAGTTATACTATCGTGTGAATGTATATTTTTACCCTCTTTTGTTAATTTTTTTTCTATACCATTGTCTGAAAACAAAAAGAAAGTGTTCTCTTCTGACATGCTCGGTGCGATTCCAAAATCGAAATAAGAAACTAAACTTAAGTGATGTTCTTTAATAAATTTAGTAGCCCTCTCTTCAGTTGTTCCAGCTCTGTAGGCTATAGATTTAACAGATAGCGTGGTGTGATTTTCTGAGTATATCTTTAATACTGACTCTTTTAATCCTTTTGTTTTTGATAATACTGAGTTAATGCTCCCCATTGTATATTTCTGTTTTAAAACCGTATGACTGTAATTCTTTTAATCTATATTTCTGTAGTTCTGACACTACTCCCTTTGGTGTTTTTACTTCCGAAAATAAAACATCACAACCCTTTGGTAGTGCAATTAAATCAGGAATACCATTCTTGTTGGTTAGCTTCAGCTTTATTACGTAGTAGCCTTGCGCCTCAAGTTCGTCAATTCTTTTCTTTTGTATCTGTTGTTCTGTCATTTTTACTTAAACTTGTTTTATCCGGTTATTTTCGATGGTTAGTAGTAGTTTTACTTTACATATAGGTAGTTGTAGTGCATTAAAACGACACAACAACAACGTATATAATTAATTTTTAACTAATTCTTGTTTCAAATTTTCCACTTCTTTTAGTTGCTCATCCCAGCACCCAGCATAATAACTATCGGAGCAGTCAAATAATCCCATTTTTTCTTTCTTTCCGTGTAAAATTGCCTCGTACAATTCTATTAATTCTTTTACTTTATCATTCATAATTTCTGTTTTTAATCCGTTAAAATCTAACCATATAACCATACGTTAGCCACAATTAGAGGGTTTTCAAATACTCTTCTATTCGCTCGCTTAATATTGCTTGTGTTTTATCGTTGGCATTAAACCAATCAACAAAACCCTCTAACAGTTCACGTTGTTGGCTAACACC
>Ga0307993_1000373_pt1 | contig 15434 bp, 22 predicted proteins | sample EllFjometagen260_FD_203163 | JGI IMG/M metagenome (GOLD analysis project Ga0307993, IMG submission 203163) | Marine microbial communities from Ellis Fjord, Antarctic Ocean - #260 | ecosystem: Environmental > Aquatic > Marine > Unclassified | place: Southern Ocean | collected 2014-11-02 | reverse complement strand
GCCATTTGAAGATGTACCGTCACTGATCGGAAGGTCGTTCGGAGAGCCTGAGCTTCCTGCGCCAGAAAGCAAAATAGACACCTGACCATCAAGGGCTGTGTCTACAAGGTCAAAGTTTGTGTTTGTAGTATCGCCCCATGTACCAGACTGTTCGCCTGTTCCAATGAGTTCGATACCGTTGTTAAGCGTATATGTACTAGCCATTTTGCTTTCCTATGCTGCTATGTCATCCCAGCCCGGAGTTTGGGACGGTGTTTCGTCGCTCCAAGCGGGGGTGGAAGATGGTGTTACGGGAGTGTAACTCGGATTTTGATTTGGCACAATACGCCCCCAAACGAGGACCTGTCCTGCGCTGCCAGTTGCGGATACGCCTGTCACAAGGACATCCGCGTTTGCATTTGCTTCTACGGACCCAACTTGGCCCGTACCTTCAACGCCTGTAACGTCAACGATGACAAAAATACCAACTTCTACAGTGCCAACGCCGCCTGTAGCCGCAATACCTGTTGGGTTTACGACTGCCTCAGCGGTAACAGTAACTGTGCCGACAGATGCAGATGCCTCAAGGCCAGTAACAGATGTATTTGAGTCTGCCGTAACGACTACAGAGCCTACATTGCCCGTGCCAGCCACCCCAGTGGGGTTTACGACAGCCGCGCCTGTTACAGTCACAGAATCAACCTGACCTGTAGCTGATACGCCTATTACGTTTATTGTAACGCCTGCGCCTTCGATGATGCTTACCGCACCAACTGCACCAGTGGCCTCAACACCTGTCGGGTTGACATTAGCCTCTGCGACAACAGTTACGCCACCAACTGCACCAGTGGCTTGCAGGCCAGTCACAGGAACATTGGCCTCTGCAACGATTGTTACAGAGCCAATCTGTCCGGCTGCACCCGCGTTCGTGATAGAGCCTTCGCCAAAGGCGAGTTGACCCCACGCCCCCCGGCCCCAGCCGGAAAAGGGGACGATAACGTCAGTCATTAGGCTATCCGAATGATTGCGTTAGTAGCATCCGCTGTTGGGAATACGACAGTAAAGTCACCGTTCGTAGACGTTTTATCAGAGCCAAAGTCCAGAATAACTACAGCAGGGTTGCCACCCGCCGTGTCATTGTAAATCATCGCGCCACGCGCTGTGATCGTGGATGACGCCCATGTTGTGTTTGCGAAATCAGTAAATGCAGTCGTACCAGAGCTTGCTGGATCAATCCGCGTCAACGTGTTGCCCCCAGCGACATAGTTTGTCCCTGTGACCTCGTTGGTTGCAGTGTACGCAGTGGTCGCAGCCGTAAAGGCTGCGCTATTTGTGTAAAGCGCAATCTTAAAGGTGTCTCCACCGCTTAATAGAAAGTTATGCACGGCCTCAAGAAGCTCTTTCTTAAAGCTCGTACACATGAAGTTACCTGTAAAGGCCATGTCACAATCTCCTTATAAGTTTGACATTTGTTCGGTTTAAGTCGCCTATCATGTCTTTTCTCGCAGAATAAGACCTGTTCGATAAGCGTCAGTGACCTCTTGTGATTCACCGAAGTTTTTGACGCGAGAAAGCGCCTCAGTGAACCGTTGAGTGTAGTTTTGAACTAGATCGGCCTCACCCTTCATGAAGGTATAAGCCTCAATCAGAGAGCCGTACAGCATGGACACAGAAGCATTAGTGCTCAACCATGTCGTGCCATCCTCAGCGCCAGCCGTTAGGCTCTGAGGTCTATAAAAGTAGTGCAATTCCACTGGATACGCCACGTCTGGTGTGGGTCCTAAGATGAAATTGTCTATATCGAACTGAGCGTAGTATCTAGGAGCGCCAGTTGTGCCGTCATCAGGGTTGAAAGACTGCACAAAGTTAACGTCCTTAAACAAGACGAATTCTTTATTGCCACCAGTGGTGTAAGAAAGGCTATACGGAGCCAGATAGTCGCTTGGAAGAGCAAGATATTGGTTGCTGGCGCTCATACTTCCTGTCTGATTCTTCCTAAAGACCTCAAGTTGCGCTATTTTAAGGATGCGCTCCTCAGTATTCTTGATGAAGATGTCGAGACTGTTCACAAAGGTAGCCTCTGTGTTCTCAGTGTAGTCCTGAATAGCGGTTTTTAACTGTGCGTATGTAAAGCTCATGATATATTCACCGTAACGCTACCAACAGAACCAGTAGCAACCAAATTATTGGGGGTTAAACCCCCATCGTATGCCATTCCTACTGGATTCCAGCCCCATTGTATATTGTCTTGTTGTGAAACGTTCTGTTGAGGGCGTGGGTTGCGCAGTGCCTGCGGGTCAGGGGTTGCTCTAAGAGGCTCAAGCTGCGGCTGTTTAGCTTCCCACTCGTCTTTTCCGACTAGAAGGCCATTCCACTCCTTGCGCATGTCTCTAAGTCGGTATCTGAAGCCAGAACGGTCAGATATGCCGTATGCCCACTTTCCTGAAGCATACTTAGACATAACGATAATTCCTTAAATCTGGCGCAACTCGGAAGGATGCGCGATCACGATCCTCGTCCATTGCACGTCCAATTTCCTCTTCATAGACCGTTTTAAGCAGTTGTGCGCGGTCTGGAGCGCGTTTTATGGCTATATAATAGGCCAATCCAGCGGCTAAAGCAGGGTAAAAACGGAAGGGAACTTGCAGTGTATTCGTGTAATTATCGGCGTCATCTAGCCTGATTAGGGCGTCATAATAGACCACATCGGTGCTATTATCGGGCAAAGGCCACATTTTAATGACAGGATTTATAAGGCGATCCACGAAATACTGCGTAGGACGACCAGTTGTCGATTTGGTCGGAATGTTGAGATATTCGTCTCTGCTTATGCGATTTAGAGCGTAATCGGTGCCATCACGGCGCACAACGAGCGATAATACGTCAATTGTGGACTTTCCGAGGTCATAATCGCCGTCTCCAGACACGACTGTGAAGTTCTTTTGAGCGATAGTCCACTGGTTTAAACCACGGTTTGCCCAGTCAGCAAACATCAAATTCATGGACCTTTTGGCTGTTTTTAGGTCATATCCGGTGCGAACTTCCAAGCCACAACGCTCAAAAGCCTCTTCAACGTAGTCTGCTACGTCTAATTCAAAGTCTGTTGAGCCTGATACGGTCATTTACTTCTTCTTTCGCTTTGAGGCGGGTTTTTTCCTTTTTACAGGAACGCACTTGTCTTTTCCAGCTTTTGTTCCGGCGAAACGATAGCCCTTCCAGCAAGCCTTGCCATCTGCGCCCTTTTTCTTGCCTTTTGTCACCTGTTTAGCCGACTGTGATCTGCCCGTGGCCATATTAACAATCCCATGCCTTACGCGACCAATAATTCGCGCTGAATTTGTCTGTTGTTCCTGTTATTCCACCTGATCTAGCGCAATAACTCTTCTTTCTCGCCGGAATACCCTTCTTTATGGTCATTTTAGGGTCCCCAAAGCGTACAATCTTGGTTTTGTCGCCTTTTTTGGCAAGAACGGCGAACTTCTTCTTCCCACCGGGGGTGCGTTTCGGCTTATTGTAGCCTGAAAACTTCTCTCCGCTTTTTTCAACAGACATTAAGCACCTATTGGTATGAATTGACGGGCAACAAGTGACTTCTTGTTCCCCGCCATTTTTTATTTAAGACAAAAAGATTGTCAAATCGTTATTAGAGCCTGTGAACGCGTGGATATAAACTCCATCCGTAGCTAGTACGCCATCATCAGGAATGTTTAGGACGTGCATCCCTACAGGAAAAGGCTGAACGATTAAATCATCGCCAGAACCTGTGCCATTCTTCATGGTAAACGATCCAGCAGTCTCTGCGTAGATCACTACTTGACGGATGCGAGAGCGTGCAGGGCCAATGATTCCAGCCGTTGTCCCTTGGGGCCAAGCATAAGCCTTTACTGGTCCAGCCATGTTAACCTCCTATTACGCTAAGTTGTTGTTTTGCGCGTATGTAATTGTAACACGAACTAAACCTGCGCTTGTAGCAGCAGAAGCAGTAACAGTAAGCCTAATATCTGCTGTACCTGTGTCTTGCCAAGCTAAAGCCGCGCCAGCTTGAGTTGTAGGATATTTACGACCTGCATCTGTGCCAATAGCGTATGTGTTCAGGACGGTAGCCGCGCCGCCTACGGTATCTCCTACGCTTAAATTGGTAGCTCCGCTTGCTGCGGTGATTACATCAATCACACAATCAATAATTTGAGAATTTGCAGGAATTACAACGTCAGTTACGACTGCCGCTAAAGCACCACCAGATAAATCTGCTGAAAATGTTTGCGCCATAACAACTTGACCAACGTTTGCAACGTCAGAACCAAGAGTTGTTCCTGTAGTATTTTTAATGGTTCCAGCCTTTATCGGGCCTGAAAAAGTAGTATTACCCATGTCTATCTCCTGTCTGGGTTAAGTCAGCCACGGGATGTGACTGTCAGGGATAACCCAACAATACAACAAAGCAGAACAAAAAGAAAGAGGCGATCCGAAGACCGCCTCTGACTCAACTGAAAGATCAGTTTATTACGCTCCGGGCGAACCGAATACAGCGCGTGGATCGGAATAGCCGAAGCTATAACGCTCACGAGCTTTAAAACGCATGTTGCCTGTGTCGAAGTCGGCTTCCATGTTTGTGCGCATAGGTGAACGCTCAAAGTGCTTGAAGCCGTTAGGCGCGTCAGTTTTGATGAAGAACGCATCTGGGTCTGTCAAGAAGTGGTTAACAGTGTAACCCTCTGGAAGCATACCCATGTTGCGAATTGCGTTTACATCATTATCTGCTGTGCCGACACGCAATGTTGATTCCAACAAACGATCTGCAACGAATTGCAGTTGTGGTGGAATAACCATTTTAGTGCCGCGCAGAGCAATAATCATGTTACGCTCATCTACGAAGGTCGAGATGTCAATCAACGCATTTTCCAACGAAGTTTCGTTGAGATCAGCCGCTGTTGATGGCTCGTTGCGGAAAGTACCGCCACCTGAAAGCGGGTGAGCAGTCGAGCAAAGCTCAACGCCGTCACCACCAGCGAAGCTAGAATTAAACGCGTTGTTTAATACTGCTGCCGCTTTAACCTGCTTAGTGTGTGCCATAGAACGCGCAAGCGCCTTCGTATAGCGAGCACCAAGACGGTCATACAGGTTGTCTTCGATTGCTTCTTCAGTCAACGCGAATGCAAGAGCAACTGTCTCGTGTGAGTAACGAGCAGTGTACGCTTCATTTGCGTTGTCAAATTCGACGCCAGAACCTTCGGATTTTGTGGGAGCATTCCCAAATCCGACGAGCATGACCTCTTCTTCAAACGCACGGTCTGAAGATTCTGTGTCAAAGATTTCAGCATGTTCGCCTTCGTAGCGATCATACTCCATGCCGAACAGAGCGTTTAGGCCCGGTTCTAGCTCTTTGACGAGTTGTGAACGTGAAATAGCCATAACTCAGTCTCCTTATGCCAGACCCGCAGTGCCAGCACTGAACAGGTGGTTGTTGATTTTTACGATCACGTTAGTGTTCGCGGCGGAAACATCGCTATTCTCAGGGTCTTGAGAAATGTCGATTGCTTTGAGTGCCAAACCAGCGGTTGTCGCGATGGTAGAGACAGCCAATTCCATGCGTGAAGTACCACCAGTGGTGCTTCCTACAGGGCTTTGGTCAACAATATCGAAGTTGCCAAACAAGTTAGCTACAGGAAATGCAGCGTTTGCTTGGATTTCGAAAGTTGCGCTAGGGTCATCAATCACATTAGCGGTGATTTCCGTAGCTACGGTGTCAGCAGGCCAATAGTTTGAGTAGACAATGCTACCTGTGTTATCGACATATGAACAGCCATTAAATACGCCCAGAATCAAATCAGTCGCACCAGCAACAACACGTTCAATACCGCCACCAGTGACGGCTTTAACCATGTCACCTTGGAAGATATTTGTGTCGTATGCTGAAGCAATACGATAGCGATTCTGACGCTGCGAGCTAGTGCTCGTGCGAACAGGGCGAAGGCCAAAAGAAGCGTCTTGGTTAGACATCTTTACTCTCCTTCAGAGTTCCCGCGTCCTCGTTGTCCGAAAGACACGGAAGATTTACGATGAGGATTCAGTTTAGGCATGGCTGGGTTGTTTTCACGCATCCAGTCACGATCCACTGCATCCAATTGATTTTGAGAAACACCTTGATAGTGCTTATTCCGCTGTTCGGCCATTTCGTTGGGGATGCGTGCGAGAACAAGGCCACCAACACCAATGATGCCAGCGTTGCGTCCCTCATCTACTACAGGCCCTACATATTCGGGATATTCCTCAGCGCGAACGAGGTCCCAGCCTTCTTGCCGTTTTTTATGAACGTTTGTCTTATCGTCGAATTCCATTACGGATTCGCGTATCCAACGGTGTTTATAACCGATTGGTGGTTCGGGAGCTTCCAAGGCAGAACCGGGTCGCCATTCTTGTAAACGCTCTGAGCGTTCCCGCGTACCTGTGTCGCGTGGTGTCCTGTCTGCCATTTTAAGTTCTCCGACTACTGATTTTTGCGACTTCTTTTGCGTATTTTTCGAGGGGAATCCTCATCTTTTTCGCAAATGCCACTTGACCCGGTGTTAATTCCACCGCTTTCTTCCGCCCTGATTTTACTGACCGTCCACTGGACGCCGGAGCTACAGTCTGAGCGTTGGACCGTTTCCCCGTATTAAATTTCTGAGGCATTTCTTTCCGCATACGAGAGTCGATTTCCTTGTAGTAATCGTCTGACGTTGGGTCGAAATCTTGCTCCAGAACAAGTTCTTCATGAATGGCTTGGGCTGCGCGTGTCATTACACGATCACTACCAAACCAAGAGTTCTTCTCAAGCCAACCATCCAGCTTAGGATCACGCTGTTGAGGCGGAGCCTGTCGTACTTGCTGTTGTACAGGTTGTTGTACAGGTTGCTGCTGTTGCTGTTGCTGTGCAGCTTGTTGGCTGCGTTGAAGTTTGACCTTCTGCACACGCACTTTTTCTTTGGCCACAGCGATCTGAGACAACGCTTGCTGCGCCTTAGCAGCTTTTTCGTAATCACCAGCTTCACTAGCTTCAGTGTAAGCGCGAGTCGCTTGGACCTCTTGAGCCTTCAAGCGATTTTCAGTTTCTGAGTTGTAACCAACACTCATTTGCTGCAAACGCTGCTTCATTTGAGCGTTTTCTTGCTGCATATTTTGAGCGTATTGAACAGCAGCACTAGCTTCCTCGGAAGCCTGTTTACGCTTTGCTGTTAATTGATTGATTCGACGCTGTACGGATTCGCTATAATTTTCAAGCTCATCGTCACCGTCAGATTTTTTGCGAACATTTGTTCGGGTTTCACTCTCATCTTCATCAGATGAGGAAACCTCGTATTCATCATTGCTGTCATCATCTTCGACTTCAACAGATGCGCCATCAGCAAAATCTTCGTCTTCACGAATATCTTCAGACATAGCCATTTTCCTTGTTCTCCCTTGCCTTATACATAAGAAATGTCCTTCGGGTCAAGGATCGTGGCGATAATATTATCGTCATTTATAACACGAACCTCAAGACCTTCCACTTTGAACCTATTTCCACTATATCTTCCTATAAGAACCCAATCTTTCTCATTACACCAAGCACCATTTGGGAACTTCTGGGTGTCTGCATAAGCATCAGGTCCTAACTTAACGACATAAGCCGCTACCGTAGCAAAAGACTCACGCTCACGAACGGAGTCAGGGACGATAATGCCCCCCTTGGTCTTTGCGCTTGGGTAGTAAGGGATGATAAGAACACGGTAGCCTGTAGGCTGCGGTAGTCTCTCAATTGATGATGATTCCATCTGGGACGGATCGTCAGCGTTTTTGTCTTCGCCACTCTTACCAAAAGCATTTTCAATTGGTTTTGGCATCGAAGTGTTGTCTTTTATAGCCTTTTGAGCTGCCCTTGCAACATGATCGGGCACAAATAACTTGCTAGTCATCTTCGTATTCCAAGCCTTTCATCGCGGTTTTAATTTCGTCTTCGACGTAGGCCATTCCGCGTATTTCACCCACTAAGTACCGATACTCCTCAAAGGTCTGTATCGAATTGTCCGCGAGCCTGTCCTTTAGACGGGCATCACGCTCACGTATGCTTTTCAGCAAATAATCAACTAAATGTAAAGCATCCATACCACATACAGTATGCTACCATGCGGGAAATACAAGTATAAATACCAGAAAGTCAGAAAATTCCTTGGAACTTCTGGGGTCTGGCTATTTTACTAAACCTACTTACCTTTTTTGGAAGTGGTTTTTTTCTTTGCAGCAGTTTTTTTGACTGCTTTTGGTTTTTCAACCCACGCTTCGTTTGCTGGCGTACTGGGGTCGTCTTTGACGAAGTGTCCATCTTCATTACGCGCCCTTACCATTTCTACGACAACAGGATTTTCAGATAGCCTTTGGGCTACCTTTTTCTCTTTCTCTTGTTGCGCCATCTTTGCTCTAACAGTTGATGTCATTGTGTCGTCCTTTTGCTCATTGCGTTCATAGAGGCTATGTCGCGCTGTGCTTGCAACCGCTCTTCTGCAATCCTAGTTTTGTCTTCCAAAGCAGCTTCAGATACATCAATGCGCTGTTGCGCTACCAATACATCGTTGCGCTCTTTCTCTTCGTTGAACGCCTGCTTTGCATCAAACTCTTCTTGTTTGCGCTGCAAGTCTGCGGCTTTCAGTTGAAGCTCTTGGTTGCGAATATCAACTAAAGGATCGCCTTGCTCTTCTGGCATCATAGCCTGAACAAGTTCTTCAGTTAGATCGGCAATAATTTGAGCCGCCATAGCGTCAATTTGAGGCTGCATTTGCTGCATCATCATCTGCTGGGGGTCCATCGGTGGCTGGCCCGGAGGTGGGGGTGGCTGCATCATAGACTGCTGCTGCATCATTTGCATTTGCTCAGGTGGAATCTGGCTCATGACTTCCTGCTGTGCCTGTGCCTCAGCAAGCATACCTATGTGCTCCTGTATGTGCCCTTGGAGGGCCATAATGGAGTTAGGGTTAAGCTGCATAGCCGGAGACGACATAATCGCCATGTGAGCCTCTATGTGAGCCTCGTGGTCTTGCTCAGGGAATGCCTGCAAAGGAGCGCCCATCAATGCGTTTTGATTCTCTTTAGACGGATTGACTGGAGGTGGTGGGGGTGGAGGTGGTGGCAATATGCCATCAATATTCGTTACGCCCAGCGCCTCGTACATTTTGCGGTACGCTTGATAAAGACCTTGTGGTCCGCCATGAATTTCTGGGTTTGACTGAACCATCTGCAATTCTGTCTGCGCCAGAGCAATGCGCTGGGACATAGAGAAAATGTTAGGGTCAGAAACGGGAAGAACGTCAATGCGGTTATCAAAGTCCTGACCAAAGATTTCCGGTCCTTGCTGCATGTCAGCAGGGTAAGGATACGCTTGAACAGTCTCTGAGAAAATCTTGGAAAGCAGCTTAAACTCAATCTTTTGAGAATAGTGCAGCCGCTTGTGAATAGCAGACATAACCTTCGTGCCACGTTCCATGATAGCCATAGTCGTGCCTACGGGCGTATCTCCGCTCATCTCACCGACCTTCATGTCGGCCATTGATGCGAACCTGCGTCCAGCGTCTACAAGCGTTCCTAGAAGGTTATAGAGCGTCTGCGAAGGCTCCTTGAAAGGGAGGGGCATCAGGGAGCCTTGCAGGGTGCCCCCAACTACGTCAATATCGCGGAACTCGCCCGGTTGAAGGGGAGAATCTTCGTCACGAATGCGAGCGCCACGGGCCTTAAAGCCTGCTGGCAAGTTGGAGAGCGTTCCTGCATCAATCAACTGACGCAAAATAGACGTAGATGCCTGAGCCAAGCCACCAATCATGTGGGTTAAGCCAAGGCCGTAGAACCCAAGACCCGGAAGAAACTTGTAGTGAACGAAGTATTGCTTCGCACGCTTCATCGGGTCCATTGGGTCAAAATTTCTACGCACGGATAAAACATCACCAGAATCAGCAATGATCGTAACGATGTAAGGTAGACGTAAGCCTGTAGGCTCTCCGTCTTCACCCATGTCTTCAAATCCCTCGATGTCCAAGGACGTGTGAACTTCATACAGAGTTACATCCTCAGATGAACCTGAAGGATGAACACCTTGAATGTCATCAATAGACTCTTCAACTTCACCCATAGAGGCATCGTCGTAGTTAGAGCCTGAAGGCAAATCAATGTCTTTATAGAAGCCAACAAGCTGCAACTTGCGAATGTCGTTGGAGTCCATAGTCAAACGATGCGTGATGCGAGGCGACGATGCCAAGTCAGAAGCGCCGTAAGGAACGATAACGTCCTCAGCGTGAATGAACTTACTGACAGCGCGACCCTTCAACGGATCGAAGTAAATCTTTTTAAACGTAGAACCAATCACAGGGAGATAGAACAACATCTGATCCAACTCAGGATCGTATTCTTCCATTTCATAGGTGATCATGTAATTCATGTAGTCTTTGACGCGCTCAGACTGACGGGCCAAGACCTCGTTCTGCGCACCTACAACCTGCGTTCTAACAGGGCCAGTGGCAGGCAATAATTCGCGATAGGCTTGCGCTTGGAACTGCGTAACGCTCTCAGCAAGCAACGGGTGAATAACGCCAGAAGAACCAGCAAAAGGCTCGCTGCGCTCTTCGGTCTTCATACCAAGGAACTCAAGTCCCTTTTTATATGTGTCTTCCCAGTCCTGACGTGCAGAGAAATCATCCTCGATTGAGCCAACAAGCTCAGAGGAGATAGACATCAATTCCGCTTCTTCGATGACATCAGCTAAGTTGCCGTCAAATGGGATTTCTTCCAAAGGCTCTGATTCTTCTTCGTATTCACCAACAACGGCACTACCATCGTCAAATTCAGTAATGCCCGGAGTTGCTGGAAGCTCAGGTATTTCCTGCATACGCGTGGTGTCTTCAATAGCCGCCTCTATAAGAAGCTCCTCTGGAGTTCCACCCGCGCCTAGACCTTGCTCAATAGCCATTAGAAAATATCCTTTTCGTTCCCCTCAAGAGGCTCGTAAATGTCAACATCGTCAAAGTCGGTAATAGGACCGCCTTTTTCAAACTCGTTGCAAACATTCTCAGCCGCACAGGTAAAGTCTAACTTAGTGCAGTAACCCACTTTAGCGCCTTCTTCCATGCCGATTCCGGTTTCAACGCAATCTAACATAAGGGCACGAATGTCATAATACTCGCAAACACCACATTTTTCTTTACGTTTTTCGGAGGAACCGTATGAGTTGTCTTGAATGGCAGCTTCACGATTCTCATCGTTTACTTTAGATTCCTGAGTGGAAATAGGACAAAAGAACTCCTCTTCCATATCCTCAAAAACCTCGTCATCAACGACTTGGTTGATACCGGACGTAAGCTCATCCATGTCTATGTTGATGACGATTTTAGCCATTACTTTACTCCAGTAAATTTAGTGCCGCTAAGTGCTGCACCGCCACCACGGGAGTGACCTGAGTTTTCCATCTTAGTTGAAGGCGTGCCTTCTTTCGGCATGACTTCTTTGATAACGCCATCTTTTTCAGTCGTTTTCATTATTTCTTCCTTTTACTACTGTAAGCGTCGTCAATAGAGTCAATAAACTGACCTGCGTCCATCTCGCCTGCTCTTTCAGGAGAAATCTCACCAGATAGCATTTTTTCCCTAACAGCTTGACGGATTAGATCATCCATTTCGGTACGACCACCACCAACCTCGAGACGAGCTTTGCGGTTTCTATCTGATTGATAATACTGAGCGCCAGTTTCTGAAGTCTTGGTTTTCTTTGGAGTTTTAGCCATTACTTCATTCCTTTGTACTTGCCGCCACGGCCCTTCATAACGCAACCCATTTTGGGCTTTTTCTTGCCAACAGCGCCACCGTCGTTATAGCCCTGAACCTTGCCGCCACGCATCATGCCAGCAGGCTTTTTAGGAGACTTAGCGCCAGCAGACATGAGCAAACGCATCAGGTCTTCTTCGCTGTAGTTTTGCTCAGGAGGGATGCCACGAGTACCGTCACCCATACCACCGCCAGCCATATTTAAAATTCTGTTACGGTCTGCATCAGAAATTTTTCTGCCTGACATTCCCATAGTACCGCGAATCTTTTTACGATCTGCATCAGAAATTGTCTTGCCTGACTCGCCCATAGCTTCTTTCAAAGCCATCATAATTGCTTGTTTGTCTGCCATGTTGGCCTCCTAATAGTATTGCCGTGGACGACTCTTCAAAAAAGCCGCATCTTCTTCATCATCATAATCAGTTGGCGTGATAATGAAACCACCCTGTCTGAAACGTAGTATAGCCTGAGTCATCGAATCCGCCAAGTCATCATGTTCGCCATTGGGAAACGCCGCACATTCTTCCATAACTTCATCTGAGAAATTCGTCTCAGGTGCCCACACCATGCCACTTTCAAACACAGGCGCACAGGCGTGCATACGAGTAAACTTATCAGCACCACGGCTCGGAGTAAATGGCGTTACAGGTATTCCCATACGCCGCAACTCCTGAGTCAAAGGCATACCACTCGCCTTTTGCTCAATCAAAATCATGTCAGGGTCATACAGCTTATAAGACTGTAACGCAGCTTCCTTCAGTTCAGGAAACTCCCAGCGACCCCTCTCCGCGTCCAAAAGGATAATATCGTCCTGACGCGTCTCTTCGTTATGAAAAATACCCCAAGTCGTAATCGCACTGTAGTCCGCCCTGTCGCTCTTGCTGAACGCAGTATCGTAACTCTGAATAATGTAGCTGCACGCGGGAGGATCGTCCTTTTCCCACATCTTCCACCACTCACGCTTGATGATGGCACCCTCTTCAGCAGTAGGGTTCTGCATGTACTGAGCATTCCACTTGCCTACAGGGATAGACGCCTTAACGCCCTCCAATTCATCAAGGGACCAATACTCAGGCCACAAAGGCTCACCAGAAGGCATGATCGCAGGAAACTCAACGATCTCCCACTTGTCAGCACCCTTCTCGCTCTGCTTCGATAAAACCTTCGCAGTCAAATCGCGAATCGACCAACGCGTCATAACGATGATAATCGCACCACCCGGCTGTAAACGCTGACGTGGGCCAGAAGTGTACCAGTCGTAAATGTGATCTAAAGCCGTAACACTTAACGCATCTTGCTCAGACACAGGGTCATCAATGATTGCCAAATCCGCACCACGGCCAGCCAACGCACCACCAACACCGACAGCGTAGTATTCACCACCACCATTCGTGCTCCAGCGGCCACTCGCCTTAGCGTCAGTCGCTAAGCTGACATCTGGAAATACATCTTTGAAGTCATCAGTCTCAATCAAGTTTTTAATCTTGCGACCAAAGCCTACAGCAAGTTCCGCAGTGTGCGTTGCCTGAATGATCTTCAGGTCAGGGCGTCTGCCCATAAGCCACGTTGGAAACAAGTAACTCGCGAACTCAGACTTTGTATGGCGAGGCGGCATGTTAATAATAAGGCGCTTTAGCTTGCCGTCAGCAACGTCCTGCAACTTCTGTGCGTAAATCTTGTGATGCCTGCCCTCAATAAACTGAGGCCAAACATGCTTCACAAAACTCATGAAATTGTCGTGCTTCTCACTGCGCTTGTCTAACGTAGACAAACGCTCAAGCATAGGAGCAACCTTAGCTAACTCCTCGTCAGTTAGAAACTTGGAAAAGTCGCTAAGGTCATTCATCCTATTATCTCATGCTACCAAAGAAATTGTCGATATTCGGAGTTACAACACCGCCGTTCGCAAACTTATCAATGTTGCGCGTAACAACGCCGCCCTTGTTAAAACTAGGCTGACGAACCGCAAGGCCACCAGTTGTGGGCCTTGGAGTTGGAAGTACAGGATCAACTGGGTCAACAGTGCGCGGAGTACGCTTTTTGATCTTAACTTTTCTTCGACCAGTTCCGTCACCAATAGTGTCAATCGGCATACAAATTCCCTCAACCGGATCAAACGCAAAACCTGCTTCGCAGATATTGCTATCGTCGTCACCTGAATTGTTATTGCTTTCTAAAATGTCTTGATCAACAACAGATGTCTCACCCTTTGCAGCTACATAGCTGCCTTCGCCAATAACTTTATTTGACTGATCTAAACCATTGTTAACGGTGCTGGCCCCTTTATAATCTTCAGTAAAGATATTTCCTGATCCAAAAGTATTCGCCATCTCGTCGTCGTAAGTCATATGACCAATGTATTCGCCATCATCATTGTATCTTGGTTTAGCGCCAGCTTTTAAAGCTGCTATTTCCTTTTCCAACATGTCCCTTCGATCTTCAATTCCGCCACTTAGAAGGTATTCACCCAAGCCAAAATCAGTGCCAAAAGGACTTAAAATATTTGGTATAAACGAAGATAAATATGCCAAATCACTAGGTGGAATATCATTCAACGCTGACTGATTCGCTTCAGCTACATTTCTTTGCCGCTCATCCATGCCAGTCGTATCGACTTTTAAGTTGTTATCTTGGCTGTCAGCAACGCCGTAAATGTAATCTTTTTCGCCCTTAGAATTAGTGGCATATCCGCCGCCTGTCAAAGACTTCCCAGTCAAGCTGTCTACCAACTGACCGTTGATGTATTCAGCGCCGTCATCAGGAGTGAGTGAATTCGCTAGGTTTTCTTTAGTTGTATTTTTAGTGTCCAAAGCACGAACCGCCGCAAGACGTTCTTTGTTTGACAACCCATCATCAAATTCAGTGTAAGGCTTTAATTCAGAAAGCTGAACCGCAGTCGCAGTGTTGGCAAGTTGTGGATCAGCGGTAGAGGTGCCGTCTGAATTGTAGCCCTGAAACTCAATGCCTTGGAACTCTTTGCCAAGGTTTTCCTCAAATTGCTGCTCAGTAATCTTGCCGTCTAAAGAATCTTGAAAACCACGATTCTCAATCAAGTAAGTGCCAATGCGCTCTTGAGTCGCCTCGTCAAACTTTTCATTAGGATCAACAATACCATTATCTACAAGGCCCTGAAGCGTAGAGCCAACAACCTGATATTTGCCAACAGGAGTGGATATTTTAGGAGTGCCATCTTCACGCAACTGGTTATTCTTCTTATTAACATCCTGAGAATAAGAAGCGTAAGAACCTTCGCCGCGCTTGGCTTGGAAAGCTAACACTTCAGCAATAGTCATCGTTGAGGGATTAACCCCAAAGTTGCCCTCTTGACCACCAAGTAAGCGGTCATAACCACCAGCGTCAGAAGTGCCCTCAACATCAGAAACACGATCCTTGATACTATCAATCGTAGATTCGTAAAGAACGCCACCCTTCTCTATATCTTCATCAGGAGTAGTGCCGCCAATCGGCAACCCAGTATTGAAATCAATGCCAGCAAGAGCCGCTTCATTCGCGCGGAAGTCTTCAGGACTAATCTGCTCATCAGTCGGAATGTCATCGCCAAGAGCCTCCCTTAAAGCCCTGTCAATCGCTTCCTCTTGAGTCTCAAAAGAAGGACTCGCGCCAAGCGTGTCGTCC
>Ga0307993_1000368_pt1 | contig 15570 bp, 21 predicted proteins | sample EllFjometagen260_FD_203163 | JGI IMG/M metagenome (GOLD analysis project Ga0307993, IMG submission 203163) | Marine microbial communities from Ellis Fjord, Antarctic Ocean - #260 | ecosystem: Environmental > Aquatic > Marine > Unclassified | place: Southern Ocean | collected 2014-11-02 | reverse complement strand
GTTTAGAGATCTTTATTTTAAATTGTCTTAAAATTAAGTTAGATCTATAAGATGATCATGCATTAGTTCAAGTACGTTGACCTCTTACAGGTAAACCAAAAGAGTGTCTTAAACCTCTATAAGAATTTATTAAATCTAACATAAATATATTAAATGTAGTTTTTCTTTTTAAGTCTTTATTTAAAGGTACTATTGATAAAAGTATTTTATATACCATTAACAATTTAGATGTTTTTAATTCTCTTGATTTTTTTTCTACTCTGGATTCTAATCTGGATTCTAGTATTAAAAATAATTTTTTAGAAAACCCGTAAGACGAGTATTTGAAAAAGAACTCTTTTATAGAAAAACTTAAATAAAAAATAGTACCGTTTATCTTCTTTCCTTCACGAATTTTTTAAAAATTTAAGTAATTATTTATTACGAGTTTCCCCCTCTTAAGGTTTTGACCTCTTTTTTTACGTCAAAAAATTCTAGCCACCTTGTTTTTAATGAAAAATAGCTTTAGTTTCTTCCTTTTTAGTTTTGTGCGTTTTTTTTTTTTTACCTTAAAGTAAAAAAAACAAAATATAGATAATAAAATATAGTTGTTATATTTAATAAATCATAACTTACTAAAATTGTACTTTTTTCTAAGTATTTTACTACTTTTTTTTTTAAAAGTTTTTTTGAGAGTTATTTTATTTTTCTTAAAAAGATTTTTCTTAGTTACCCTTTTCTTAAAAAAAAATTTGAAAAAAAATGCCTTGTTAGATTTACCTTTATACCTCTTTTTAAAAAAGAATTTTAATATACGATCTGTAAATAAAAAAAAAAAAATACTTTCAACAAAAACTGTCTTATTAAAAAAAAAATTTTTATTGAAGTTGTTAAACCAACAATTATTTCAATACATGTATATACCGGAGCGATTTAAAATTGGTAAATTTGATTGACCTATTAATATTTAGTACTTATCTCTTTTTTTTTTTAAGTGGAAAGTTGAATGGCTTTCTTGTAATTGCAAATTCACCTACTTTATAACCTACTGTATACTTACTAAAAGGAATTTTAGCAAATATATTTCCTTTATAAAGCGCAATCGTTTTTTTTAAAAAAAGTTTAGGTACTGTAGATGCTCTATTATATAATTTAGAGATTTTAATTAGTTTAAATTGATTTAAAAACATATTTTTATAAAAAAAGGAATTATAATAATTGAATTTTCAACGTGCTCTAGCCATTTAATAAAAATTATTTATTTCTTTTAGCAATTCACCCCCAAATTGATACCTCCGGTTGATTAGTTTTAGTACGTCCTCCATGTGGGTGGTCAACTGGGTTTCTTGCAACACCCCTAACCTTAGGTTTTTTACCTAAGTTTATATTTATTCCAGCCTTACCAATACAATGGTATCGATAATCTGATTGAACATTTTTACCTAAAAGAACAAAATTCCATCCTGATACAAATTTTAATCTTTTGGAAGGTAAACTGATTTTTATTAAGTTAAATTCATTAAAAAAGTCTAAAACCTGGCAAAAAGTTCCATTAGACAAAGCATACTTTCTATTATTATTAATAAAAATATTAGAAAATATACCATATCTAGACAAAAATTTTAATATTACAAAACTTCCAGGAAGGTTATTATATCAATATTTTTTAGGTAAATTAGATAGAAAGGTACTTTGACCTATAGTAACTCCACTAATATGAGGTTTAATTGAAAAGGATCCAGTCCTATGTCTATTTAAACAAAATAACTTTTTTTTATTTCGAAATAGTGACACTACTGACATTAAATTTTTATCTCATCTAGACAAATTATTAAAAGGTATTATACTTCTTTTATTTTTTTGACCTTTTGATAAAATTGTGATGCATCCTTGATTATTGCGACCAGCATTATTTTTAAAAAAAATTTTAAAATTTTTGAGGAGTATCTTTGATTTTAGTAAAAATAATGATTTTTTAAATCGTAATGAGGGTGTTAATGATTTAAATTGTTTAATAAAAATATACTTTTATAAAAAAATTATTAAAGATTTAAAAAGTTTACTTTTTTGAAAAAAAGTTTCCTGCTTATATAAGTTAAAAGATATACTATTTTTACAAAAAAACGTTTTTTGGAAAATGAATTTTGTATTATATTTTTGAAATTGTATTTTTTGAGTAGAACCTCCTTTAGACTTAAATTTAAAAAAAAAAAAACTTTTTTTTTTTAAAAATGATTTATTCAAGTAATTTTTAAATTTAAATTTTTTAGAGGTATTTGTCAAATCCTTCTTTTCTATTAAGTTTTCTATTTTCTTCATTTATTTGCCTAAAAACAATTTTTTGTAGATGTATAACACCAAACATTAAAGCTTCCGCTGTTGGTGGACACCCTGGAACATAAATATCTACTGGTATAATTCTATTACAGCCTCTAACAACACTATAAGAGTAATGGTAATACCCACCTCCATTTGCGCAACTACCCATAGAGATAACCCATTTAGGATCCATAGTTTGTTCATATATTCGTCTTAATGCAGGGGCCATTTTATTTGTTAATGTACCGGCAACGATAATGAAATCTGCTTGTCTTGGTGTTGGTCGGAATATAACACCAAACCTATCAAAGTCATATCGACTTACAGTGGCATGCATCATCTCTACTGCACAGCATGCTAATCCAAAAGTTAGTGGTCAAAATGACCCTTGCCTTGCTCAAGAAACTACAGCTTTAGCGGGTGTAACTACATAATCTACTCTCATTTTTACAAATATATTACATAAATTTTTTTAAATAATATATTAAAGAACTCTAAACCGTCTTCGTAATTTTTTTTTTAGAATATCTGGTCTTTTTAAACCATATATAGATCTTCTTCTTAATTTACTTGAAACCGGTGATAAGTCATACACACCTCTTATACAAGAAAAATGAACTCCTGGTAAATCTCTAGCACCTACACCTGAGATTAGTACCTCAGAATGTTTTCTTAAATTGTGCCCTTTACCTGGAATATGCACTACCCTTTGTTTTCTATTTGAGAGTAAAGCTTTAACTACAGGTCTTCTTGCTGAATTAGGTTTTCTAGGTGTGGTAATCCGTACTTTAAGTACTACACCTTTTATTTGAGGTCTATTCGGTAGTATAGGGTTAAGTTTTTTTTTAAAAAATCTTCTCTTTTTAAAAATTTGTTGTATTGTAGCCAAATTAGTAATAAAATAATTTACGTCTATAAATTTTTAAAAAAAATAATATTTAAAAAAATATATAATATATCTTCCATATACAATATACTAAAAAAGTTTAAGAAATTTAAAAGGACTATTATATTTATAATACTTTTATTAAAAAAAACAAAAAAACCAGAAATTAAAAACAAGTTTGTTTGGGTTTTACTTATAATAAATCTTAAATTTTGTATATAAAAGTATATTGAGAAAAAATTTAAAAAGGAAAAAACTAATATATACATATATTTTTGAGAAAAAAATAGAAAATTAAATAATAAAAATTTACCTACAAATCCAGCTAGTGGTGGTATACCGGACATAGATAAGAATATTAATACTACACTAATAGAAATAAAATTATACCTATTCAATACTTTTAATGAGTTTAATGTTTTAAGTTTTTTTACATCATATAGAAATAATATACTAAAAAAAAGATAAAGTATATATACATATATGTATATATTCATGTATATTATTGCTAAGCCATAAAAAGGATTATTTAAAAATAGAAGATATACATTTTGAAAAAACAAATATAATTTATGAATAGAAGTATATTCCAAATTTGGAAACCAAATGTACCACGTGATATAACCAATATGAAAAATATTAAAACAATGAATATAAATTTTGGGCCCCAACATCCAGCTGCTCATGGAGTATTAAGACTAATACTCCAATTAAACGGTGAAGTTGTAGAAAAAGCAGACCCCCATATTGGATTATTACATAGAGGTTCTGAAAAACTTATGGAGGATAGGTTCTATTTACAATCTTTACCTTATTTTGATCGGTTTGATTATTGTTCTATGTTAGTTCAAGAACACGCATATTGTTTAGCAATTGAATCTTTACTAGGTACAACAAATTACACATCTACATGTTCTCAAATAAGGACATTATATGATGAGTTAACTAGAATACTAAATCACATGCTTGCAATAGCCTGTCATGCGTTAGACGTTGGAAGTATGTCGTCTATTTTTTGAGCTTTTGAAGAGAGAGAGAAAATAATGGAATTTTATGAAAGAGTGTCTGGTGCTCGAATGCATGCTGCTTTTTATAGACCAAATGAAGCTAACTTAGATTCAATATCATCTTTTTTAATTGAAGATATTTTAGATTTTACTAGAAATTGTTTCACAACGCTAAATGAGATGCATAATATACTTACATTTAATAAAATATGGAAACATCGTTTAGTAAATATAGGTATATTTAATTATCAAACGTGTTTAGATTATGGGTTAACTGGTGTTATGTCAAGATCTATAGGTATAAAAAGAGATTTGAGATTAAGTAAATTAGAAACATACTCAAATTACTATTTTTTAAACTTTAGAGGTTTTTTAGGTCAACATGGAGATTCATATGATAGATTTTTAATTAGGATGAATGAAATGGCTGAAAGTTTAAATATAGTAAATCAGGTTATATACAAAATAATAAAACATAAAAAGATTTATGAAAAAAAAGAGAGTGGTAAAAATTATACAAATATTAGTCCACACAGTATAATTAAGTATACAAATCCAGCACTATGAAATAGCAAAAATTTAAAAAATAATTACAATAGTATGGAAGATTTAATAAAACATTTTAAATTTTGAAGTGAAGGTGATAAAATATTACCTAATTGAACTTACCAATCTGTAGAATCACCAAAAGGTGAATTTGGGGTATCATTAATATCAAATAATACTAATATGCCTTATCGATGTAAAGTGAGATCACCTGCATATCATAATATGCATGTACTACCCCAAATATCTAAAGGTCATTTCCTAGCTGATTTAGTCGCTTTAATAGGTACAATAGATGTAGTTTTTGGAGAGGTAGATAGATAAATTTTTGTAAAATGAATAAAAATATAAAAAATATATTATTTGAAAAAATTGTTCTTATAAATCTAAGTAAAGGTGAAATTTTTAAAAAAATACTAAAAAGTGTACAACAAAATAATAATATACAAGCTCGGATTAAACTATACTCTAATTTCCTAATAATAAAAAAACTAAAAAAAAATTATATTTTGTCAAGATCCCATAAAATATGTATATTAACTGGTAAACGAAGTGGTATTTTAAAAGGTTTTAGTTTCTCTAGGTATACCCTTAAAAAATTAATTTTACAAAATAAAATGACTAATTTTAAAAAAAATAATTGGTAAAATGTTTAAAGCGTTAATTTACTTAAATAACTTCCATATTAGTGTATTTAGAAGATATAATATAACTTATATATATATTTATAATATAAATTATTATAGTTTAATAAGACTTTCACCTATGTTAAAGGTATATCTAAAAAACCAAAAGTGTTTTGAACTTTTATATCCAACACCCAATAAGATAAACCTTAACCTTTTTTTAAACAAATTTCTGAAACAATTTTTTTTATGTGAATATTCTAAAATCAAATTTTCAGGAAAGGGTTATAAAATTAAGAAAAATAATTTACAAAGTTTAGTGCTGCTTTTTAACAGAGCACACTTAACTACACTTTGGTGGAAAAATATTTTTTTAAAAAAATACAAAAAGTATAAAATATATATAAAATATACAGATAAAAATAAATTCTTCATAAGTACAATTTTAAGGATAAGGTATATAAATATTTTTACGAAAAAGGGTTTGAGAGAATCCAGGCAAATAATATTAAAAAAAAAAGGTAAAAAATAAATTTTAAAAAAATACTAAAAAACTAAAGCCTAAGGTACCTGTGGGCGTTCATAAAGGTATACTTTTGATATCTACTTTCAATGTTCTTTTAGTTATACTATGTTTACCAAAATGGAAAAAGTACCTCCTTTTTTTTGAACTACCACTTACACCAATTTTTCCCTTAATATTGAAAAATACCCCGGATAATCCTAGAAAACTAAATAAAGGTTTAAATAAATCTTTTATAAGTTTTCTTAAACCTAAGAAAACTTTCTTATGTAATTTTAAATTCAACCTCTCAATTATGCGTTTAAAAAAATTAACAAATATTGTAGAGTCTTTTAATAAAAATGTGTAATATAGAATACCTATTATTTGTTTTCCCACCCTTAAGTGTTTTCTAAAATATTTTATAGTAAATTTCCTAAAACTTATTTGTTTTAATAACAATTTATTAGTACCTTTTTTAATATTAATTAATAGTTTACTTTTAAAAAATGTTTCTAAAAAATTTAGAAAAAACCTATTTAAAAAAAAGAAGAGATTTATTTTTTTTCTTATTTTAGAGAACTTAGGATTTTTAAGCAATGATATAGATTTTTTTAAAAAATATTTACTTAAAGACCTATTTGTAGTACTTACTACACTTTTTTTGAAAAATTTGATTTGAAAAAAGGGGTTGAATTGGGTTAAACTATATCTAGAGATATACTTTGCTTTTATGATGAGATTGGTGTTATTTTTTAAAATTTTATTTTTTAGAAAAAATATAAGGTTTATATTCAAACTTTTTTTTATTATTTATTTAATCATTGATTTTTATTTGACCTATAAAATCCATAATATGAGGATTTTTTAAAAAGGGGTTTTCACTTTAATTTTTTTTGCCGTAGGTTAAATGTACCTATAAATAAGTTTAGGGAGTTGACTAAAAAATAACTATTTTTAAAAAAAAATAACTATTTTTAAAAAAAAATATATTTTTAAAAAAAAATATATTTTTATATAAGTTAGTTTTATAAAAAAATAGACTTACTTTGAGTTTTTTAAAAACTGTCCCATACGTAATAAAAAATATTACACCTATCAAATACATGCATGTTACATCACAATACTCCTGAACAAAGTCTATATATTCGAGAAGGTTTCCATATTGAAGAAAGTAAAATAAAGTCATTGTTTGTGTTTGATCTTCAAATAAGGGAAAACTATCAATAGAAGTTAAAAATAAAGTTATTAAAAAAAATGTCATATGTCCGAGATTGGGTTTGAACCAACGACCTTTAGCTTTTCAGGCTAACGCTCTACCACTGAGCTACTCGAACTTACAGGTAAAATGATTAAAAGAAAATTAAAAAGTAACTAAAATTACACACTAAATAACCTAATCAAATAAATATAAAATGTTTTCAGTTCAGTTGGGTTATTTGATCAAACCTATATCTAGGTAATGTACCTCTTATAGCAATAGCTACTAAACAAATAATTAAAGTTTTAAAAGTGATTATAATATAACACATAATTATATATAAATATTATAGAATTATAAAGAATAAATTAGATACCCTACAATCATAGAGGTAAAAACGAAAGTCTCCATTAAAGCAAAACCCATTAATGTAGCATTAAATAAGTTTTCATTCTCTTCAGGGTTTCTTGCCATAGCTAAATTATAACAACCAAATAAAATACCTGTTCCTAAAACGGCAAAAGCAATAGGTGTCATACAACCACCAAGTACATAAGTTTTAACAGCTAAAACTAATAACATATATAGTATTAAAATTTGAAAAATTTTTTAAAAACTGTTGACTTTAACTTAAATAAATGAGACTCTTTTCAATCTAAAAATGAAAACATTAGAGATTTATATAATCTTACATTAAATTGACCATCAGAAAACTTATTACTATAATAGTATAATTGTTTATAGGAGTTTTTTAACCTTTTATTTTCATTTTTGTAAACGATTTTTACTAAATATTTAGTTTTTGTTTTTTTCCTAAGCTTTTTTGGAATAGTTATAGATTTAACTAAAAAGGGTGGTTTAATTAAATTTATTATTATATTAAAAATGTAATTAAAATTTAGTTTTTTTTCTAAAAAGTCTTGAATAACCCAATTTAAATTTGGGTAATTTTTTTTAATAAATTTAGATCTAAAAAGAAAAAAATAATTAAAATTTTGAATTAAATTGGCAAACTGGACTTTATTTTTAATTAAGTTTCCTGTCTTTAAAAATGATTTAGCAAAGTTATTTTTGTAAAACTTATAAGATGTTAAATAATTTTTATATGAAAAAAAATGTAATTTTGTTATACTATTTGTATTTTTGTGTAAGTTATTTTTATCTAGATTTTTAAGAAAAAATTTCAAATTCTACAAGTTTTTAGAGAGGGTTTTTACAAAGATAATTTTCTTTATAATAATGTTATAAATGATATCATAAATCCTATTGTATTGATAATTGTACTATAGGTGAAAAAGGCTTTTAAAAGGTTAACATCGAACAGTAATACCATTACATATAAAATTCCTACAAATATTATAAAAACTAAGAATGCGTAATATTGTATTACAAACAATGATAAAAAATCTAATAAAAAAAAGATAAAAAAGATAAAAAAGATTATAAAGTAATAAGTCGTATAAAAAAATATTGATAAAAAGGGAATACCTTTATAAACCTCTACTTTAAATAAATGTAAGGGGGTTATACCCAACTTAAAAAAAATACTTATCAAAAAGATACTTATTAGGAGTCTAATCATATTAGTACTTGCCATTTGATTCTCAATTTCAAATTTATGTAAAAATTGTATTAAAAATCAATCGCTAGTTCCATAAATATAAAATATATTTATATAGAAGTAGACTATAAAAATAGTTGAAAAAAAGGTAACCCAATATTGGAAAAATACCATGTTAATATAATTCTGGGGTATTGAATTATTTAAGTATTTAGTAGGATCGAAATTTTTAAATCAAATTTTTGATGATATTAATTTATATAATAGTACTACAGATATAAGTTCTAATAAAAATAAGAAAGTAAAGACTGTATTAACAAAAAATAAATAGGGTAAAATAAGAATTAAGTTATTTAAAGAAAATAAATAGTCAATTGATTTAAATAAATTACTTTTTTTAGTTAAAGAGTTTAAAAGAAAATATATAGTAAAACTCACTAGTAAAAAAAAGTACAATAGACTTATAGTAAAATTGTTAATATTAAAATGACTAAACCAAAGTAAAAGATTTTTGCCATGTAATGTGTATATGTACATTATATTAAAAAATATTAAATAATAATAAAACCCTATAAATGTTTTATTTGAATTAATTTTAATTATATTTATATGTGATGATTTTTCGGAGGAGATTTTATTAAAATTGGAATTCATTTTAAAAAAGAATATTCATAGACCTGATAGAAATCACACTGGGTTTAGAAAAAAATAAAAATCATTGAAACTTAATGAAGTCAAAAATATTAAAATAATTTATATAAAAATAAATATGGTTTATGCAAACTAATATAAAATTGAAGGTTATTATAATTGTGGTTTGAAAAAATTTTACCTATTATCAAATTAATACTATACACATATATGTATATATATAAGGGATTTTTCAACTTTTTAAAAAAAATAAACTTTTTTTTATGAAGATTTTTCCTATTTTTTAAAAAAATAAAGTATTTTTGAAACAAAATTTATTAAAATAATTTATACTAAAATACTATTATCAAAAGTTACCTTAAATGAAATTAATAATTTAGTTTTTGTTAAGATATTAGAACCAATTGTTGAAAATAAAGTATTTATGTTAAAAAAAATCTTATCAAAATTAATATCATTTACCTTAAAAGAGTGTTTTTTAAAACAATATTTAAAAAAAATTTTCATAGAAAAAATTTCTGAAGAAATTTGATGGAAAAATTTTTTGTGCCTTGAGGGTGCTTTTAAGAAACTTGTTTGAAGTTTTTTAGTTTTTTTATAAAGTATATTTAATTTACAATCTTGTAAAAAAATTTTAGAGAATAATAAAAGTATTGTTATATTTCTAACAAATATACACTTATTTGTATTTTTTTTAAAATTTTTTTTTATCTTAAAGTGACTTTTAAATATTGATTTTATTATCAAATTCTACAATTTAGGTATAAATAAATAAATAATTTTATATGGCAGTTCAAAAAAGTCAAAAATCTGGTTCTAAAAAAAAAATAAATAAAAATTTAGGACTTAAAAAGTTCACTTTTTTAAAAAAGTTGTATAATTTAAAGGATAGTGGATTTAAATCTATTCAGGAGATAAAAAAAAATTTTTTAAAAAAGTTTTAATTTTTTAAAAATACAAGAGTGGGTGACGTTGTTATTATTTTCTTTTTAAAAAATGTGTTAGTCTTTTCATTAATATTTTGAGCTTTACTACTATTAAGTAGCTATTTTTACAAAATAAAAAACCAGAGTAGTAAAAGACACTTTTGTGAATGTGGTTTTAAGTCTCTTTCTGATTTAAATATTCAAATAAATATAAATTTTATAATGTTATGTGTATTTTTGATATTATATGACATAGAATTTACACTACTTTTTCCAATATTATTTAATATATGAAATATAAATATTATACAATACATATATTTTCTAATATTTATAGTTCTTATAGTCGCATCTTTATTTTATGATTGGCAAACAAACTCTTTAAGTTGACAAATTTAAATTATTTTAATATTAAGGTGGGTATGGCTTAATTGGTAGAGCGTCAATTTGTGGCATTGAAGGTTATAGGTTCAAGTCCTATTACTCACCCTATTTGTTAGGCAAAAAAACTATTTTTATAAAAATAAAAAAAATCAAAAAAAAAGGTTTCAAAAAAAATGTATTTTTGATAAAAACCATAAATAAAATTAAAAACTTTAGAGGGGTACATACAAGTTTTTTTTATATAGTTGATATTTTTAAAAAGTATTACAAATATAATTATAATAATATGTTTGATTACAATAAAAAGGGTAATTTACCTTTTTTTTCAAAAAATATATTCATATCTATAAGTCAAAAAAAATTTAGTCCCAAGGCGGCTATAAGTTCTTCAGCTTGTTTAAATACATTTTCTATAGGGTCTATAATTAAATACTTTAAGGTAAAACAAGGTAAGTATATAAGACGAAGTTCTAAAGGTGTTCGAGTATTTTTAAATTTTTTAAAAAATATTTTTGGGAAGAAATACAATAATACAAAAAGTAATAAGAATATAATTTTTAGTATTATTGGATTTGATTACAGTCTAATGTTTTTAAAAAAAACTTTAAAAAGTTTTCTAAAAAAAAATATGAATGGTAAATCTTTTTTTTTATTTAATTTAAAAATTAGTTTTACTAAACTAAAGGGCAAAAAAATTAAATCTATAAAGAAAAGATTAAGAAAAAAAATATTACTATCATTTTCTAAATCAATAAGATTAAATAATAAATAAAATAAATATACATGGTTGTTTATACTTTACTATATTCTTCTCAATATATTTATTAAAAATGAGATTTCATTTAATACTATTATTACAAATTTACACTACTATATTTGTATTATTTTATAACTTTAGTTATAATTTTTACAATATTTCTTATTATTACCAAAATATTAATTTGTTAAATAGTAAAGATAATTTATGTATTATCTTAGTAATTTTTTTATTAATACTAATATGTAATAAAAGAATCTTAAAAAGTTACACATTAATATTAATTTCCTTGTTAGTGTACTTAAATTGCCATTTTCTAATTGAAACTAATAAGTTACTTTTTAGTTGATTATTTTTAAATACATCAAATTTAAATACTAATCTATTAAATGGTATAATGTTGGTGCACCCTTACATTTTATATTTTTTTTATGGGTTATACATATATAATATATTTATATATACGTACAACTGCCAATTTTTAAGAAATAGACAATCCTATTTGCCATATAAAAGCTTATTCTTTAGTGTCTTCTTAATTTTTATTGCAATATTATTAGGTTGTTGATGAGCTGAACAAGAACTAGCTTGGGGTGGTTGATGAAGTTGAGATTTTGTAGAACTACTAGCACTAATACTTTTATTAGTTTTAGTTCAAAACATGCATAAAAGTAAGCTTTATCTCTTTAATAATTACAATTATACATGTATATGTATATTCTTATTATCAATTTTTTGTGTAAGGTTCAATATTATAAACTCAGTACATAATTTCGTTAATATACAATCACAAAATCAATTTTTTTATTATATATGTACATTTGTTTTTATAACTTTAATATGTTTATTGAAAAACACAATTTTAAAAAGTTATAATAACTATAATTTAGTATTTATATTAGACAATTCTTTTAATATATTTTTGCTTTTTTTATATTTATATTTTTTAAAAAGTATTTTTTTTAAAAATTACAGTTATTATTTTTTTTTACATTTTAATATAAGAAACTGTATATGTAGTATTTTACTGGTATTACTACTATATTTCAATAGTAAAGATTATAAGTATATACATACAATATTTTTAATTATTACTTTATTTTTATTTAATGGTTTAAATTATCTAGACTATTGATTAATTTTTTTCTTATCCTTTTTTTTAAAAAATTTTTTTAAAAAAAGTTATTTTTTGAAAACTCATCATGCACTTTTAATTTTATTTTTTTTTTTTACGCTTCATCAGGTATATAATTTTAAAAAGGATTGTTACACCTATTACAACTTTGATTTATCTTTAATAAAAACTTCAAATTTTACCTACATAGAATGCTTTTTAAAAAATATTAATAGTAATTTAAACTTTATGAGTTTTTTTTTTAAAAATAACATAAATGTTTGTAGTGTGATTAATTTTGGTGATCTACCATTTTTTTCATATATTTTTGAAAAAAGAATTTTTTTATTAAAGTCATTAAACTTACTTGAGTTATACAATTATAATCTTCAGGGTTTATTTTTATTAAAAAGCTCAATTATTTGATTTATGTTTTTTATGAGTTTTTTATTCTTAAGTGCTTTTCTTCTAAAAAGATTTAAGTCAGTCTCTCTTTAGAGACTAGAAATGATGAGAAAGGATTTGGCCGAGTGGACTATGGCGCAAGACTGTAAATCTTGTAAGTTTATACTTATCATTGGTTCGAATCCAGTAATCCTTAAAATTTGCCAAATAAACCTTTATTAATTTTCATTAGAACAATCTTGAGTATGCTTCTGTCCTTAGTGGTAACGTATTTGTACTTATATTTTTTTAAAATTTATCTAGTTTTGTGTTTATCATATGTAATTTTTACATATTGATATTTTAGTTAAAGTGTTATCATAAAGATAAATAGTCTCCCAAAAAACATCATAAATATATAAACTTTCTATATATATATATATATCTTAAGTTTGTAGGTTTTCTATATTTCTCTATTTTTTTAATAATATTTATTTAAAAAGAAGTTTGGCCGAGAGGACTATGGCGCAAGACTGTAAATCTTGTGGGTTTCCCATCGCTGGTTCGAATCCAGCAACTTTTAAACGGTGTTATTAAACATTATGTATACTCTTTTATTGCCTACTATAATCATACTTAATAACGTTTCCGTAACAAAACTAAACAATAGTATTTCAGAAAAAGTTTTAGAAAAAAATTGTGAGAATTTTAAACAAAATTTTAAAGAAATTTCGTCTTTAGGTACTTGTGATAAATTTGAGAAATACAGATTAGATTTAATTCATGTGGAAAATACAGCTATTGATTTTTTAAAAAATCCCAATTTAATAACTAATGCTTCGTCAAATATATTCTCAGATATTGAATTAAATACATTTACTACTATTTACTTAACAGCAGTTTTTAGATTAGTTTGTGGAATTTATAGCGATTATTATATTTCCTCTGTCAGTTCATTGCCCCAAAATTTAGTATATGAATTATTTTTGATAAATAATAAGTTCGTAAATGAGTGCAATAGTATATCGAGAAATCCTTTGCCTCAAAATTTAGTAGAAGAATTTTCGTTATTAAGAAGTAACCTTATTTTTAAAGGTGGTCTGAAAAATTGTAATAAAGGAGAAGCCGACTATTTAAGTGGTTTACAAACTTTTATTGAAATCATGAGATACAATAATATAAATAAATTTAATTCAATGAGCTTTATACAACCTCATAGAATAATTAATGAAATTGATGCTTTCAATTTTTGAAATCCAAAATTTTGTTTAGAAGATATATCCATAAACATCTTTGAAAACAAAATCTATAAAAACAAATTTCAAATGGATTATCTAAATTTTAATAGGGAAGTAGATACATCTATTCTGGAAAAACAAAATCTAGTAGAAAAAACCAAATACGATTACCTTAATCCTATATTAGCGTTTTCATTATGTAGTGTAGGTATATTATTATATAGAAATATTTGCTATTAGTACTATAAATATATATTAAGGTATTAAAGTTTAGTTATATAAGCTTAATTAGTTTAAATTTTCTCAAATACAAATAATTTTTATAAAAAAATAAGAAAAGAACCTCTTTTTTAAAAAAAGCAATCAGTAAGTATTTTTTTTTTAAAAGATTACCAACTGTCTTAAAAAATGAAAAAAAATTAAAACTTTAAAAAAAAAATATATAAATAAAGGTAATTTCTTTTTTAAAAAATCTCCGTATTATGGACTTTATAGGTCAAATAAAAATCAATGATTAAATAAATAATAAAAAAAAATTTGAATATAAACCTTATGTTTCTCCTAAAATGTATAATAATCTTAAATATAATATAAGTATAACAACTTTAAATATAAACAACTTAAAGCATACTGTAAATATACCTAATTTTGAGTATTTTTATATTAAATTTGTAAGTTTTTTTTATCTTTCAATAATTTCTACCTAAATGTAAAGTTAAAAGGGGGTTGAGTTTTTCTTTAATGTGTCATTAAATTCAAAATAATTTAAAAAGTTTTTTTCTATGTAGAATTGTATATGTTAAACCTACTAGTTTTATTGTAACTTGTAAAAATATAAATATAACACTCATTGATTTTTCCTCTTTCATGTTTTAGTGTAAAAAATCATACAAATAATCCAACATTTTTATTATGATTTATAGAAAAGTATAGATACAATATTTATCCATTATTTTTTTTTTATTTTCTAAAAGGAATTGTATATAAGAAAACTTTATTAGTCTTAATAAAATTTATAAAGTATAGATATAATATCTATCTATTTCTTTTTTTTTATTTTCTAAAAAGGATTGTATATAAGAAAACTTTATTAGTCTTAATAAAATTTATAAAGTATAGATATAATATCTATCTATTTCTTTTTTTTTATTTTCTAAAAAGGATTGTATATAAGAAAACTTTATTAGTCTTAATAAAATTTATAAAGTATAGATATAATATCTATCTATTTCTTTTTTTTTATTTTCTAAAAAGGATTGTATATAAGAAAACTTTATTAGTCTTAATAAAATTTATAAAGTATAAATATAATATTTATCTATTTCTTTTTTTTTATTTTCTAAAAAGGATTGTATATAAAAAAACTATATTAGTCTTAATAAAATTTATAAAGCATAAATATAATATTTATCTATATATATATTTTTATTTTCTAAAAAGGACTATATATAAAAAACTATATTAGTCTTAATAAAATTTATAAAGTATA
>Ga0307993_1000361_pt1:10000-15679 | contig 15679 bp, 11 predicted proteins | sample EllFjometagen260_FD_203163 | JGI IMG/M metagenome (GOLD analysis project Ga0307993, IMG submission 203163) | Marine microbial communities from Ellis Fjord, Antarctic Ocean - #260 | ecosystem: Environmental > Aquatic > Marine > Unclassified | place: Southern Ocean | collected 2014-11-02 | reverse complement strand
TGGAAACAACAATCCTGTAGAGATTTCTAAAAACGCCATCAAACATGCAAAGTCTAACGGAAATAATGTTGTAATGATAGATACAGCAGGTCGTTTGGCAGTTGATGAAGAGATGATGAAAGAAATCTCTAATATTCACAAAGCAGTATCTCCACAAGAGACGTTGTTTGTTGTAGATTCTATGACAGGGCAAGATGCTGTGAATACTGCAAAGACCTTTAATGATATTTTAAATTTTGACGGAGTTATATTAACTAAGTTAGATGGTGATACACGAGGTGGAGCAGCATTATCGATAAAATCGGTAGTTGATAAACCAATTAAGTTTATAGGAACTGGAGAGAAAATGGAAGCAATTGATGTTTTCCATCCAGATCGTATGGCTGAGCGTATTCTAGGAATGGGAGATGTTGTTTCTCTTGTAGAACGTGCTCAAGAACAGTATGATGAAGAAGAGGCTCGTAGAATTCAAAAGAAGATTGCGAAAGATCAGTTTGGTTTTGATGATTTCTTAAAACAAATACAGCAAATCAAGAAAATGGGGAATATGAAAGATCTTGTTGGAATGATTCCTGGTGCTGGAAAAGCAATGAAAGATGTTGATATTGATGATGATGCATTTAAAGGTGTTGAAGCTATTATTCATTCAATGACTCCAAAAGAACGAAGTGAACCTACTACAATAAATTCGAGTAGAAAAAAACGTATTGCAAAAGGCTCTGGAACAAGTGTTCAAGAAGTAAATCAGTTAATGAAGCAATTCAATCAGATGAGCAAAATGATGAAGATGATGCAAGGAGGCGGCGGAAGAAAAATGGCGCAGATGATGAAAGGAATGGGACAATAAAAATTACACATTAAACAATGATAATTCTAGACGGTAAAAAGACATCTGCAGATATTAAAGAAGAAATCGCTTTAGAAGTTGCTGAATTAAAAAGAAGAGAAAATATTATTCCACATTTAGCTGCAGTAATTGTAGGTAGTGATGGAGCGAGTATAACCTATGTAAATGCCAAAGTGAAAGCTTGCGAACGTGTAGGTTTTGAATCTTCTTTAATCCGTTTACCAGAAAACACTTCAGAAGAAGACTTGCTAAATGAAATCAACATTTTAAATGTTGATAAAGATATTGATGGCTTCATTGTACAACTTCCTTTACCTTCTCATATCGACGAACAAAAAATAATAATGGCTATCGATCCAGATAAAGATGTTGATGGATTCCACCCAACCAATGTTGGGAAAATGGCGCTGAACTTGCCTACTTTTATTTCTGCAACACCTTCTGGTATTTTAGAATTATTAGATAGATACAATGTTGAGACTTCTGGAAAACATGTAGTTGTAATTGGGCGTAGTCATATTGTAGGAAGTCCAATGAGTATTTTATTATCTCAAAAAAGAAAAATAGGAAATGCAACTGTTACGCTTACACATAGTAGAACCCAAAATTTAAAAGAAATTACTTTACAAGCTGATATAATTATAGTTGCTTTAGGAGTTCCTGAATTTTTAAAGGCAGATATGGTTAAAGATCGTGTTACTGTTATTGATGTTGGGATTACTCGCGTTCCAGATTCTCGTAAAAAAAGTGGTTACCGCCTACTTGGTGATGTAGATTTTGAAGAAGTTTCAAAAAAAGCCTCATTTATCACTCCAGTTCCAGGAGGAGTTGGACCTATGACTATTGCCATGCTTTTAAAAAACACATTAATAGCTTGTAAAAACAACCTTTAATTAATATTAATTGCTTCCTCTTTTTGTTTTTTACGCAACTGCTTTATAGTTAACGTACTTCCGTCATGGCTCCATCCAGGAGGCGCAAAAGCATACATAAACTTATGATACCAATTTGGAGACTTCTTCATGTCTCTCCAAATATCTTTGTATTCATGTGTAAGAATTACTAAAGGGTTATATGAATTTGGTTCATGCGTCACACCGTATTCAATCTCAATAGTATCATCCAGTTCTTTCCATGTTCCAAAAACTTTATCAAAAATATTTAAAAAACCTCCATGATTTTTATCCATATATTCTTCATTTCGAGCATGATGCACTTGATGCATTGTGTGTGTGTTAAATATTTTTTCTATAAAACCCATTTTAGGAACATAAACTGTATGCAATTGAAATTGCCACAATGCTTCTATTCCTAAACAAAATATGATCATTCCAACCGGAAAACCGATTGCCGGCATCCACAAATAAAATAATGGTTTATATATAACTGTAAACCATCCATTTCTTACAGCTGTACCTAAATTAAAATTATCTGATGAGTGATGAACAACATGAGCAGCCCATAAAAAACGTATATTATGATTTTGACGATGAAACCAGTAATAACTAAAGTCATCGGCTAATTGACACAACAACCATACATACCAAGCGTATCCAAAAGAGTTCCAGCCCATTATATTTACATGAACTCCGTCTACAAGTGGATTAAAAACATCATAAATAAAATTAAAAAGTAAAGCTACAGTAACAATTTTAATAAGTGGAGCCAAAATTGAAGAACCAATTCCCATTAACAAACTCGCTTTCAACTCTTTCCAATCATATAAAGAATGATGATCTTCATCGTGCCTACTATAAACTAATTCTAATAAAATAAATGCAAGAAAACATGGAACACCGTATACTAAAGGATTGTCAAAACTCATTATGAAATACTCATTTTAATAGAATAATTGTTATAAAAAATCTTGACCAAGATAAAATAAAAAATTTGTTATTCGATTAACATTTAATGTAATTATCAGTCTCTTCTAACACCTGAAATTTTTGATAAACTTCTGTCATTTATTTACTCCTCTCTATGAACTTTATCCATAGAAAATGCAGGCATACAAATAGCAATATATTCACATTCAGCTTCAAAAGGGTTTGAATATTGAACTCGTGTCCCTTTTTGAATTTTAATAGATTCTCCAGCCTTTAATATGATTGTTTCACCATCAATAATAAATTGCTTTTGACCTTTAACAATGATTGTGTATTCATCAAACTCTGGAGTTTGAAAAGGCTCACTCCAATTAGATGGCGCAATCATTCTTGCAACACTTATATCAGAGCGAATACTTGCTAATCCAAAATGTTCTTCAATCAATTTCCCATCAGTAGTTGGAACTACAAAGGGTGATTTTTGAATATGGAATTTTTTAGACATCTTAATCAAACCAAATTGTAAAGTGATTGATTTTTGCTAAATCTGGGATTTGCTCCAAAACCACTTTTTGTTGACTATACTCATTTACACCAATATCTTTTTTTCGCAAAGATAAAGTTGCATTTAGCTCATCTATATATAAAGTAGCCGAAGACAAAGAAGTTTCGACTTTATTTATCATATAATTTAAGTTAATCTCTTTAAATGGTGTTTGAAGTGATACGTCTTTTTCTGTTTTAAATTGCGAATCCATTACTTCAACATATTTAATCTGTGAGGTAGAGTCATGTTGTTTTTTTGGAACAATCGTCACTAAATGTTTTCCTTCTTTAGAATAGACCAAGTATTTATCATCCTCTTGAATATACTTTGTGTCTTCACCTCCTAGTTCACCTTCGCTTAATCGAACTACTACAGAATCTTTACTATACAATTCATCAATGTCAGCAATTGTATGTTGATTTGAGATAACTCCTACTCTATTTTTGCCAATCAGAAATTTATTCTCTTTAGAACATTTCACAAATAATAATGAAATGAAAAGTATGATTGTAAGTTTATATATGTTTTTCAAGTTTAAATAAATTTTAGTTAGTCAATATAGTAACTCTTCTGTCTAACTTTTGTTGTTTTGAATCTAAAATAGTTAATTCCATAAAAATACTCCAAAAGTTTTAAAGTATAAAATTAAACTATCCTTACATTTGCAAAATAATATACAACTAGTGAATAACGAAACAAGCCAATTAGTAAAAGAAGGAAAAATGCTTCCATTGATGGAAGAGTTTTATACGATACAAGGAGAAGGGTCACATACAGGTACTGCTGCCTATTTTATCCGAATTGGAGGATGTGATGTTGGTTGTCATTGGTGTGATGTAAAGGAAAGTTGGGATGCGAATCTACATCCGCCAACGCATGGAGATCTAATCGTACAAAACGCTAAGAAATACGCCAATACCGTTGTAATTACTGGAGGTGAACCTTTAATGTGGAGTATGGATTACTTGACTCAAAAATTGCAAGATGAAGGTATGAAGACACATATTGAAACATCTGGTGCTTATAAATTATCAGGAACTTGGGATTGGATTTGTTTATCTCCAAAAAAAAATAAACTCCCTCTTAAAGAAGTGCTTGATAATGCACATGAATTGAAAGCAATTATTTTTAATAAAGATGATTTTAAGTTTGCTGAAGAACAAGCTTCAAAAGTGAACGAAAATTGTCAATTGTTTTTACAACCAGAATGGAGTAATCGTGAGAAAATGACACCTTTAATTGTAGACTATGTAATGAAAAATCCGAAATGGAAAATATCGTTACAAACACATAAATACTTAAATATCCCTTAAGGTTTCAAAAGAAATAAACCTTTACATACGTGTTGAAATCAAACTCATAATTCTACCAAACTGCTCTTCTAAGCCCATATCAGAGTTGTCAATTTCAATAGCATCATCAGCCTTTTTAAGTGGTGAGTCTAGTCGAGTAGAATCTATGTAGTCTCTAGATTCAACATTCTTGAGAACACGCTCATATGTTACGCCTTCATCGCCTCTATCCAATAATTCTTTATAACGTCTTTTTGCTCTTTTATCGGCAGATGCTGTCATAAATAATTTCACCTTAGCATTAGGAAAAACAACAGTTCCAATATCTCTACCATCCATCACAACACCTTTTTCAATTCCCATTTCTTGCTGTTGTTCAACTAATTTTTTTCGAACTTCTGAAATAGTAGATACTTGACTTACAAATTGAGATACTTCTAATTTTCGGATTTCATCTTCTACATTTATCCCGTTCAAATACATTTCACCGAAACCTTTAGTTTCGTTAAATACAAAATGTAATTTTACATTATTTAAATCAGAAATTAAATCTCGCGCTTCAAAATGAGTGTCAGTAATATATCCTTTTCTCATTGCATATAAAGTAACGGCTCTATACATAGCGCCAGTATCTACATATATGTAGTGTAATTTTTTAGCAAGTTGTTTTGCAAGGGTACTTTTTCCTGTTGAAGAATATCCGTCTATGGCAATAATAATTTTACTCAAAATAGGTTGTTTTAATAGCGTCTATCTAAATTTATCTGCAAACTAAATGTACTTGTATTTTCTGCAGGATGATATTTCGTAAAAGCGTAATTTAACTTTATTCTATTCATTTTCAGCCCAAAACCAGCAGAAAATCCTGCAAAAGTTCTAATTCCTGCTAATTGCAATTCTTTAGCACGTCTAAAATTATATCCTAAACGTATATTAAATCCACCTTCAGGGAAAAATTCTGCGCCTATAACCATATGGCGCATCGTGTTATCTAAAAAACTAATATCTTCCGGAATTACAGTTCCATTAATATCTGTCACAGAATTGGAAGGATTTGGTTCTGAAACATTCCATTTTTGAAGATTATCAACTGTTAAATACCATCTTACAGGTACATTTTCTACTCTATATGATGCACCAAATAAAATTTCAAATGGTACTTTTTCT
>Ga0307993_1000361_pt1:0-2500 | contig 15679 bp, 11 predicted proteins | sample EllFjometagen260_FD_203163 | JGI IMG/M metagenome (GOLD analysis project Ga0307993, IMG submission 203163) | Marine microbial communities from Ellis Fjord, Antarctic Ocean - #260 | ecosystem: Environmental > Aquatic > Marine > Unclassified | place: Southern Ocean | collected 2014-11-02 | reverse complement strand
GTGGAGAGTTACACGGCTTAACTAGAGTAAGATGTTTTACACAAGATGATGCGCATATCTTTTGTATGCCAGATCAATTAAATGACGAATTCAAAGGAGTTATCGATTTAGTTCTATATGTATTTAAAGCACTTGGTTTTGAAGATTTCACAGCACAAATTTCTCTTAGAGATCCTGATGATAAAGAAAAGTATATTGGTTCTGATGAGAATTGGGAAAAAGCAGAAAATGCTATTATAAATGCTGCAAAGGAAAAAGGGTTAAACACAATTGTTGAGTATGGCGAAGCTGCCTTTTATGGACCTAAATTAGACTTTATGGTAAAGGATGTTTTAGGCAGAAATTGGCAACTTGGAACTATTCAAGTTGATTATAATCTACCTGAACGTTTTGATTTAACCTATAAAGGATCGGATAACCAACTTCACAGACCTGTTATGATTCATCGCGCTCCTTTCGGATCTATGGAGAGATTTATCGCTATACTACTTGAAAACACTGGTGGAAACTTCCCTTTATGGTTGACTCCTGATCAAGTTATTATTCTACCTATTAGTGATAAATATCAAAAATATGCAGAAAAAGTTTCACAAGTCTTGGAAAATTCCGAAATTCGCGCCCTGATTGACGACCGAAGTGAGAAAACCGGAAGAAAAATCCGTGATGCAGAAATGAAAAAGATACCATATATGGTAATTGTCGGTGAAAATGAAGAAGGAGAAGGAACAATATCTGTAAGAAAACACGGAGAAGGAGACAAAGGAACATATACGATTGAAGATTTTATATCTTTAATCAATACAGAAATAGAAAGTACATTAGAAAAATTTTAGTTTAATTTAAATTTTGAAATCATAGCAATAAGACGAAAAAAAGGGGCTAGAAAGCCTTGGAGGGTAATAAAAGAAGATCAGCACAGAATTAATGAACATATTAAGTTTGTTGATGAAGTTCGACTCGTTGGTGAAAACATTGAAGTAGGTGTTTATTCATTAATTCAAGCCAAAACAATGGCTAGAGAACAAGAACTGGATTTGGTAGAGATATCACCAAAAGCTGTGCCTCCTGTTTGTAAGATTATTGACTATAAAAAGTTTTTATACGAACAGAAAAAGCGTGAAAAATCTTTAAAATCTAAGGCTACTAAAGTTGTCGTCAAAGAAATTCGTTTCGGACCTCAAACTGATGAGCATGATTATGAATTTAAAAAGAAACATGCAATAAAATTTTTAGAAGAAGGTGCAAAGTTAAAAGCATTTGTATTCTTTAAAGGTCGTTCAATCATATACAAAGATCAGGGGCAGATTTTATTATTAAAATTAGCTCAAGAATTGGAAGAGTATGGTAAAGTTGAACAAATGCCAAAGTTGGAAGGAAAACGTATGATTATGTTCCTTTCTCCAAAAAAGAAATAAAAGTAAACTGTTTTAAGAAACAGCAAATAATATTAAGCAAGATAAAAACGAGGAGAAATGCCTAAAATGAAAACAAAATCTAGCGCCAAGAAACGTTTTAAGTTGACTGGAACTGGGAAAATCAAAAGAAAGCATGCTTTTAAGAGTCATATATTGACAAAAAAATCTAAAAAGCGTAAGCTAAGACTTACTCACGATGGTTTGGTACACAAATCTGACAGGAGTAACATCTTACAACAATTAACTTTGAAATAGAAGTTAGGAATTAGTTTAACCTTGTGATAGAGCTTATAAAAGAGTTTAATTAATTTTAAACCGCCTATCATAAAACAAAAACATTGAAATTATGCCAAGATCAGTAAATTCAGTTGCTTCAAGAGCTCGAAGAAAAAAGATATTGAAGCAAGCAAAAGGTTACTTTGGAAGACGTAAAAACGTTTACACAGTAGCAAAAAATGCGGTTGAAAAAGGGATGTTATATTCTTATAGAGACCGTAAAAACAATAAAAGAAACTTCCGTGGATTGTGGATCCAACGTATCAACGCTGGTGCACGCCAATACGGAATGTCTTATTCTCAGTTTATGGGTAAAGTCAAAGCTAATAATATCGAATTGAACCGTAAGGTACTTGCAGATTTAGCGATGAACAATCCAGATGCTTTTAAGGCAGTAGTTGACAAAGTTAAATAGATAGTTAATACCTTGCTTATAATGAAAGTCCTAAACGAAAGTTTAGGGCTTTTTGTTTGTAAATGATTTATTAGTATTGGTGCACTTTCTGATTTAGCCCTTTTTAAAACTGCATTAAGAGATTGGTGTAGGAAATAAAAAAAGCCCAAACAGACTGTTTGGGCTTTTTTTTATTGCTTAATTCTATTTATAAAACTTCTCCAAGTTCTTTTAATTTTTCTGTATTCTCAGCAAGTTTCAATCCATCAACAATCTTATGAATATCACCATTCATAACGTTTTGTAAATCGTATAATGTCAACCCAATTCTATGCTCAGTTACGCGTCCTTGAGGGTAATTATAGGTTCTAATTTTCGCAGATCTATCACCACTCGAAACCATACTTTTACGCTT
>Ga0307993_1000360_pt1 | contig 15680 bp, 14 predicted proteins | sample EllFjometagen260_FD_203163 | JGI IMG/M metagenome (GOLD analysis project Ga0307993, IMG submission 203163) | Marine microbial communities from Ellis Fjord, Antarctic Ocean - #260 | ecosystem: Environmental > Aquatic > Marine > Unclassified | place: Southern Ocean | collected 2014-11-02 | reverse complement strand
CCTATTGTTTCAAAAATTCGCATTTGATGCATCAGAAAAATATAGAAGTGTGCCACTAAACCTGACTTTGGATGGGGAGCAAGTGCTTACTAACTACAGATGGCCGGGTAACATTCGCCAGCTAAAGAATATTGCAGAGCAAATAGCTGTGTTAGAGCAGGACGCTAATATAGATGCGGGTATTATTTTGAAATATTTACCGGCCAAAGCCGGCAGTAATTTACCTGCACTGTATAAAGAAAAAAGCGAACACTCAGACGTGTCGGAGCGAGACATATTTTACAAAGTATTAATAGACCTCAAAAAAGATGTCTCTGATTTACGCAAGGTGGTTTTTGGAATGGCAGAAAACACCAATATAAATGAAGATTATCTGAAGGATAATAAGGCAGCTATCACGCGTGTATTATCTCAAGACCACGAAAATAACAATGAATCTTCTTATGCTTCTGTGCATCACTCAGAAACTGAAGATGACTTACATGAGCACACTGTAGTAGAAGATCAGGACAATGTGGGAGATAATGAAATCTTGTCTTTAGAGGCTAAGGAAGAGGAACTTATACGCAAAGCATTGCTCAAAAATAATGGCAGACGAAAAAAGGCTGCTCAAGAATTAGGGATTTCAGAAAGAACTTTATACCGTAAAATAAAACAATATGAAGTCGATAAGTAAGGTTCTTTTTATAAGTGTATTGGGATTGCTTTCTGTGCTATCTTCTTGTAATCTGTATAAATTTAGTGGTACATCTATTCCGCCAGAGGTAAAGACTTTTTCGGTCGATTTTTTTGATAATGGAGCGTCTATAGTATCACCGCTACTCAGCCAGATAATGACGGAAAAGTTAAAGCAAAAATTCATTTCAGAAACAAATTTGAGTATTGAAGAAACGGATGGAGACTTTAGTTTTAGCGGAGCTATAGTAGAATATGCAGTAACTCCTGTATCTGCTCAAAGTACAGACAATGCACAGCTCAATAGACTGACTATAGTGGTGGAGGTGAAGTTAGATAGCAAGATATCACCTAGCAGCTCATTTGAGCAAAGGGTCCCTAGTTTTGTAGATTTTGATGCGAGCAAAGATTTTTCGGGTGAAGAAGATCAGTTGATAGATGAAATATCTGATATGATTGTGCAGCAAATTTTTAATAAGGCAGCTATAAATTGGTAGAGGGATATACAGACATATCGAAACTAGTAGCTAATAACAATAACTTAGCAGGAGATGATGTAGAAGTATTACAGAATCTAGTAGCACAAATGCCATGGTGTTCTGCATATCGAGTGGTGCTGGCAAAGGCATATCACTCTCAAAATTCTTTTCAAAAGAATAAACATTTGCGATTAGCGGCAACTTACATAGGGCAGAGAGAACAGTTATTCTCATATATCCATGAAGTGCCAACTGTAAGTAATACTGCCTCAGTACAAGTAAAAGAGCCTCTGGAAGAGGTGGATGTAGCACAAGAAGTAGCATTAGAAGAAGAGGTAGTAACACAAGAAGTTGTTCTAGAAGAAGATACACAAAATGTAACTTCTGAAAGCCCAGAGCTAGCAGAGACCGAAGAGGAATCTGTAGTAGATACTCCGAGTAATGAATTAGCTCCGTCTACGGATAAAGAAGAGTCTGTTCTAGAAGTTTTAGCTTCTGAATCGACTAGTAATAAAGTAGATGCCGAAGAAAAGGAGGAAGATCCTGTAAGTGAAACGGAAGAGATAATCACTGAAACGGAGGAGCCTGCGGAGCCAAAAGGAAATAAAATAGACTTTGATAAAGTGGTGAAGTATGATCCACTTACCGAATTGCCTAAAATAGATCCTCCAAAAGAGCGAGATCGTACAGAGTTGAGTTTTGACTATGTAGCTTATAATCCAGAAAAAGAGCTTAATAAGCTAATAGAGGATAAAGAGAACCTAAAGGAAGATAGCGAGAACGATTTTCTGTTTTGGCTTAATACTATAGGAGATGAAGAAAATCCTAAGGATAGTAAGCCTAAAGATAAATCGCCAGACACGGTGCAACGTTTGCTAGATCAATTTTTGGCTACGAAGACCACTAGGCGTATACGCCCAGCAGAGTTTTATAGTGCGAGCAACAGGGCAGAAGAGAGCGAGCACGATAAAATGGATGTGATAAGTGAAACATTAGTAGAGCTTTATGCAAAACAAGGCCATCTAGAAAAGGCAGTTGCAGGATTCGAAAAATTAAGTTTGCAAAATCCTGAAAAATCAGCGTATTTTGCCGCCCGAATTAAGGAATTAGAAAACAAAATTTAAAACAACATAATATGTTTATTACACTTATAATATTAGCATCCGTAGTAGCAGTACTACTCATCTTAGCTGTACTTATCCAAAACCCAAAAGGGGGAGGAATAGCGGCAAATTTTTCTGCAGCTAACCAAATAGCTGGGGTGAAAAAGACCAATGAATTTGTAGAAAAAGCAACATGGACACTAGCTATTGCACTCTTCGTGTTTTCAATAGGAAGTAGATTCGTTTATACTCAAGATGTAGAGCAACGAAATTCTTTTTTAGACAGAATAGAGAATAGTACTCCTGCAGCTCCTGCTCCTAATAGCCCAGTTCAGCAGCAGCCAAATTCTGAGTTAGATAATCAACAATTGAATCCTGAGGCTACGCCAGAAGGTCAAGATGGTGATTTATCTGAGTAATATTTTTTAAAAATATTTAAAAGGCGAGACTTTAGAAGTCTCGCCTTTTTTATGTGTGATATTTTGCCATTCTGGCTTGATTATACTATTGGAACAGAAAGTGTAAGTATAAAACTATATATGGACACAATCATTCAAATCACATTAGGCCTCACAGCCATTTTGCTAATAGCAGCTATTGCAGTACAATCACCGGCTACCTCAATAGGACAAACCCCTAAAGTACTGCAAAAAGTATACGCACATAAAAGTACGTCCGTACTGCAAAAAGGTACTTGGTTCTTGGGTTTTACGTTAGTATCTCTTGTAGTTTTGCAAATGTTTGTATAGACTAACTGTCTTAGTGAACTCGGCAAATACTGCCAGATTGACTTTATCCTTGTTTGCTTTTCACTATTAGGCCTTAATTTGAAGAAATTATGTCTTTTATAGCGACTTGGCATAGAGTGTGAAATAGCTTGAATACAACCTTAAATTAATAATATAAAAATGAGCATAAAACCATTATCAGACAGAGTATTGGTAGAGCCAGCAGCTGCAGAAACTAAAACAGCTGGCGGCATCTACATTCCAGACACAGCAAAAGAGAAACCTCAAAAAGGTACTGTAATAGCAGTAGGTCCTGGAAAAGTAGACGAACCAACCACGGTAAAAAAAGGTGACACAGTACTTTACGGTAAGTACAGCGGAACTGAGCTTACTGTAGAAGGTAAGGATTTATTGATTATGAGAGAATCTGACATTCTCGCAATCGTTTAATTTTATTTAACTAAAACATAGAACATTTACAAAATGGCAAAACAAATATTATTTGATACAAAGGCAAGAGACAAACTGAAAAAGGGAGTTGATGCACTAGCGAATGCGGTTAAAGTTACATTAGGACCTAAAGGTAGAAATGTAGTCATCGATAAGAAATTTGGATCACCAAACATAACTAAAGATGGTGTGACAGTAGCTAAAGAAATAGAGCTACAAGATCCTGTAGAAAATATGGGAGCTCAAATGGTAAAAGAAGTAGCATCTAAAACTGCTGACATAGCAGGAGATGGTACTACTACAGCTACAGTACTGGCTCAGGCTATAGTAGCAGGTGGACTAAAGAATGTAGCTGCAGGTGCTAACCCGATGGACCTCAAAAGAGGGATAGACAAAGCTGTAATTGAAATCAAAGCTAGTCTGGCTAAGCAAAGTGAGAAGGTAGGTGATGATTTTGATAGAATAGGTCAAGTAGCGTCTATCTCTGCTAATAACGATGAAGTAATCGGTAAGCTTATAGCTAACGCTATGAAGAAAGTAGGGAAAAGTGGTGTGATCACTGTAGAAGAAGCGAAAGGAACTGAAACTGATGTGAAAATAGTAGAAGGTATGCAGTTTGATAGAGGATATCTATCTCCATATTTTGTTACTAATACAGAGAAGATGGAAGCTGACTTAGAGTCTCCTTACATCCTTATTTGTGATAAGAAAATCAGTAGTATGAAAGAATTGCTTCCTGTACTTGAGCAAACTGCTCAAACGGGTAAGCCATTAGTTATCATCTCTGAAGAGGTAGAGGGCGAAGCTCTTGCTACTTTAGTAGTAAATAAAATAAGAGGTTCATTAAAAGTAGCTGCTGTGAAAGCTCCTGGTTTTGGTGATAGAAGAAAAGCAATGTTACAAGACATAGCTATCCTTACAGGTGGTGTAGTAATAAGTGAAGAGCAAGGCCGTAAAATAGAAGATACGACACTTGATATGCTTGGAACTGCAGAGAAAATTACCATTGATAAAGAGAATACTGTAATCGTAAATGGTTCTGGTAAAGCTGCAGATATCAAAGGAAGAATCAAGCAAATTCATGCAGAGATAGAAAATTCTACTTCTGACTACGACAAAGAAAAACTACAAGAAAGACTTGCTAAGCTTTCTGGTGGTGTAGCTGTATTATATATAGGTGCCGCTTCTGAAGTAGAGATGAAAGAGAAAAAAGACAGAGTGGACGATGCACTTGCAGCTACAAGAGCAGCTGTAGAAGAAGGTATAGTAGCTGGTGGTGGTGTCGCTTTTGTAAGAGCAATAGAGTCTATAGCTAACCTAGAAGGGGACAACGCAGATGAAAATACAGGTATCAATATCATCAGAAGAGCTTTAGAAGAGCCATTGAGACAAATCGTAGCAAATGCAGGCGGTGAAGGATCCGTAGTTATTCAAAAAGTGAAAGATGGTAAAAAAGACTTTGGTTATAATGCGAGAACAGATGTATACGAAAATCTCATAAAAGCAGGTGTTATAGATCCTACTAAAGTGAGTAGAGTAGCTCTAGAAAATGCAGCGTCTGTAGCTAGTATGCTACTAACTACAGAGTGTATTATAGCTGATATACCAGAAGACGAAAAACCACATAGTCATGGTGCTCCAGATATGGGCGGTATGGGTGGTATGATGTAAGAAAGCTCTTTTGCCTTTAGGCAAATTAGAGATTTCTTATCCGCCGAAGCAAAGCGTAGGAGGATTCATACTATTCAAACAATAATTTTAAGAGGAGTAGACCTATCGTTTACTCCTTTTTTTTTAGGCAAATTAGAGATTTCTTATCCGCCGAAGCAAAGCGTAGGAGGATTCATACTATTCAAACAATAATTTTAAGAGGAGTAGACCTATCGTTTACTCCTTTTTTTTTAGGCAAATTAGAGATTTCTTGTCCGCCGTAGCGAATTCATCATAACAAACTAACAAGTAAAAGAGCAGGCACAGAGCCTGCTCTTTTTTTTAGCCGTGTATTTGATAAGATAGTATTTACTTGAGACTTGTGATAGCAGGGCGTAAGGCAAATCAAAGTTAATAGAAAAGGACCACTGCTAGGTAGTCCTTTTTTGTACTCTTATATCTTTAGCCGATCTATAATGTTTTTTCTATATCTCCCGCTATCTTGTCCGGAGTAGTAGTAGGGGCATATCGTTCTATTACTTTACCTTCTTTATTCACTAAAAATTTAGTAAAATTCCATTTGATAGCTGAAAGAAAAGGGATTCCTTTTTCTTTTTTCAGATGCTTGAATATGGGATGAGCATTTGAGCCATTTACATCTATTTTTTCGGTAAGCTGAAAAGTAACACCGTGATTTATTTTACACGCCTCTACTATGGACTCATTGGTCTCGGGCTCTTGTCCTGCAAACTGATTACAAGGGAAACCTAGGACTACTAAGCCTCTATCCTTATAGTCTTGGTGTAGCTTTTCTAACCCATCAAATTGGGGTGTAAGGCCGCATTTAGTAGCTGTATTTATGATTAAGACTGGCTTTCCTTTGTAGTCTGCCATGTTCAGTTCTTGGCCTGCTGGTGTCTTTGCTGTAAAGTCGTAAAAATTGCTCATATTTTTTATCTGTACAAACGTAACGTATCAAAAATGGAACTGTTTATCTAGAAAAATGATGGACGTATAAGCAAAAGAATATAGAGAGATCTAGTCTTCTTCTATCACATTCTTTACTCTGCCTACTTCACCTGTTTCTAGCAATACTTTAATACCGTGTGTGTGTTCAGGAGATTTAGTGAGTATTCGTTTCACAAATCCCTCGGTTAGTTCACCTGAGCGTTGATGGTGCTTCTGCACTACCTCCACTTCACATCCTATCTCTATATTTTTACGATATTTACCTGAAAGCATGTTGGTGCTACAGTTTAAGTTTGAACTTGCTATTTAAAATTGTGATTTAGCACTTAGTGCATGCCTATCCACTTAAATTCGTATTCCTTTTCAGGTTCTTTCATACGGTTAGTCACACCCTGTAGTCTGTCAGGCAGTCTCATCAGGTAGTCTCTAGCTTTTTCACCTACTTCATTTAAGTCTGTGATATGTTCTATGTCCCACTCTTTTATGAGACCAGATAGTATATCTATATAGTCCTGAGCGGTATATACTTTAGTACGCTGTGCAGCATCACTAAAGTGTTCCCATAGTTCGCCAGCTTTATCTCCAGTTTGTCTCATAAAGTGAGCGGGCATTACTATTTTTCTACGCATCATATCTTCGAATGCCGTCATCATTTGACTAGGGTCTAATTCGAATATACGCTGCACGAAAGCTGAATATGCAGTAGCATGTCTGGCTTCGTCGGCTGCTATAATACCATTTATTTTGGCTAGTAGAGAGTTGCCTGTTTTCTTTACTAAGGTAGCTACTCTTCTGTGTGATACATTAGTAGCTTGCTCCTGAAAACTAGTATATACGAAGTTTTTGTAAGGGTCCTTGTCTGTACCTATATCAAAACCGTCATTGATAAGATGCTGCGTAGTGATTTCCATCTCACGCATATCTACTCTTCCACAGATATAGAGGTACTTATTTAGAAGATCTCCGTGTCTGTTTTCTTCTGCTGTCCATCCACGCACCCATTGGCTCCATCCGTTTGGTTTACCATGATTATATTGTTGGTTTACGCCTTCTACGTCCATCAGCCAAGATTCATATGTAGGAAGAGCTTCCTCGGTTATGGTATCACCTATGAGAACTGTAAGCAGGTCATAGTCCATTTCTTTGGCTATCTCTTGTATTTCTTTTACTTCATCAAAAAACTCAGGATTACGAGAATCTGGAAGTAAGTCCGACGGTTGCCAGTTAGATTCTATAGGTTTTAAAAATTTAACTAGTAAATCATCCATAGACTTACCTATGGTTGACATTACTTCTAATCGTAAATTGTGTAAACTCATGTTACGGCGAAGGTAAGGAATGAATAAAGAATTATCGATTACTTCGTGATACATTAAGATTCTAAATTGCATATATTGAACTGATTACTAAAACTAATTAGCAAGTCTTTGCAGTGTGACGAGCTTAAATGGGTGTTTACGATACCTTTCAAGGTAACACTATGGTACGGTGTTTCTAGTCATTCGTTATGAAACTTTGAGTTTTTTCACTCTTTTACCCTTTCACTCATTTACTCTTTTTACCCATTCACTCAGAACCTTTAAACTTAATTTTAAACTTAAAATTAGACTTATACTTTGTCCTACCTTTGCAGTGTAATGAAATTTGAAGAATATAGACTATCCACAGAAGTAAAGCGAAACCTGTATGAGATGGGCTTTCGGAGACCCACGGATATTCAGTTCAAATGTATCCCTCATATACAACGAGGTGAAGACGTACTTGCCATAGCTCAAACAGGTACGGGTAAGACTGCAGCCTTTGCTATTCCTATCATCGATAAAATTCAGCAGATACAGTTCAAAGCTTTTGAAAAAGGCAGCTTTGTTAGAGCTATCGTAATGGCACCTACACGTGAGCTTGCTCAGCAGATTACCCAAGTCTTTAATGAGATAGGAAAGCACACAAAGGTAAAAGCACTCTGTATCTATGGTGGAGTAGAGCAAGATCATCAGATCAGTAAGTTGCTAGAAGGCATGGATATCATCGTAAGTACTCCCGGCCGTATGTTTGATTTAGCCAGTCAGGGATATCTGAAGCTAAATAAAGTAGAGATACTAGTATTGGACGAAGCAGATCATATGTTAGACCTAGGATTTGCCAAGGATATAAGTGATTTAGTGGATAAAATACCGGGACGTAGACAGACGCTATTTTTCTCTGCTACTATTAACCCTACGATAAAGAAACAAGCCTATAAAATGGTAGGTAGTGGAGCTATCCGCATACAGGTGAGTCCTAAGGATCCTGTAAGTAAAAACGTAGATCATCAGATTGTCTTTGTTGACATGGATGATAAACGGTTCTTTTTACAACGGTTGCTTCAGGAAAATGAGGATAAGAAGTTTCTGGTATTTGTACGCACCAAAGTACGAGCAGAGCGAGTGAAAAATGCAATGGAACGTGCCGAGATAGACACGCTTACTATACACGGAGACAAGGATCAATCGGATAGAGAAACTACGCTCTTGGCATTTCGTACGGGAGCATGTAAAGTGATGATAGCCACGGATGTATCCGCTCGTGGTATAGACATAGATGGTATAGACTTCGTGGTAAATTATGATATACCAGATGTAGCAGAAAACTACGTACACAGAGTGGGGCGTACAGGTAGGGGCAGAGCTAAGGGAAAAGCAGTCTCCTTTTGTGCCAAAGAAGAAAAGGAATACCTAGCAGCTATAGAGGAATATACTACCGTACCCATTACTAGAGCAATGGTGACTAAAGGGGAATACTCAGAGACGATAGAGCTAGCAGATGAAAGCAAAGATGACTGGAAGTCACTTATGACTCAAGTACCAGTCAAAAAGAAAAAGAAGGGAAAGAAGAAGTAGGCTATCTAATTAAGGTGTCGCCAATTAACTTTTGATAGATCTATAGTGAATAGCTTATTGCTATGTTTCTAGCTTTTCAAAGAGCATTGAACCAATAGAACAGAGTATCTAGAAGTTTCTTAGAATAATATTCTATATAAAAAAGGCTCTCAAACATAGTTTGAGAGCCTTTTTTATGAAGTTCTTTTAAATCTTATGGTCCAACATCGTGGTTTGCAGATTCTAAGATGTATGGATGATTTACAGGGTACAGATTTGCTCTACTTAGGGAGTAGAGTACTGTAAAGCTAAATATACCTGCAAAGGCCATAGTAGTTCCTATCTCTAGCATTCCTATTCCTGCTTTTACTCCTACAGTACCTGGCATTATAAGTAGATACATATCTACCCAATGACCAACTAGTATTACTGCAGCTGCAGTAAGTAGTACGAGTGTATTACGCTTAGCACCTCTCATCATAAGTACAAGAAACGGAGCTAAGAAGCACATAAATAGGTTAATGAAGAATAGTGGTTTGAATTGTCCAGTTAATCTAGCATCAAAGTATACAGTCTCTTCTGGAAGGTTAGTATACCAAATAAGTAACCACTGACTTAAGAAGATATAACCCCAAAATATACAGAAGGCAAACATAAATTTACCTAAATCATGTATTACGTCATCAGATACCATTTCCATATAGCCTTTAGACTTCAAGTATTGAAGAATAAGCATCATCACAGATAATGAAGTAACAAATGCAATAGCAAAATTATATACAGAGAACATGGTAGAATACCAATGTGCATCTATACTCATAATGATTAACCAAGATAAAGCTGAGAAAGAAAATGCAAAAAAGAAGATAAAGAATGCTGACCATCTGGTAGAGTTTTTAAACATGCTTAATCCTTTAGTTTGGTCTTCTGCTACACTGTTTTTTCGTAGTTTAAAACGAACACCGTACCATACGATTAGTACAAAAGGTACAAAACCAAAAATAGCACCTTTGTTGAGTAACCAATGTTTACTTTCTAGTATAGCATCAAAGTCTGGTGACTTTGTATTGCCAGCTATGTCACTGTCAAAATAGGGTATCCAATGATGGTAATTAAAATCAGCACCAAAGTAAATAACTAAAAACAGAATGATAGATCCTACAAAGAGGTAAGCTGTTTGTGCTTCCATTATACGTTTTAGCATCACTGCCCAACCTGCATTAGCTACATAGTTGACAGCAATAAAGAACAATGCTCCTACGGCAAAAAGCCAGAAGTAGTAACTATTCATTAATAAATTAGCCCAAACACGTGTCATCCAAGTTACCTCAGCATGGTCACCATGTGCTGCTTCGTGAGGAGCTGCGTGTGCTTCTCCTTCTGCATGTGCTACAATTTGGTGATGGTCTCCGTGTCCTTCTTCTGCGTGCGTGTCATGAGAGTCAGCATCAGTAGCGTGCTCCTCAGTTTGAGGTGCGTTATCCCAGTTATCTCTTACTTGCATAGCACCTACTCCTGCGAGTATAGCACCTAAAACAATCAGTAGAATAGGAATCAGTTTTGCTTTTCCGGAGAAAATAAATTTCTCTTGTTTTACTTCGTCTATTATATGGTGTCCCATTGTATTAAGATTGTTTATTTATGAATTTCTATTTCTACTTGTCCACTCGCGTTTTCATCGTCACTTGAAGGTACGTCACCTTCTATACTTGCATTTGCAAGCATTGTCAGAGAATCTGCAGAACTTGAACCAGCGACTGCACTATATTCAAAATCATCACCATAAGCTAAAGACTTAACGAAGTGTATTACTTTCCATCTTTCTTCTGGGTCTAGCATAAATGCGTGAGAACCCATAAGACCTTTACCATATGTTATAGTATGATATGCCTTACCTACAGGTAAATTCTTGATGTAATCACCTTGGTAGTTTGGCCATGATGGAGCTGGGAACTTACCAGATTTGAATATAGGACCATCATTTTTACCCGATTTACCGTGACAGTGCCAGCAGTATATTTCGTATAAACGTTGACCTTCAGCTACGTTTTCTTTAGTAGCAGCTACCCAAGGAAGATACGAAGAACTCGCCTCATATCCTTCAGCAGTATTTGCATTAGAGTATATGAAAGTACTTTGTCCTCTAGCTACGGTCCCATTTACAGGAAGACGCATTGTCATACCATTAGGGTTATAGTCAAAGTTTTTCTCCTGAGAGAAAGGCTCATATGCCTGTGAGATATACATGTTAGGAGCGTACTCTATACCTGTATTGTCTCCAGAGCTCACACAAGAAACTAAGCATACGGAAGCTAAAGCAGCTACCAATGTGTATTTTAATATTGTATTTGCCTTCATTGTGCTATTTGTTCTTTAAATTATTAGCTTGACTTATCCAATCATCTCTCTCTATTCTACCCGGGAAATAATTAGTGATTTCTTCTATAGCTTTGATTGCTTCAGGAGTCATTTTAGAAACCTGATCAAAAGTATAAATACCAATCTCATTAAGTGTAGATTCATATTTGGGACCCACACCACTTATTAGTTTTAGATCATCTTTTGCTCCACCAGCATCTCCCATTGTAGATTTGATAATGTTCAATCTTTCTGTTCTTTCTGATTCAGAAAGCTTAATAGCAGATTTTTTACCTGTAGAGGTAGAAACCTTCTTTTTTGGTTCCTTGTCTACTAGTGCGTCAGACGAAACTGCTTCTTTAGATACAAACTCATCTTCCATAGTATGAGAAGTATTGAAAGGAACTACTTCCCCTCTCACTTCTATAGCCCCTTCACTTTGAAGTAAAGACTGTATCTCTGAGTTGCTTAAATTTTGATCCTCTGCATTATCAATAGCTAGTAGCATATGATCATCTGTTTGTCTGCGGTCTAGTAAATCCTCTTTGATACCGTGAATCATTCCAGTTCGGGCAAAGAACATTATTACCATTCCAAAGGCAGTGAACAAGATGGTCAACTCAAATATTACTGGAATAAAACTAGTAACAACAGTTATATCTTGAGGCTTGCCACCTATTATCATTGGCCAGTCTACTACATTCATGTAATAGGCTAATGTGAATCCTGTAAGAGAACCTAGCATACCACATAAGAAAGCTCCTATGGTAAGATTGGTTCTATGATAGCCCAGCTTATGATCTAAGTGATGCACTGGAAAAGGAGTGTAGCAATCAAAGATTTTAATACCTTTTTCTCTAAGCGTATCTACGGCATGTAAAAGTTTATCTGAGTCATCAAACGTGCCTACAGTAAACTTTCTATTGTCTAATTGAATACTTTTATCAATCATATTACTCTTTATCTTTAATGATGGTTTTAATCTCTGACATGTTTATCACAGGTAAGAATTTAGCGAATAAGAAGAAACAAGTAAAGAATAGTCCAAATGTTCCTAAGAATATTCCTACCTCTACCCAAGTGGCGTGGTACATAACCCAGCTACTTGGCAAGAAATCTCTGTGTAGTGAGGTAACGATAATCACGAAACGCTCAAACCACATACCTATATTTACAATGATAGATACTACAAAGATGAACCAAGGAGTAGTTCTAGCCCACTTGCTCCAAAATACTTGAGGAGCCATAAGGTTACAGAACATCATAGTCCAATATGCCCAAGCATAAGGACCGAACATTCTATTAGCAAATGCATACTGTTCATATTCATATCCAGAATAGGCGGCTATTACAAACTCAGTGATATATGCTACCCCCACTATAGAACCTGTAAGAAGTATAACTTTGGTCATAGCTTCTAAGTGCTCTGTAGTGATATAATCTTGATAGTTCATCACGTGTCTGGCGATGAGCAAGAGCGTAAGTACCATACCGAAACCAGAGAAAATAGCTCCAGCTACGAAATACGGTGGAAATATAGTGGTGTGCCATCCTGGTATTACCGAGGTAGCAAAATCCATAGATACAATGGTGTGTACAGAGAGTACAAGAGGAGTGGAGATACCCGCAAGTATCAATGCTACTACTTCATATCTTCCCCAAGACTTAGCAGAACCATTCCAGCCCATTGCAAAAAATCCGTACCAGAATTTTCTTGCTTTAGAAGTTGCTCTATCTCTTACAGTCGCTATATCTGGAATAAGACCTAAGTACCAGAAAACTAATGACACTGATAGGTAAGTAGATATAGCGAATACATCCCAAAGTAGGGGAGAGTTAAAGTTAACCCAAAGAGAACCAAATGCATTAGGCAGTGGTAGTGGCCAGAAGCCTAACCATACACGACCCATGTGAAATAAAGGAAATATAGCTGCACAGAATACAGCAAAGATGGTCATGGCCTCCGCTGAGCGGTTAATGGACATTCTCCATTTCTGTCTAAAGAGTAATAGAATAGCAGAAATCAATGTTCCTGCGTGTCCTATACCTACCCAAAATACGAAGTTGGTGATATCCCAACCCCACATTACAGACTTGTTAGTGTTCCAAGTTCCTATACCTTCCCATACCGTCCAAGTAAGCGTACCTACTAGTACAAGTAGAAAAAGTACACCTAGAGAGAAACCCATCCACCAAGAGGATGTAGGTTTATTCTCAATCGGTCTACAAATGTCAGCTGTAACATCTGAGTAAGTTTTGCCACCGGTTACGAGTGGCTGTCTTATATCTGCTGAATACATATTGATTGATTTTAGCTTTATGCGTTAGTTTTATTATCTGTATTTCTGATTTTACTTAAGTATTGTACACTTGGTTTTACACCTAGTTCTTCCAATACATGGTATGATCTATCGTCTTTGTACAACTTAGAAATTTCACTATTTGCATCATTTAAGTCACCAAATACAATGGCATTGGAAGGACAAGTCTGAGCACAAGCAGTTGTAAATTCATCGGCTTTCATTTTACGATTATCTCTTTTGGCAGTAAGCTTGGCAGTTTGTATACGCTGTACACAGAAACTACATTTTTCCATCACACCTCTAGAGCGAACAGTAACATCAGGATTGATTACCATCTTACCTAAATCATTACTGAAGTGGTAGTCGAATTTCTCATTTTCGTTATATCTAAACCAGTTGAATCTACGTACTTTATATGGGCAGTTATTACCACAATATTTAGTACCTATACATCTGTTATAAGTCATTTGGTTAAGACCTTCACTACTGTGTGTAGTAGCTAGTACTGGACAAACAGTTTCACAAGGGGCATTATCACAATGCTGACACATCATAGGTTGATGAGCTACTTTTACATTTTCGTAGTAATCGTATGCTTTTGATTGATCTTCAGTAGCTTCAGAATAAGCTTCCATTACCTTTTCTTTGGTCATTTGATCACCTGCTTCTACCGTCTGATCTCCACCGTGTACTATACTAAGGCTTAAGTCTTTTTTAGCAGGAGCTTCGAAACTGTAGTATCTATCGATACGCAACCAGTGCATTTCTCTTCTACGTCTTACCTCATCTCTACCTACTATAGGTACATTGTTTTCTATGCTACAACTTACTATACAAGCACTACATCCAGTACATGAGTTCATGTCTATAGCCATAGCCCAATGATGTCCCTTACTGTAATCGTAATCTTCCCATAAAGAGATAGGCTTAGGCTTATGAACATTTTGACCAGCTTTAGGGTCTATTCTATACTCTTCTAAACTAGCTTCTCTTATTATATCTCTACCTTCTATAGAATAATGAGTTTGAGTAATTCCAAATTCATATACTCTAGCAGTTTCTACCTTTTCTAATGTAATACCACCTATTGTATAGTTAGCAAAACCACCTTTCATATCTACTAATGGATATGCATTATGTCCAAGGTCTTTCAAATCGTTTTGAACCTCTTCTGGCAATACTCTACCATAACCAAGAGCGATACCATACGTTTCTTTAGTTTGTCCTGGCTGTATAAGAATAGGCATTTCCATACTACCGGAAGGAGTAGTTACTTTTATCGTATCTCCTGTTTCCCATCCTGCAGCTTTTGCGTCTGGCATAGATATACATAGGTAATTATCCCAAGTTACTTTAGTTATAGGATCTGGCATTTCGTGAGCCCATGGTGTATTACCATAAGCACCATCTCTTACTCCTACTTTTTGATATAGTATTAATTCTTTATTAGAACTCTTTTTAGCCGCTATTGCGTCTATAGTAGAATTTACTTTAACATTAAGCGAAGGCACAGTAGCAGTAGTTGTGTTTTCTAAAATCCCACTTTCTATTGCTTTGTTAAAATCACCACCTATACTATTATTAAATACACTCTTAGCATAAGCATACGCGTGTGAGTATTCTTTTGTTCCTTTTACACTGGCACCAGACCAAGCTACTAGTGAGCTAGCCACGTGTCTTCCTTCGAATACAGGAGATATAGTAGGCTGAGATAAGATGAAACGACCTTTATAAGGTTCTTGTATATCCCAACTTTCTAAAGGATGTAAACCCGTAGCAATATGAGTTGAGTTTTCAGAACTTTCGTCAAGTGTGATAGCAGTACTAATACGTACAGGTATTTTAGTATATGCTGCTTCTGCCAGTGAGTGAGAATATACAGGATTAGCTCCTATAGTAATCACAGCACCATAAGAACCATTGGCTGCTTCTTTTAGGAATGCATTAAAATTCTTTTCATCAGCACTTTGTCCTTTGTAGTAGTTAGTAGTATCTATGGTAGAACCATAGCTACCCAACATAGTATTGATGGCATTTACCAATAATTGGTCTTGCTCATCATTACTACCACATATTACAAGTGCTCTACCTTGAGCAGATTTCAACTCTT
>Ga0307993_1000359_pt1 | contig 15687 bp, 10 predicted proteins | sample EllFjometagen260_FD_203163 | JGI IMG/M metagenome (GOLD analysis project Ga0307993, IMG submission 203163) | Marine microbial communities from Ellis Fjord, Antarctic Ocean - #260 | ecosystem: Environmental > Aquatic > Marine > Unclassified | place: Southern Ocean | collected 2014-11-02 | reverse complement strand
AAATAGTACATCGGCCATTTCATCACCTAAGTCTACTTCTTTGTCAGACTCTTTGTAGCTCTGTTCGCCGTACTTACGGCTCATTATCCTAGCTACTTCACCTACCTCTTCCATAAGTATAGCTGTATTAGTAAGTGGGTTGAAGTAGCGTACACCTATGGTATTAATCCACGTGTCTATTGTTTTTTGTGCTTCTGAGATGGTCATTAGCACAATAATAAGTGTAAATGGTTGACTTAATGTTCTAGAAACTCCAAGAATTAGTTTCTGGGTTATATGGATTTATAGAAAATTTGAACCCTGATGAAAATCCACTAGTATTGGATTGGCCTACTACGTAATACGTTCCAAATCTAAAGCGGTCTTTTCCTATTTTAAAAATCCTATTGATGCCTACTAATATTTCGGAGTATTGGTAATCTCGCTCAGGCACTACGAGTAGTCCGCCTCCTACCATCGTTTTTATTCCTAGTTGCTTTATACCCGGTATTTTACTGGTGATTAAACCATTGAATTGATGGGTGTAATGTGTCTCTAGCACAGCACCAAATGTGGCAAACGTACTATCGATAAGCTGGTAGCCAAACATAGGAGGTAGCAGAAATATAGGGTCTCCACCTCGCTGGTAGCGGTAGTCCATTATTTGAAGCTTAGAGGTGTCTAAAAAGCCACCCAACGAAACGGTGTATTCTGACTGACCAAAGATGCCGACGTTAAATTTTTGAGTTATAGAAAAGTCTAATTCTTTGAATGATGCTTTAGAACCCAAAACGCCAGCTATTGCTTGTGAATAGTACAGCTGAAAAGTAGGGAATTTAGATCCTATTACTATCTTTTCTTTTGGTTCTTGGATATAAAGTTGTTTAGGTGTGTAGGAGATCCCCATACGTGCTATTACTAAAGCACTACTCTTAAAACGCTGCGGATTATTATTAGAAAAAGCGGAGTCAAAACTAGGGTTAAATTCAAAATCTCCTAGATCGGATCTTGTGGTCCGTCTCACATTAGCCCAAGAGTAGAAACCGTTAAAAAGCTCTGTACGATGGGTTGCTGTTACATATTTTTGTACAAAGAAATTACTTCGATTTAGTATGTCTGCAAACGTGGCAAAGTTATTTACAAACCCAAAATCGCTGCCCATGCCTAGAGAGACGGAGGAGAGATTTTTAGGATTATAGAGATAGTAGCCACTAAGATTTCCTTTCATATCTTGGTTACGAAAGCCATAATTCAGTGAAGGTGCTATTCTAATAGCTTTACGGTTTTCGAATTTACGGTAGTAGCTTAGGCCGTATCGCAATCTAAAACCACCAATGGCGATAGGATTAATAAGCCCTATAGCCGGATCAAAACTCCACAGTGTTTTCTTCTCTCTATTGATATGCCCAAATCCGCTCCAAGCTAGTTTCAGAAAGGTGATTTTATTAAATACCGAATCTATTGAGTCTAAGTATACTTTGCTGGTATGTACTCGTTTAATACTGTCTTGGTAATCTATGTAGGCGGCCTCTTCGCCTGTTAGTGGCACAGGTCTTATTTTAGCCCAGAAGCTGGTATCTTTTTCGTAAGCATCTTCTTTGGTAGTGCCTATCTCTGCATTGAAAAAACGTTTAGCATAGAGTGAGTCAAAAACATACTGAGAGTAGGTCACATCGCAGTATCCTTCAGATTTTCCACTTTTGGTTTTAATGGTCCAAGTCAAATTTTCTTTATCCAAAACCTTTTTGCCATCTACAAATATGTAGGACTGTTGTATATTGAATGCATCATAAAGGATGAGAGAGTTTTTAGAGACAGCTAGATTTACTCTTTTTAGGGTGAATAAACTATCCCATACTTCTATCTCTCCTTTGAAAAGTGCGTTGCCCATTTTACGAGGAGATACGCGGATGGTATAGATCTTTAGATCTCCTTCATACCGAGAGCCTAGTAGTTTGTACTTATACGCGAGCAGTGCAGTAGCACTTATTGGGCTTATATATTGATTATCTCCTAGTCGTTTTACATAGATCAGATTATCATTGAAATTAAAATCGGCATCAGTAGTAGACGTATAAAATAAGGTACGTTGATTTCCTAGTTTTTTAGCTGCTTCCTTTTCTTCTTTAAAACCACTGGGGCTTTTGAGATGCTGCGTGAAATCTCCTTCAAATAGGTTTAAGTTAGGGGAGGTGTCTTTGGGCTCTTCTAGCACATCTTCGTCCTTCTTTTCTTCCTCCTTTTTGTTTTTTTTGATGGAGGTGTTTCTTTCTACGCTCTTTACATAGATGTGCCTTTTCTGAGTAGTGTATTGGTTTTCATATTCAGCTCTTTTTTCTATAACTTGCCTTATTATATCATACGATAGATCTTTTCTTCTATTATTTATTTCTACTGTACCTATTTCATTTTCAGACACTTCCAGTCGTATGTTTTGAGTCACACCTCGTTTTATGACCAAGTCTAGCTGTTGAGTTTGGTAGCCAATAAAACTGTAAGACACGCTATTTAATCCCTCAAGTATTCTAAGCTCGTATTGACCTTTTTCATTGGTTATGGTACCTACCCCTTGATTAGCTGAGCGTACATAGACACCCTCCAAAGGTTCAGCATTTGTATTGGTAACATATCCACGCAGTACATAGTGGTTTTGTGCCAAAGAGGAGAAGCCACAAAGGACTATAAATATAGAAAGTAGATATTTCAAGTGAACAACGAGTACCTAACGGCGTAGATTCTAAAATGTTACTTCAAATATGGTAGGAAAGTAATGCTAACAATGTCTATTTCGATAAAGTTAATAAAATGTTTGTCTGTAATGTAGGTAAGTTGTACAACTTTGTATTCACTATGCACTATAGCTATAGTAGTTTTGTAGTACTAATATGAAAAAAGTTGCTTTACTAATTTTAGACGGTTGGGGAATAGGAAAAAAAGATAAATCTGATGCTATCTTCAATGCAAAGACACCTTTTATAGATAGCTTAGGATCTAAGCCGCACGCTACCTTAAAGACCTTTGGAGAAAACGTAGGATTGCCAGACGGACAGATGGGAAACTCAGAGGTAGGGCATATGAATATAGGTGCTGGCCGAGTAGTATGGCAAATGCTGGTGCGTATCAACAAAGCGTTTAGAGATAAAGAAGTACTTACGTTAGATGCTTTCCAAGATATCCTAAGCTTAGCTAAAGAGAATCCGAAACGAAAAATACATCTCATGGGATTAGTAAGTGATGGAGGAGTGCATAGTAGCGTAGATCATCTGCTAGCACTTACGGAGCTATTTCAGGAGCTCGGTTTAGATGATAGAGTATATATTCATGCATTTACAGATGGTAGAGATACGGACCCTAATAATGGGGTGAAGTATATAAAAGAAGTTACGGAGTCTAAGCATTTTGGCAAGAGTAAGCTAGCCACTATATGCGGCAGATACTATGCCATGGATAGAGACAAAAGGTGGGAGCGTACCAAGTTAGCATACGATATGCTTACAAATGGTATGGGAGAAAATTACTCGGACTATACGCAAGCTTTCGAAGCTAATTATAGTGCAGGTATTACAGATGAGTTTATTAAACCAGTGGTTTTGGATAAAGAGGGTGTAGTTGCTGAGGATGATATTGTTCTCTGTTTTAACTTTAGAACAGATAGAGGAAGACAAATAAGTACAGTGCTGACTCAAGCAGATATGCCAGAACTAGGTATGCATACACTTGGTATTCATTATTTCACGATGACTGAGTATGATAAGACCTATGAGAATGTTCACGTGCTCTTCGATAGTCAAGACCTTAAGAATACGCTAGGGGAGATACTAGCAGGTGCAGACAAGACTCAACTTAGAGCTGCAGAAACGGAAAAATATCCTCACGTTACTTTTTTCTTTAATGGGGGCAGAGAGGAGCCATTTGAAGGAGAAGACAGATTGATGGCAGCATCTCCCAAAGTAGCTACTTACGATCTGCAGCCAGAAATGAGTGCAGTAGAGCTTACCGAAAAAGTAATGGTAGCTATGCGAAAAGGGGACTATGATTTTGTATGTGTAAACTATGCTAATCCAGATATGGTAGGCCATACGGGTGTTTTTGATGCCATAGTAAAAGCGTGTGAAACAGTAGATAGTTGTGCTCAAGCTCTTGTAGAGTATGGACAGCGTGAAGGGTATAGTTTCATAATAATAGCAGACCACGGCAATGCAGATATGGCTGTAAATGATGACGGAAGTCCCAATACGGCTCACAGTACTAATCTAGTTCCTATCTATTTGCTAGATAGTGAAATAAAATCTGTAAAAGAAGGTAAACTTGCTGATGTAGCTCCTACAATACTACATTTACTTGGGTTAAGTACACCAGATGAGTTTGATGGTGAATCGCTCATTTAAAATCGAATAAATGTTTTATGAATTATAGAAAGTCAAGCTAATATTTAACCAACAACAGTTGGTCTTCTTAAATCCGCATATTCATTTCAACTATCTAGTCTATTTTATCGCTACAATAGTATTACTATTGCACCATATAAGTTATGCTATCAAATGTAACATTTAAAGTTAGCCAAAGTGCTTGTCTTAAAGACCCGACGGAGTCTGAACTAGGAAAGCGAATCCTAAGCGAAAGCATTAATTTGCTTGACGAAATAGGGCTAGAACAGTTCACATTTAAGAAGCTTGCCCTGGCTATGGGATCTACTGAGGCTTCTGTATATCGCTACTTCGAAAACAAACATAAGTTGCTTGTTTATCTTGTGAACTGGTATTGGTGTTGGCTTCAAAACCGAATTCTAATTACAACCTATAATCACTCTTCCGCTTTTTTTAAACTAGAAACAGCCATCGCGTTGCTCGCGTCACCTATAAGGCAAGACGATAATTTTGAGTTTATAGATGAGAAAAAATTGTATAATATTATTATATCCGAAGGGGCTAAAGTATATCTAGTAAAAGATGTAGATGCAGAAAATAATGAAGGTGCATTTCTTGCATACAAGGGCCTTTGTAGTCTAATATCTAAACTCATATTAAATATTAATCCTAAGTATAAGCATTCACATTCGCTGGCTTCTACCATCATAGAGACTTGCCATAACCAGATTTTTTTTAGTGAACACTTGCCTCGACTTACCGATGTATCAGAAGATGATCATGAGTCGCTCAAAGAATTTGTTTTACATCTAACTGCATCTACCATACAATAAGAATATAATGACACCAATACGGCGTTTTTGGGGCCTACTGAGGCAAGATAAAAGAGATTTAATCTATCTCTATCTATATGCAACATGCAATGGATTGATAAACCTATCTCTTCCCATAGGTATACAGGCTATTATGGGTTTGGTGCTAGCAGGTAGGCTATCTGCTAGTTGGGGCATACTTACAGTAATTGTAATGCTGGGCGTAGCCGTAGCAGGCATTTTTCAAATCATGCAATTGTACATTGTAGAGATACTACAGCGAAGGTTATTTGCTAGAGCAGCATTTGATTTTGCCTATCGTATACCCAAGTTTCAGATTAAAAAGCTTGGTAATTACTATGCACCGGAGTTAGTCAATCGTTTTTTTGATACCGTTACTATTCAGAAGAGTCTAAGTAAAATCCTCATGGATTTTAGTACCTCCATTCTTCAAATTATTTTTGGATTGACACTGCTGTCTCTTTATCATCCTATTTTTATTGCATTTGGGTTTGTACTGCTATTAATTCTGTTTCTTATCATCTATATGACATCCAAAGCTGGTATGAGGACAAGTTTAGCAGAGAGTAATAATAAGTATGAAATGGCATTTTGGCTTACAGAACTTGCGAGAGCATTGCCTACCTTTAAACTGAGCGAAGCCTCTAATCTAAACCTGAAGCGAACAGATGAGATAGTAAACAACTATATAGGTTCGCGTAAGAAACATTTCAGAGTGCTGCTAGGCCAGTACGGCAGTATTATAGGGCTTAAGACCCTCGTTACGGCAGGGCTACTTGTGATAGGAGCCATTCTCCTTATTCAAAATAGCATTACTATAGGCCAGTTTGTAGCATCAGAAATCGTTATTATTTTGATACTAAATTCTTCTGAAAAACTCATAATGAGTATGGAGGCTATTTATGATGTGCTTACTTCTATAGAGAAGATGGGCAAGGTGACGGACATGCCCTTAGAGAAAGATTCTGATGAGGGTATAATATTGAATGCGGAAGACAAGATAGAGATAGAATTAAAGCATCTAGACATCTACGGAACGTTTGAACAAAATCTAATAAATAAAGATATTAATTTTAAAATACCTGCAGGTAGTAATGCTTGCCTTACCGGAGATACAGGCTCGGGCAAGTCGGCTATAATTAAAATACTAAGCACGAGTATAGATAACTACAATGGATCCGTATTGTATAATAATGTGCCATTACAAAATCTAAACATCAGAGAACTTAGAAAGGAGATAGGTTGCATATTAGATGACCAAGAAATATTTTACGGCTCATTTTTAGAGAATGTTTCATTGGGTAGGGATGGTATTACAGATGCAGAAGTAGTGAAAATAATGCAGCAAGTAGGATTGAGTAAGTTAGTAGAATCTTTCCCAGATGCGTATGATCATGTGATATTGAATTCAGAGTGGGTTTTCTCTGGCACAGATAGAGTTAGACTATTGGTAGCTAGGGCACTGGTGACTAGTCCGAAGCTAGTCTTTGTGGAAGACTTATTCTCGGCCTTGAAACCACAAAATGGGGAATTACTTCTTAAACTACTCTTGAATTATTGCAAGGATAAAACACTAGTAGTAGTTTCCAATAATGAGCGAGTGATAAAGGAATGCGATACCGTAATAGAACTAAGCTAAAAGAAAATTATGTTAAATATTTCTAAAAATAGCATTCAGAATAAAGTTTGGGAACGTGGGTATGCATCTATAGAAGATGTAAAGAATAACTTGGCCAGACGAGTATTTCTTAAAGTATTAGTAGGGTTATTTCTTCTAGTACTGGTCATCCTTTTTTTGCCTTGGACACAGAATATACAAAGCAAAGGATATGTGACAGCTTTGAGACCTGATGAAAGGCCGCAGACCATACAAAACACTATCCCAGGTAAAATAGAGGAGTGGTACGTGCAAGAGGGTGATTTAGTAAAAAAAGGGGATACCGTCATGTATCTTACAGAGATAAAAACCGAGTATTTTGATCCACAACTAATAGAGCGTACTAAAGAACAAGTGCAAGCAAAAGCTAGTGGTATCAATGCTTATGAGGATAAGCTTAAGGCGTTAGATAACCAGATTCATTCTTTGAATGATTTGCAAAAACTCAAAATACGCACCATAGACAACACGGTAAAACAGGCTAAGCTACAAGTGTCTACAGACAGTGCAGGGTGGAAGGCCGCAGAGATAGAATACCAAACAGCCGTGGGTAGGCTCGGTAGGCAAGAGGAGATGTACGATAAAGGTCTTATTTCTTTGACGGATCTAGAGACCCGGAAGTTGAAACTGCAGCAGACTAAAGCCAAAGCGATAGAGAAGGAAAATAAGTATGGTTTAAGTGTAAATAAGTATATCAATACCTTGATAGAGCAAGATCAGGTAATAAGTGAGTTTGCAGAAAAAATAAGTGACGTACAGTCTAGGAAAAGCTCTGCAGGAAGCGAGCTATATGCTGGACTTAGTGATATGGCTAAGGTGAAAAATCAATTGGCTAACTACGAACTACGTCAAGACTTTTACTATGTGCTTGCACCGCGAGATGGATATGTAGCACAAGCCTTACAAGCAGGTCTAGGAGAAAATATTAAAGAAAACACCCCTGTTATTACTATTATCCCGAAGAATTGGAAAAAAGCAGTAGAGGTATATGTAGCACCTATTGATTTGCCTCTTATCTCAAAAGGCAATGAGATGATGTTCCTATTTGACGGATGGCCGTCTGTCGTGTTTTCTGGCTGGCCAGCACTTAGTTATGGCACCTTTCCAGGCACTGTACAGGCTATTGATTATAATATTAGCCCCAATGGGAAGTATAGAGTGTTAGTAGAAGAATCATCTAAAAAGCCTTGGCCAGATGAGATTAGAATAGGCTCTGGTGCTAGGGGAGTAGCTCTACTTAATTCGGTACCTGTATGGTATGAGTTATGGAGGCAACTCAATGGTTTTCCTCCAGATTACTACCAAACTAAATCCCAAAGTAAAGATGAAAAGAGTACTAAGTAGTATAGTTATACTATGGACAGCGGCTGCTAGTTTATTGGCACAACTTCCAGATACGCTAATCTTCAATGAGTCTTCTTTTCTAAAACAGGCACTTGATTATGCTCCTGCTATTAAAAATGCTCAGTTAGAGGTGTCTATTCAAAATCAAGAATTTTTAGCAGCCAAGGGTGCATTCGAGCCTAAAATAGGAGGGAAGTATAGTGTGAAGGAATTTGATAGTAAAAACTATTATAACAAGCAGCAAACGAGAGTGCAAGTGAAAACACCTATAGGGATACGCGTAGATGGAGGGTTGCTCAGTAATGACGGGATATTCTTAAACCCAGAGAGCAACGTGCCGAGTTCTGGCTTGGTGTATGCGGGTATAGAAGTGCCGTTAGGTGCAGGCTTGTTTACAGATGCGGATAGAACGTATCTAAAGCAGCAACGTTTAGAAAATGATGCTGCTTCGCTTGGGAACACTCTGAGCGTAAATGACTATCTGCTAGAGGCGGGAGAGCAGTATTGGGATTGGTATGAATCTATAATGTTATTGAGAATATCTGAGGAGGCAGTTTTGCTAGCTAGTAGTCGCTTAAAATTCATTAAACGAAAGAACAGTATAGGCGAAGCTGCTGATATAGATACGCTAGAAGCGTTCATCAATTTTCAGAATAGAACGGCTTACTATATCGCTAATCTCATCAAATATCAAAAATCTAGTAATTATATTCAAAACTATATCTGGATGCCAGATAGAGCAAAGGGATCGTTAGCCCCGGAAGTAGATCTGGACTATGATGCCATTTTTCCAAATAGCATTTTGGAGAAGAACTTTGTATACACTCACCCAATTATACGTCTTTTAGAAACAGATTCCTTAATAAATCAAGCGAATATTATCTTAGCTAAAGAATACTTTAAACCTCAAGTAGATGTAGCCTTTCGCTTACAAGAGAGTGCTAATACAGTGTCTGATTTTAATTATAATATTACGGATAATCACTATGTGGGGGTAAATCTAAAGATGCCATTATTCTTGAGGAAAGAACGAGCCAAGTCTAAGCAACTGAGCTACAAAGGTGAAATTATAAGTAATAAAAAGTCTGAGATGTTAGCCAAGATAGAAAATGCTCAAAAAACATATTATTATAATTCTATTGAGCTAAAAAAAAGTGCAGCTTTATGGAAGACAGCTTCTATTAATTACGGGACGCTTCTGTCTGCAGAACAGACCAAACTCACACTTGGCGAGAGTTCACTTTTTGTGGTAAATAATAGAGAGCTGAAGTGGATAGATGCTAGAGAAAAGTACATAAAGAACTACGTAGAGTATAGAAAAGCGATACTTGGCTACTATTACTCATTAGTACTGCTTCCTGAAATATTGTAAAAAAAGTTAGGCCAGAGTTACTAGTCCCGGCCTAAAGTAATAGCTTGCAAAACCCTTACTTTAATAACCTTATAAAGGTGTCTTCTCCATTATAGGTTACCTCTAAAAGATAAATTTCTCTTTTAAGTTGATTAAGGCCTTCCATTTTAATAGGTGATTGGGTAAAGTATTGTCTCAAAAATTGTAAGTTTTTTTAAGTGTGATATGAGTGCTATTTTTCAATCTTTTAACTCTATATATACCCTAGCTTGTTTAAATTTGTCCCTTAATGGATTACAACATAATTATAGTTTCCTTATCTATTTGTATCGTACTCTCTTACTTCTTTAGTGAGATTTCAAAACGTACTAATATACCATCAGTGCTTATGCTCATAGTAACAGGCGTGGGTTTGGGTCAGTACCTAGCTATGCATCCAGAATACTCTGTCAACTTTTTCCCATATCTCAAAGTACTAGGAACTGTAGGTCTAATTATGATAGTACTCGAAGGGGCGTTAGATTTAGAACTCTCTAAGGCAAAAAGCAAGCTAATATGGAAGGCAACTATTTTGGCTATTCTTGGCTTGGTCGGCAGTATGCTATTTATAGCTCCAATATTCTACTTCTTTTTAGACATGCCATTTACAGTATCTCTGCTATATGCTACCCCATTAGCTGTTATTTCTAGTGCTATAGTTATACCTAGTGTGGCTAGTCTGCTAGAGTATGATAAGGAGTTACTTATCTATGAAAGCTGTATCTCAGACATTGTAGGCATTATGTTTTTTAACTTGGTAGTCAGTATTTTAGAGACCAACAAGGTCGGTAGCTCTATTGGTGAGTTTGGGATAGAGGTCTTGTTAACTATCATAGTATCTATGCTCGTAGGAGTAGGTCTAGTATTGCTATTTAAGTTTCTTAATGCCAAGGTTAAGCTTTTCTTTTTTATTTCTATCCTCATACTTATTTATGCATTGGGCAAGATGATTCACCTTAGTCCACTAGTTCTTATCTTGGTTTTTGGTTTAATATTAAAAAACCATCACTTAGTATTTTTAGGTCCACTTAAAAATCTAATGAGCAGAATGGAATTTGTGAAAATGGAGAAGGATTTTCATATTATATCTAGGGAAACAGCTTTTGTGCTGCGGACTTTCTTCTTTATAGTTTTTGGAATCACTATAAACCTGGCTGAGCTTGTAGATTTTGAGGTGCTGCTCATTAGCCTAATGGTTTTCATAGGAATACTTTTGGTCCGTATAGTGCTACTTAAATCATTTGCCAAAGACGTAACAGATGTAGTAGAGTATGTAGCTCCTAGAGGTTTAATTACCATTTTGCTTTTTTATAGTATCCCAGATTCGATGGTCTCTAGCCAGTTTCAGCAAGGTATCATATTATGGGTGGTTATTATCACAAGTGTCTATATGTCCTACGGGCTTATAAAGGCAGGGAGCAAAGGCGAATCTCGCGAGACAGATGCTAATGTAGTAGACACATAGTCGAAAGCATATTGAGTAGGTATACATTTTAATGTCTAAATAGCGTTATTTTGTTTTAGCTAATTCTATAGATTGTTAAAATACCTATCCATACTGCTGTTTTGTATTAGTTCTACTGCTTTTGGGCAGCAAAGCAATCAATTCTCTAAATGGATAAAACCGCTTAGTAACGACACTTTACTCTTCGATTCTGGATTTGTAATACCTAATTCCCTCCAGATAGTTGGATATACTTCCCCGGCTGATTATGAGCAAATAAATAATAATATTGCTTGGAAAGTAGTAGAAGCCTCTGATAGTATTTTTATCACCTACCGCAAACTTATTATTAGTATTTCCTATCAAAACAAGGATATTAGAGCCATACGAAGAGCTGCTGAGCAAAATCCATTCTCATATACCCCATCTGCCAATCAGACTTTTGCCAACTATGGAAATCTAAAAACTGCAGGAAACGTATCTCGTGGTATCGGTTTTGGAAACGCACAAGACGTAGTAGTGAATTCGAATTTAAACCTAAGGTTGAGCGGTACTCTAGCTAACGATGTAGAAGTACTTGCAGTAATCAGTGATGAAAATAACCCCATACAACCAGAAGGGAATACCCAGCAGATACAAGACTTTGATCAGGTGTATATTACGCTCAAGCGAGATAGTTTAAAGTTAACTCTCGGTGATTTTTTGATGAGTAGGCCGGCAAATTCCTATTTTCTAAACTATTATAAAAAATCGAGAGGTGTACAGCTAAGTAATGTGAAATGGTATGATCAGTGGCGAGTGGCTACAGAAGCGGAAGCCGCCATATCTAGAGGTAGGTTTAGCAGAAATACCATAGATGGAATAGAAGGTAACAGTGGTCCGTACAGACTATCAGGAGATAACGGTGAGATATTCATAGTAATAATAGCCGGTACGGAGAATGTGTATCTGGATGGTAAGCAGCTTGTAAGGGGAGAAGATAATGACTATGTAATCAATTATAATACAGGTGAGATTACTTTCACCCCACGCATACTTATTACAAGATATAGCAGAATAGTAGCCGAGTTTCAATACTCAGATCGGAACTACGGTAGATCCGTAGCACATTTAGGTACGGCAGTTACCAAGGGTAAATTTACAGTATATGCCAATGGTTTCAACGAGATGGATTTGCGTTCGCAGCCTTTTCAGCAAAACTTAGATGGATACGACTCACTGCTGGGCAAAAGTGCTACTGATATACTTGCAGAGGCTGGAGATAGCTTGGCATTCTTTTCTAATGTAAGACCACAAACTGCGTATAATAATGATAGAATAATGTACACACGAGCAGATGTGGGATTAGAGCAACGCTATTCCTATGCAGCAAATCCGGATACTGTAGCTCAGTTTTACGAAGTTATTTTTAGTAATGTTGGTTTTGGGAATGGTAGCTACAGACAAGCACAGTCTGCAGCCAATGGTAAGGTTTTTGAATACATAGGGACAAATGCTGGGGACTATGACCCTATAGAAGTACTCGTAGCACCGCAGCGGCTCAATACACTCAATTTGGGTGTGGTAATGCAAACGGAAGGCCGCAAGGCAGGTATAGAATACGCTATAAGCAGCTTGGATAAAAATACGCTGTCTTCTTTGGATGACTCAAATAATCAAGGCTTTGGACTTAAGTTGTTTCAAACTACCAATAAAAGACTAAAGGACTCTTCTTGGTTATTTACTTCAGATCTCAACTACGAACTAGTAAGTGATAAATACAACTATGTAGAGAGATATCGAAATGTGGAGTTTGATAGAAAGTGGAATAAAGTACTGACTAACCCCAGTGCTCTTGCTCAGTTTATACCACAGTACGAACATATAGCCAACGCTACTTTTGGACTAGCTAAATCGCCGGGCAAATACGTAAACAACAATACTTCGATTTTCTATAGACCGAACAGCTTTACTGGGTTTTCTAACCTGACTAAGCTAGGTGCTATTTGGAAAAAGATAAGTCTTGTGTCTTCTCTGGAGCTACTCAACTCTGCTACAGCCTTAAGCGATACAAGTGAAGTGAGTAATACTTTTCATAGTGCATCGGCAACACTTAGTAGACCTATCTGGAGCTTGGTAGGTGGTTTAGGTTTTGCAGACGAAAGAAGTGCTTTTAAAAAGGACACCTTGCAGTTGCAGAGTTACAGCTACAGAAGCTATTCCGTGTTTATCAGAAATAGTGATACTAGCCGACTTAAGTATAATCTAAACGCCACACAGAGAATAGACGATAGACCTAAAAACAATGAGTTAGCCACCGCCACTATTGGTAGAGACATTAATCTGCAAAGTTCCTATACTTCTAAAAAAAGTCAGCGAGTAGATTTCAATACTATTTATCGTCAGTTACAAATAAAAGATACTACTCTGAGTACTAAACCCGTAGAGCGAACCTTGCAAAGTAGAATAGAGCTAGATTTTCATTTTTGGAAGAAATTTATACGTTCACGCACATTCTACCAAGTAGGCACAGGGCAGGAGCAGAGGCGAGAGTTTCAGTATCTGCAGGTGCAAGCGGGTAATGGGGTGTATATATGGAATGACTACGATACCAATAATATTAAAACACTCAATGAGTTCGAGGTAGCGTCTGATCTAGATAGAGCACGAGCCGATTATATAAAAATATTCACGCCTGTAGCAGGATTTATTACTACCAATAGCAATAAAATAAGTCAGACTATTGAGTTGAATCCTGCTGTTTTTTATACCCAAAAATCGAGTAAGAAGGCTGTATGGGCTAGATTTAATAGTTTAACTACACTCATATTAGATAAGAAGATACTCCCCACTTCCATAGGTCAATTCCTTAATCCTATTCAGCAAAACTTAACAGATACTAATCTCATTAGTAATTCGCAAAGCTTTAGAAGTACCTTGTTTTACAATAGAGGAAACCCGAGATACGGTATAGACTATACCTATATTAATAATAACTCTAAAGTGCTGCTTACTAATGGATTTGATAGCCGATCTATACAAGACAATATACTGAATACACGTATAAACATAGGAAGAAAACTAACTTTAGATACACGCTTAGTGCAGGGAGATAGACTGTATTTAAGTCAGTTTTTTGCAGATAGAAGCTACCAGTACCAATACTACGAAGTAGCACCTAAACTCGCATTAGTGATTAAAAACACCTATAGATTTGAGCTGCTCACTAAGTATTATAAGGCTACCAATAAAGCAGAGTATGGAGGAGAAAGTTCTGAAAACATAGAATTGGGAGGTACCTTTAAGTATACCCAAGCAGGAAAAGGGACGATGAATATAGGAGCTAAGTACATTAAAGTAAAATACGATGGTGATACCCGTTCTACCTTAGGATACGAGCTACTCCGTGGACTGCAAAATGGAGACAATGCCACTTGGAATGTAGGCTACCAACGTACTTTGGCCAATAATATACAAGTAATAGTAAGCTACGATGGTAGAAAGAGCGAAGATGCTCCAGTGATACACATCGGTAGGCTAGTCGCTAGGTACTTGTTCTAAGACTACTTTACTAGTCTAGTGCCATCCTTTTCCAGAGTCACTATTTTATTCTTGTATAGATTTCCCAGGGCTTTTTTGAATGCCTTTTTACTCAAATTAAAAACATTACGTACATCATCGGGCTTACTTTTATCCGTGTATGGAATAAAACCATCATTTTTTTGTAGCTCAGCAAGCACACGCTTAGATGCAGAATCTATAATGTTGCGATAGCCCATTGCTTCTAGTACTATGTCTAGTTTGCCATCGGCTCTTATTTTTTTAATATATGCTGTCACAGTATTGCCTATTTGAAGAGTTTTATGAATGTCTGACTTAAAAATAAGACCTTGATATTGTCCGTTTACTATTACGTTTATGCCTAAATCACTGCGTTTGTATGCGAGTATTTTTACCTCATCACCTTCTTCTACATCTAGGTCCTCGGTAAACAGAAAATCTTCTATCTGTCCACTACCTATTAGTCTATCCGTTTCTTCATCTAGTAAAAAGAAGACAACGTATGATTCGCCTACTTCCATTTTTACGGGTTGCTCGCTATACGGTACGAGTAGCTGCTTCACTATACCCATATCTACAAAAGCTCCAGCATTGTTCACATCTTTGACCTCAAGATACGCAAACTGCTCTAGCTCTACCTTAGGAGTAAGAGTAGTAGCGGTAAGGCGTTGATCGTTGTCTTTGTATACAAAGACAGAAATTTCATCGCCTAGGTTTAGACTTTCTGCTACGTACGCATTAGGCAGTAATACTTCATTTCCGTCCCCGTCCATGAGATAACATCCGTTTTCTGTGGTACGAGCAGCTTTTAGTAAGTTGGTTTTTCCTATTTCCATTGGAGGTTGCAAAGGTAGCTATAGTTATGTTATTCCTCTAACACACCTACGCAGTCCATTCTATCAAAAACTGTAGCCGAATGTGGAGCGTCTTGAAGCTCTTCTGTAAGGTCTTGTCCAGCCCAGTGCTCGTAGTGTTTGCCGTCTCGCCAGAGCCTACTACGAGTCACGTCGTACACTAATCCTTGGTACGCTACCCAGATGAGTTCGTGGTCTTGTCCGTTTCTCAAGCTAAGTGTCCTTTTCGAAATTTTAGGTAAGTTGTTGTCTTTCTTATTCACGGGTGTATTTTAGCCC
>Ga0307993_1000358_pt1 | contig 15695 bp, 9 predicted proteins | sample EllFjometagen260_FD_203163 | JGI IMG/M metagenome (GOLD analysis project Ga0307993, IMG submission 203163) | Marine microbial communities from Ellis Fjord, Antarctic Ocean - #260 | ecosystem: Environmental > Aquatic > Marine > Unclassified | place: Southern Ocean | collected 2014-11-02 | reverse complement strand
CGAGGAGATTTACTTCCGCTACTACCTGCGACTCGGGAATGATTGGGATCCCAAGACCGGCGGCAAGCTCCCTGGGTTTGGCGGAACCTATGGGCGCGCTGGTTGGGGAGGTCGGCCAGTCAGCGGTGACGATGGCTGGTCTGCGCGTGGATTATTTCTTACCCGGAAAGACGGAAAGACACCGATCGGATTTTACTGCTACCACGCAGACATGAAGGGCAAATACGGTTCGCACTGGCGCTGGGAAATCGAGGACCGGGGACTGCTGGAAAACAATCGCTGGTACTGCATCGAGCAATACGCGAAAATGAACACGCCGGGGAAAAACGACGGTATTTTACGTGCGTGGATCGATGGCAAACCCGCATTCGAAAAATTAGATATCCGCATGCGTGACACCGACAAGCTGAAGATCGAGCTGATCTGGTTCAATCTGTATCACGGCGGGTCCAAGGCGGCTGAAAAGGATCATCATATCTACCTCGACGAGGTCGTGATCTCGCGGAAACCGATTGGAATGGTGAAGGGGAGGAAGTGAATGAGATTGGTAGAATAAAATCTTTGGTAGGACAATATCCGCGTCACGACAGGACAGGACACCATCACGCCACAGCTGGCGAGCAGGGCGGCGATGGTGCGGATGGCTCCTAGAAATCGGTGTCGGCGTCCTTCAATTTCAGCTCTTTGATCCAGGCGTTGCGGTAACGCACGTCGTGGCCTTCGCATTGCAGTTTGAGTCCGCCGGGCACGTCAGTGATCCCTTTGCCGCCGTCGTTACCTCCGTCCAGGCCGGAGTTCTTGCCGCCCCAGACTTGGTTGATGGTGATGTTGGTGTGCACTTTCTTGCCGTTGAAATACATCGAGACCTTGGCTTTCTCGCTCAGCTTGCCGTCTTCGAATCGCGCCGCGCGGAAAACAATGTCGTAGGCGTTCCACTTGCCGAGACCGTTGTAAGCGTGGTAGGGCGACGGCGTCTCGTTGATCACCGCGGCCATCCCGTGCTTGGTCTTGTCGCCGTCGAGCACCTGGATCTCGTAGCGGTTCTGCAGATACACCCCGCTGTTGCCGCCTTTGTTAGGGATCAGGAATTCGATGTGCAGGCGAAAGTCGTGGTATTTCTTTTTGGTGACGATATCGGCAGTGCCGTATTTTCCGCCCTTGGCGGCCGGGTCATCGGTCTGAACGGCGGTGCCCTCATCGATCGGATCGTCAACGATCTTCCATTTGATCGGCAGCGAAGAGCTGAAGCGTGGGCCCTTCCAGTAGGTCCATTTTTCATCGAGCATCTTGCGCGAGCCGTCGATAATGATTTCAGCACCCGCTTCGGGTTTGGCACCGACGCCGAGGTGGTTCTTGTTTTCGTCGGCTGCCGCGAAGGCGATCGAGGCGGCGATTAGGATGAGTGTAGATTTCATATTCTTCTTTGGCAAAATTTCACTAACGTGATGCGAAGTATGGGGATGCAGATCCGTATCGCAAAGGAAATCCTCGTGGAGCGGGCTGGCTGTTTTGGCTTTGCATCCTGTGGCGGGCATCGAAGCGGCCAAGGCTATCGCTTACAGATCTGATACGGAGTTTCTCACCTCTCCGCTCCCTTCAACGGCCCCCTCAAGCGATCCACCCAAAAAGCAAATTTTAAGTCATCCGGAAAGGCGGTTGAGGAGTTGCGGTGTGCGTAGAGGAGATCTAGTCTGCCGTCGTGATGATGCACTCGACCCTTCGCTCTTTCTCCGTGTTGATAGTTCTCTGTTCGGGGTGGGCTGTCGCGGCCCCCAAGCTTGGCGACGCCGATTTCCCCAAACCTTCGCCGAGCAGTCGGCATACTGAGAAGGTCACGGCAGTTAAGAGCGGAAAGTACGATCTGGTACTCATTGGCGACTCCATCACCCATTCCGTGGGCGAACTTGGCGGAAAGTATGAACCGATGAAGGAAGTCTGGAAGAAACACTTTGCCTCACGCAATGCCATCAACCTCGGGCACAATGGCTTTCGCACCGAACAGATTCTCTGGAACCTCCAAAATGGAGAACTCGACTTTGCGCACTCACCCAAGGTGGCGATGATCCTGATTGGAACAAACAACAGCGACGATCGGCACTTTAAGAAAGTCCACACCGCGGAGGAGATCTTTGCTGGGACCAAAGCAATTGTCGACTTGGTCAAAGAACGACATCCCAGCACCAAAATCCTTGTCCTGCGAGTTTTCCCGCGTGGAGGTGATGGCGAAAAGGGCGTGAGTCCACCCGCCTTCAATTCCTCAAAGCAATGCATCGAGACCTGCCGCCGTGCCGGGGAACTCACCAAGAAACTAGCCGGCGGCAAGCAGGTTTTCTGGCTCGATGTGAACCACGTTTTCCTGCACAAAGATGGGACAATCAACACGGACTTGATGTGGGACTTACTGCATCCCAGTCCGGCCGGTGCCGAAGCCTGGGCGCAGGCCGTGGCACCGACTCTCGAAAAGTTGATGGCTGACAAGCCACCCGCGCCGGAGCGAGTGATGCTCTGGCCCAACCAAGCGCCAATCGGCGATGGCACCTTCGAGTCCGCTAAGCCTGTCATCACCATCCATCGCCCCGCCAAGGCGAACGGGGCCTCGGCCATCATCTGTCCTGGTGGCGGATACGGAGGACTGGTGACCGGAGCGGAAGGCCATGGAATTGCAAAGTGGCTCAACAAGCAGGGCGTCACCGGGATCGTGCTCGAATACCGTCTTCCCCGTGGACGCCAGTTTGTTCCCCTGCTCGATGCACAGCGCGCGATTCGGATCATCCGCTCGAAAGGCGAGGCCTGGGGTTGTCATCCCAAGCGTATCGGGATCATCGGTTTCTCTGCCGGCGGACATCTCGCCTCCACTGCCGCAACACATTTTGATGCGGGCAAGGCTGATGCGACGGATCCGATTGAGCGGGTCAGTTGTCGCCCTGATTTTGCCGTGCTGGTGTATCCCGTGATCTCGATGGGTGACAAAGGTCATGGCGGATCGACACGGAATCTCCTTGGGGAATCTCCCTCGGCAAAGAGCGTGGAGTTGTTCTCCAATGAGAAGCAAGTGACAGCGCAATCATCGCCCACCTATCTTACGCACGCTCTGGACGATCGGGTCGTGTCCGCCGAGAACAGCAAGATGTTTTACGAAGCCATGAAAGCGAAGAACGTCGCGACACACTACCTCGAACTCCCGTCCGGAAACCATGGACTGGACGGATACAAGGGCCCGATGTGGGAAGCCTGGCAAAGCGGCTCTCTGGAATGGCTGGCCTCGCAGAAGATGATCCCTGCTCAGGACTAGATCCCACCTGGTCCCCAAGCGGTGCAACAAGCGACCGTTGGCGTGATCAGGGCAAAGAATGTGAAGAAGCGAAGCAAGTGCATGGAATAGAAATGAGATCTATACTGTGCCTATCAGTGCCGGGCGAAAGGATAATTACCGCCCTTGCTCTATCTCTCTCCCATCACCTCCCCGGTGGGCGTTGCATTGATGGTGTAGTAGAGGACCTTTCCGGTGGCGTCCTCGGCAGTCTTGGAAACGGAGTTCTGCACTCCGATCACCTTTCCTTCGGCATTCAGAATCGGCCCGCCACTCATCCCGCCGACCGGTGGGAAGCCTGCCAGCGGCTTGAGCTTCATCGCCTCCGGATCGGAAACGGTGCCGACCACCAAGAGCGGCGAAAGTTTGCTCACCGAAATCCCCTTCGTCTCGTCGCCCTGATGAAACGACTTCACGCGCCCTTTGCCATCGAGCCCCAATCGCGCGGGATAACCAAGGAACACCGCAGTCTCCTTCAGCGTCACTTTTCCCATCACAACGGGTGACTTCATCTCCGCCTCCTGATTCTCTTTCCCGGTGATTCGCAGCATGATCCAATCCTTCTTCCCCTCCTTCATGACCTCAGCGGGTAAAACTCGTCCATCCGTCATGGTAAGGAGGATCTTCTTTCCCCCCTCCTTGGCGTTCTCATTTAGGACATGTTTGGCAGTGAGGACCCCTCCGCCATTCAGAATGATTCCGGTGCCGTGATTCGAACTAAAGCTGTTTTCGCCATACGAGTGACGCACTTCGATCCGCACCACCCAAGGTGTGAGGGATTCAAGCATCTCGCAAAACTCCGGTGCATGCTTCCCCAAGTATTCCTCACTCAAGGCATTCCCTCGTTCATAGACCAGATTCCGGTCCACGAACCACTGCTTTTCCTCTCCCGCCAAGGGCACTAATCCGAGAGTGAATGCTGCAAATCTCACGATCATCCCTAATTTCATTATCTTGCCAAGCTAGCGGTCCACTCGTGACCGACAAGCGTCGAGATTGAAGGACTCTGCGGACTTATTCCGGAGAGCGAGAGGAAACGCTGTCCATGACGGCGAGCCGGAGGCCGCCCATCTGGCGCAGATGTCCGAGGAGTTCTGAAGCACTTACGAGCAGGTCATTTCTCAGTGATAGGCGAGTGACCTTTATCGCGTAAAGTGCGGATGCCAATCCCGATTGGATTAGAAGACGTCAGTAAACTTGGTCGCCTCTGGGTCCCTTGCAGGATTTCTGGCCACTTCCCGTGTTTCGGGGGTAGGCTTCGCGTGGTTGAAGCCGGATGACATCCCGGCAAAAAGGATTTCCAAGTAATTTATGACGAGAGCCCGATTGATCGCAGCGGTATTTACCGCAATCCTGTCCACCGGCATCACCGAATTGGCGGCAGCTCCGGACGAAAAGACGACTCCGGCCCATGCCTTTCGGATCTCGGAGGAAACCGACGCCCTACTGGATAACTACTGCTACACCTGTCACGACGAAGAAACGCAAAAAGGCGATATCAGGCTGGATAACCTTGGCGGTCTGGAGAGTTCGAAGCGCTTGGATCTTCTGAACCGGATGCAGGAGCAACTCTATTTTCAGCACATGCCGCCGCCAAAAAAGAAGAGGCAGCCAAGTGAGGAAGAGCGAAAAGCGATCCTGACGTTTGTTGCGACCGAACTGGGCCTTCACGGTGCCTCGACCCTGGAAGGAAAACTGCAGAAGCCTGAGTTTGGCAACTACCTCGACCATGAAAAACTCTTCTCCGGTGAATACAAGGATCTGCCCGGGTTCACCGATGACCGGCGCTGGCTGATCAGTGAATACATCTTCAACGCAAAATTCCAACGGATGCTGGAGAACAATCCGAAGGCAAAGCGAAATGGCAAAAATGTCTCGGTTTTGGGTAGCAGCAAGATTCAAAACCTCAGTCTGACAAACCCCTTTCTTCTGCCAAACGTTTCCGGGGTCAGGTATTACGCCAACGAGGATCTCACCGGTGGCCACCTCTCGAGCATGTTGACGAATGCGCAGAAAACAGCCGAGCACATCACCGGCTATCTCGTAAAGCGGAACAAAGAATATCTTCCTGCCATCAATGAAATCATGGCACTCGAAGACGAGCATCATGCGACATTGGCCTCGCGTCGTCAGTTTCTGAAAACCTTCATCGCAAGGCTTTCCGACGAGCTCTATGGCAATAAAAATGAGTCATTGCTACCGATATTTATACCAGTGGAACTCAAGGCGGTAAAGGCACTGGCAGAGGGAGAAAAATACAAGAAAGCGCCGTTTCATGTTGCCCAGAACATGCTCAAAGGCCTTGAGGGCGACAGCACCGTTTATCAATCTCTGCTCGATCCCCAACACGAGAAGAAATCCGATGAGGAATTTCGAAAATTGTGTGAGCTTACCTGGTTCTACTTTGGCGACCATGAACGGAAAATTCAAGGACGCATGACGATTCTCCGGGACTACATGCCCGAACTCCGCGAACAGCTGGTCAAAGACAACGGGCGTAAAATAAAACCCATCGTCTACAAAGCTCTCGATGATTCTGAAATGGACGTAGTCCGGAAATCGATCACAAAACATCGCAAGAAAGGCGATCACTACGGTGAAATCATCGAGAAGTGCATCGCGGAGTGGGAACAAGGTTTTGAGCAGGAACGCATCGCCGCGGGACCGCCCTCAGACCAACTCCTGTCAGATCTTGTTAATCAGCTGAGTGTGCAAATCCTGGAGCGATCTGCCGACACGACGGAAGCAGCCGAGTATCTCGCCCTTTCGAAGTCCTACGTCACCAAGCTTGGCAAACTCAAGGCCATCCAGAAACTCATCCAAACCTTCATTTTATCGAGCGAATTTTCCTACCGTCAGGAATTCGGAACCGGAGAAGCAGACGAGGACGGTCGCCGCATGCTTTCTTCGCGCGATGCCAGTTATGCCATTGCCTATGCCTTAACGGACCAAAGCCCCGATGAGGAACTGGTAAAGGCAGTTGAGAGCGGCAAGCTGAAGACCCGGGAAGATTATAAGAGAGAAGTCCTGCGCATCTTGAAGAAGAGGGATGCCATTTATCTCATCGATCCCATCCTCGCCGATAAGAATTATCGCGACAACACAACCGATACCGCCATTCGGAAACTACGGTTTGTCCGTGAGTTTTTCGGATACCCCGCCGCGCTCACAATTTTCAAAGATGAAAAACGATTCGGAGGGGATCGCCTCGGGAATGCCACCTCGCGCCTCCTCAACGAGACCGACAGACTCGTCGAACACATCCTGGAGAACGATCAAGACGTCTTAGAAGAGCTGCTCACCACCGAAAAGTTCTTTGTCTACCATGACGGAGACAATGAGCGAATGCAGGCCGCCTCCGACAGGATCAAGAGTATCTATGCGCGCTTCAAGGACCTCGACTGGAAGAACTTTAAGCAAGAGGATCTCCTCGACCACAGCGAGTTCCTTAGGGAAGTGAAGATGCGAAGCGTCGACCCGGACAAGCTCGAAGCGAGAAACCGGCAGGGCAATACGATTCAGTTGTTCAAAAAGTCGATGGAAACGATCACGGCCCGCTTGGACAAGGGACAGCAGGAGGCCGCGCCCTTCGACCTCTATCGGGGCTACGGCAATGATTTCATGCCTGGCTACAACATTTCCAAGTTCTTCAACTTCCGGATGAACAACTGGGATTACCAAACGATCCAGCCGGCAAAAGTCGCCCATCGTAAAGGTCTGCTCACGCATCCTGCCTGGCTCATTGCGCATGCCCAAAATACCGAGACCGATCCCGTGCACCGCGGAAAATGGATCCGTGAAAAATTACTCGCCGGCACCATTCCCAATATCCCGATCACCGTTGATGCCGTCATTCCGGAAGACCACAACAGAACCCTGCGCGACCGATTGGCCAGCGCGACTGAAGCAAGCTACTGCTGGAAATGCCACGAAAGCATGAATCCGCTCGGCTACGTCTTCGAAAGCTACGACGATTTTGGCCGCTTTCGGGTAGAAGAATCTTTGGAGTATCCAGACAAGCTCATTACAAAAAGCTCGGATAAGGGCACCCTCCTAACCGATACTCGGGACGTCTACAAGACGCTGCCAGTCAACTCAACGGGATACCTAAAGGGGACGGGAAACGATTCGCTGGATGGAGAATTAAAGGATGCCCTTGACCTAGCCGAACGCCTGGGAAAATCGCGACGCGTCCGTCAGTCCATCATCCGTCATGCCTTCCGATATTTCATGGGCCGCAACGAGTTCCTTTCAGATTCAAAAACCCTGATCGAGGCCGAACAGGCTTATGCCGCAAACGGCGGCAGTTTCGATGCCGTGATTTTATCACTACTCACTTCAGATTCATTCATTTACCGTAAAGCGATAGCCAACTAGACCGATGAACCGCAGAAGAGATTTTCTAAAAACGTCCGCACTGGGCGCCGGGGCAATGGCACTGGCACCATCCTTTAATCAATTGTTGGCCGCCTCAGCTGGCACCGGGGTTCCCAAGCGCTTCATCTTCATCCGAAAATCGAGCGGCATCCGTCCCGCTGAAATCGCCCTCCCCGATTTTTCAGACAAGGACAAGGCGCTCGACGAGAAGAAGCAAGCGCTCGAAGTGGATTTGGACAAGCATGAGCTGCCCAAGTGGCTGCGCGGTCTGGATGCACACAAGGAGCACATGACCATCCTGCAGGGACTCTCGGCCAAGATGAGTGAAAACGTCCACTACTCGTTCTCATCCGTCATGGGCTGCTTCAAATCAAATCGAAATACCCTGAGTGCCATCAAGCGGGCGACGATCGATTTTGAATTGGCCAAACTCTTCCCTTCTCCATTTGGACACGTCGAGCTGTCATTCGCCGGTGGCCGATCGGGCATTGTCTCGGGGTATTCCGCGCCCTCACCGCAAACGCGAAATTACTGCTATGCCGATCCGGATACCGCGCGAAGCGAACTGTTCAAATCTGTCCTAAACCCGGAGGCCGTAAATTCCGACAATGACATGCTCTCATTTTTGCAGGGCAGAGAGGGCCTGAAAGCCAGTGGCATCAAGGGTCATGAAAAAAGACGCCAGGAAATGCAGATCGAATCGATTCATGCCATTCGCGAGCGTAACAAAAAACTAATCGAGCTTTCCGGATCGCTTGCCAGGCATCTGCCCGAACTTGCGCCGGTGCATGCGAATGGTGGTGCCAATGCGAGCACGCCTGAGAAACAAGCCGCCATGACCGACGTCCTGATTGCGGCATTGAAAGCCGGTCTGACCAATGTTGTCACCTATACCATCGATGACCTGGGGACGCCCGTGACCGGCCTGCCGGGAAATGAAACGGATCGTGTCGGTATTCACCCCTTAGGGCATGACGAAGCCTTCGGCGGGGTGCCCGCCTGGAAAACCAGAGAGCAGATTCGCATCAGCCACGTGAATCAGATCAAGACGATCGTCGAGAAACTCAAGCAGGCCCCCGAGGGAAACGGCACCATGTTTGACAACACCATGATCATGTACTTTCCGGAAAACGGAGAAACCCACCATGGCATTGGTTTGGAATCCCCTTTTCTCATCATGGCTGGCAACAACTGCAATCTCGATATCTCAGGCCGGTATGTCCGCCTGCCAATCCTTGGCACCGAAGGTCACAAGACTCTCGGCAACTTTTACACCACGCTGCTCAACGCCCACGGAAATCCGATGGAGCACTACGGCGACCTCGATCTGGAAATGGCGCGCAAAAAACTCGACCAGACCGGAGCCATTAAGCAATTCATGGCTTGATACCTATCTATGCTGCCGTGAACGGCGACCTGATTCGGACACAGCTTCGTTAGCCCAATGGGATTTCCGTAGCTGGTCCCAACGAACACTGCTCAGCTTGACTAAAGTCCACTTTTAAAATGAAATTACCAATTACTATCCTCGCGCTGACCTACGTGATTCTCTCTACCCTGTCGGCATTGGCTGCGCCGACAAAGCGACAAACTGCTCCTGAAAAATTGAAGGTGCATGGCATCTTTCGCAGTCATATGGTCATCCAACGCGACGAGCCCATCACGATCTGGGGTTGGGCACCAATGGGCACCGTAGTGGAAGTCGCCTTCGGCAAGAACACCGCGACCAGCAAAGCTGCCGGCGAAGCAGGTCGCTGGGAAGTGAAGTTTGATCCACAACCCGCGAATTCAGAGCCGCAGACGCTGACCGTCAAAGGAAGTAATGGCACCGTCAAAATGGAGAACATCTTGATCGGTGATGTCTGGGTCATGAATGGGCAGAGCAACATGGCATTCGGCCTCAAGGCTGTCTATCAGGCTGGCTTTGAATCCGCCCAAGCACACCTGCCGCAGCTGCGCCATTTTCGAATCCAATCCGGTGCGGAGTCCGAGTATCTCGAGACGGACATCAACGAAGACTTCATTTTTGGCAAAGACGTTGAGGACAAGAACTGGAGAGTGGTCACGCCGGAAACCTCGCTCGATATGGGTGCCATCGGATTCATCTTCGGTTCGCGATTACAGCGCGCCTTGCAGATTCCCATCGGCATTATCGACAACTCACGCGGCGGTGCCGCGATCGAGAGCCTCGTTCCCCGCCACAAGTTTGCCGATGACCCCATCGCTGCTGAATACCTGAAGTGGGTCGATGGCCGCCGCGCGGAGTTCAGCTTCGAAGACTTCTTCCAAGCCCAAATGGACAAGTGGAAATCCTCCGAAACCAAGTATCAAAAAGAAATCGCCGCTGACAAAGAGAAAGGAGTGACAAAGAAACGCCGCCGCCCCAGAAAACCGGACGGAAGCATTCGCACGTGGTCCGTTCCTGGTCGCAGCCCCAGCGATGCCGCCGCGTGTTACAATGGCATGTTTGGCGTCTTCAAAGGCCTCAACATCAAAGGCGTGGCCTTCCACCAAGGCTTCAACAACGCGATGATGAACACGAGTTGCAAACCGAGATTCTATCGTAGTCTCATGAAGCTTATGGTCGACGGATGGCGGGATGACTTTGGCGAAAAACTGCCTGTGGCGATCATTGGGTTATGTGCCGGAGGGGGCGCCCAGACACGGCTCAACTTTGAGCAAAATGGACTCTCCACGGCTGCCTACATTCGCGAATCCCAGAGACTGGGGTTGATGGATGCCACGGATCAAAGCGATACCGTTTTCATTCCCGCGTATGACCAGAAAATCCCCCAACTCCACACCAAGAAGAAAAAGGAACTGGGCCTCCGCACCGCGCGATGGGCGTTGAAAAACATCTACGAAATGGAGAGCATTGTCTGGGAAACCGGAGAGCTTGTCTCCGCCGTGCCCGAAGAAGGCAAGCTGCGGCTCACCTTTGATAAGCCCGTCCGGGTTGATGACTTTGGCTCCGAGATCGAGGGCTTCTCTGTCGCCGACAGTTCCGGAACCTACTACATGGCCGATGCCATCTACCTTGAGACAAAGGATAAAAACGAGCGCTATAAACAGATCCTAGTATCCAGCCCTCTCGTCAAAGAGCCCGTCTCAGTGCGCTACGCGTGGTCCAGAGCCCCCATGGGAAACCTCAAGATCAACGGAATCCCCTGGCAGCCGCTCCATAGTTTCCGCACCGACAAAATCGACTTCTCACCCGAGGTCTCCCACCAGGATCCCGACGGAAGCAAAAAGAATTCCGACGCCGTCAAGATCCTCAAGGCTGCCGCGGCTGAAGCTCTCAAAACGAGAATCAAGACTGCTAAAGAGTAATCGCCAACAAATCGACCGTGAGACAAGGTATCTTGCGAAACATATTCCAGCTAGATCGGGTATGAATACCATCACGTGATCGCTTTTTTGATGAAGTGAGAGCGAATATTTCGTTCCATGAAGACCATGCCCCGCAGATTTTCCATCCTGCCCCTCATCCTGCTCTGTGGGTTGCTGCTCGATTCTTCGCGGGGTGAGGACCCGACCTGGTGGTCGTTCCGCCCCCTTTCGCGGCCCGTCGCACCAGGAATCAGCGAGTTCGGGGATGCGGATCGCGCCTTCAATAAAATCGATCGCTTCGTCATTGCCAAACTGGGGGAGCAGGGATTGCGGCTATCGCCCGAAGCCGACCGCCGCGTGCTAGCCCGACGGCTTTATTTCAATATCATCGGGCTTCCCCCGACACCGGATGAGGTCGGGAAGTTCGTCAACGATCCCGACCCCAAAGCCTACGAGAAACTTGTGGAGAAGCTCCTGAACTCGCCGCGTTATGGCGAACGTTGGGCGCGTCATTGGCTCGATGTGGTCCACTTCGGCGAGACCCACGGATACGACAAGGACAAGCTCCGCCTGAATGCCTGGCCCTACCGTGACTATGTCATCCGGTCCTTCAATGAGGACAAACCCTATGCACAGTTTGTCAAGGAACAGATCGCGGGCGACATCCTCTGGCCGACCTCTGCAGATGGCGTGGTCGCCACCGGGTTCATCGCGGCTGGGCCATGGGATTTCATCGGTCACGCCGAAGTCCCCGAAACGAAACGCGATGGCAAGATTGCACGTCATCTCGACCGCGATGATATGGTCGCCACCACTATGAATACTTTCACTTCGATCACGGTCCAGTGCGCGCAGTGCCACGACCATAAAGTCGATCCGGTGACGATGGCCGACTACTATTCCCTGCAATCGGTCTTCGCTGCCCTGGACCGGGCGGATCGTGATTATGATATCGATCCCGAAATCGCAGCAAGGCGCTTGGAACTAAAAACTCAACTTTCCAGTTTGGAGCAAACAATTGCGAAACTGGATCAAGAGATCGAAAAGGCGAAGACCGAAGAAATCCGACTGGCTGAAAAGAAGATCGCGAAGATCAAAAAATCTCTTTCTTCGGAAGATTCAAACTCCAGCCAACTTGGATATCATAGTGAGATCGCAAGCGCCCAAGACATCGAAAAATGGGTCCAGATCGATCTCGGAAAAGTTGTCTCAATTCAAACAATCGGCCTTTTCGGAGCGAAAGAGTATGGCTTTGACGATTTTGGATTTCCCGATCAATTCCGGATTGAAACGGCCCTAGAAGAATCATTCGAGAAGGCAACACTGGTAGCGCAATTTGCAGACGAGGACCATCCTCGACCGGGTAACGAGCCGGTTGAAATCAAGGCGGGAGGCATTGAAGCCCGTTATCTCAGAATGACCGCTACCAAGCTGTGGCCCCGACACATGAAGGGCCAGGCGGTGTCGGAAGACTGGATTTTTGCGCTGGGTGAACTCGCGGTCATCGCCGATGGCAAAGTCGCAGAGGTTGTCGGGGTCCATTCTCTTGACTCCATTCAAGCTCCGCCACGATGGAGTAAGAAGAATGTCAGCGATGGTTTGTTCGGGGGAAGTTCGAAAGATCACCTCGCAAAGTGGCTTCCCGGAGATTCCAAGGATCAACCGGCCGAGCTCGCCCGACTTGTTGACCTTCGCAACAAATTGCTTCGCAGGGTCGCCGGACCAAAGGTCGCAGCGAGGGTCGAGCAAGTGGCGGTCAAGTCTGGGCTGGAACAAAAAATCGCCGGATTACCGAAGCCAAAAAAAATCTATGCGGGGACAATTCACAAGGGATCGGGCAACTTCATCGGGAGGGGTGGATTGCAGGAAACTCCGCGGCCGATCTTCGTGCTCAACCGTGGTGATGTCTCGCAACCCGGCGACCCCGTGGCTCCCGGAGCGGTGCGGGGCATCGTCGAATCACTTCCCGCACGCTTCGATCTCCCCGCAAATCACCACGAAGGAGATCGGCGGGTCGCCCTTGCGGAATGGATCACCCACCCAGAAAATAAACTGACTTGGCGCAGCATTGTGAACCGAATCTGGCAGTATCATTTCGGCCGCGGAATCGTCGATACTCCAAATGATTTTGGGCGCATCGGAGCCGCGCCTTCGCATCCCGAACTTCTCGACTGGCTCGCGGTGGAGTTCCGCGAAAGCGGTGGATCGATGAAGCATTTGCATCGCCTAATCTTGAAGAGCGCGGTCTACCGGCAATCCAGCGCGGACATTGCCACGATGGCGGAAATCGATTCCTCGAATCAATATCTCTGGCGACAAAACCGCCGCCGCGTGGAAGCCGAGGTCGTCCGCGATTCGGTCCTCGCGCTCGCCGGAAAGCTCGGCCTCAAAATGGGGGGACCCTCATTTCAGGACTTCGTAATAGAGCACCCGGAACATTCACCGCACTATCAGTATCATCTATCCGATCCCGATGACCCCGCGATCCATCGGCGTTCGGTTTATCGCTTCGCGGTCCGATCCCAGCCCCAGCCATTGATGGACGCGCTCGACTGCGCCGATCCCTCGCTACTCGTCGATAAACGCAGCGAAACCAACACCGCCTTGCAGGCCCTCGCGATGCTGAACAATGCCCTCCTGCTGCGGATGTCAGAGCATTTCGCGGAGCGAATTTCCGCCGAACCCGAACCCGTCGCGTCCGCCTTCACTCTCGCCTTGGCGCGCTCTCCAATTCCCTCGGAACTTGAAACCCTGAACGACTACGCCGCCGAACACGGACTCGCCGCGACCTGTCGTCTCATCCTCAATCTCAATGAATTCTCCTTTATCGATTAACCTCCAGTCCCGCCGGGATCTTCTCAAGACCGCCGGGGGAGGCTTTGGAAGCATTGCCCTGAATGCGATGCTCCAACAGGATCTCGGCGCTGCGCAACTCCCACCGAATAGCGTCACCCAAATCGCCCACAATCCTCCGAAGGCGAAGCGGGTTGTCCAACTCTTCATGGCAGGTGCCGCCAGCCACCTCGATCTCTTCGATTACAAGCCCGCGCTCATCAAACACCACGGAGAAAAATCGGACTTCGGCGAGCACGTCGAAGCCTTCCAGGATGGTCTCGGTCCCTGGATGAAGCCGGTGTGGGAATTCCAGCCTTACGGAGCTTGCGGAAAAATGATCAGCGAACCGGTGGCGCCCCTCGGTTCGGTAATCGATGAAATATCATTCGTGCACAACGTCACCGGAAAAAGCGGGGTCCACAGCCAAGCGACCTATTTGCAAGCGACCGGATTCAACCGTCCCGGTTTTCCAGGCATGGGTTGCTGGATCAGTTATGGTCTGGGAAGCCTGAGCGATGAATTGCCTACCTTCGTCGTTCTCCCGGATCACCGTGGCTTTGCCTCGAACGGCCCGAAGAACTGGTCCTCGGCCTTTCTGCCCGCCCAGCATCAGGGAACGATCATTCGTCCCGGCACCTCCGACCCGATCACCCACTTGCGACCCTCCGGAAAAACGAATTTCGCCACCAGTATGGCCGATGCCGATGGTCAGGCCGTGCTGGCCCGCCTGAATCGTGAGCATGCCCGCGAGCGGCCGGGCGACTCCCGGCTTGAGGCCCGCATCAAGAGCTATGAAATGGCCGCCCGGATGCAGCTCTCCGCTCCCGAGGCACTCGATCTTTCCAAGGAACCCGCTTTCATCAAAAAGATGTATGGCTTGGCGGAACCCGGCACCCAATGGCCCAAGACGATCAACGCGCCAGAAGAGGCGGACTATTTCGGACGCAAGTGCCTGACCGCGCGCCGACTCCTCGAACGAGGGGTGCGGTTCGTGCAAATTTGGAGCGGAAACGACAACGGATTCCCCCGACGCAATTGGGACAGCCACGAGGATATCGAGCGTGATCACGGACCTCTCGCGAGCGGCATGGCGATTGGCACTTCCGCTCTGATCGCCGATCTGAAACAGCGGGGAATGCTCGATGATACCATCGTCTTATGGACCACCGAATTCGGCCGCATGCCCTCCACCCAAGGAAGCAAAGGCCGCGACCACAATCCCTTTGTCTTCACCAACTGGCTCGCGGGCGGAGGGATCAAGGGCGGCCTGGTCCATGGCGAAAGTGACGAGTGGGGCTACAAGCCACTCGATCGTCGAAATCCCACCGAAGTCTATGACATCCACGCCACAATCATGCATCTCCTCGGCCTGGATCACGAGAAATTGACCTTCCGCAAGGACAGCATCGACCGCCGCCTCACCGATGTGCACGGCCATGTCATCAAGGAATTGCTCGCTTGATAATTTGATTGGCGAGGCTCTTCTCATACTCAAGCGTCGCGGGCATTCCGCAACCGTCGTTCCATCCCTGGTGCCAACCAAAGCCCGCCACTTCATGATCCCGTCCCTTCAACTCGGGAAAGTGCGTTCCGAGGTTGCCGAGCACGTCCTTCACGTGCCCGAGCATCTCCTGGTAATATGGCCCAAGTTCCCCGCCTGAACTCGGCGGACGGAAATCCTTCTGCAAACTCTTTCCTCCCCACGCAGTCTAGATGAGGAGAACCGGTTCATCGATCGCGAACTCAAGTTATCCTTTCTGCGCGAAGAGAAACGCCACCAGTGCCGCAAAGTCATCCAGACTCAGCGCGTTGGCCAGTCCGGGCGGCATCATGGAAATCTCCA
>Ga0307993_1000350_pt1 | contig 15869 bp, 13 predicted proteins | sample EllFjometagen260_FD_203163 | JGI IMG/M metagenome (GOLD analysis project Ga0307993, IMG submission 203163) | Marine microbial communities from Ellis Fjord, Antarctic Ocean - #260 | ecosystem: Environmental > Aquatic > Marine > Unclassified | place: Southern Ocean | collected 2014-11-02 | reverse complement strand
CGGATCTGAACAGCAATCCGTCTGTGGCGAGCGGCGTGCTCACGGTGCGATGGATCAACGACCAGGCGTTTGCAGACTGCAGTCCTCCGCCGCCGGACCCGCCTCCGCCGCCGAGTCCTCCGCCACCGAGTCCACCGCCGAGTCCTCCACCGCCGAGTCCTCCGCCGCCGAGCCCTCCGCCGCCGAGTCCTCCACCGCCGCCTCCGCCGCCACCGCCTCTTCCTCCTCCAAGTCCTCCACCGCCGCCTCCGCCGCCACCGCCTCTTCCTCCTCCAAGTCCTCCGCCGCCGCCTCCTCCACCACCCCCTCTTCCTCCTCCAAGTCCGCCACCGCCGAGCCCACCTCCGAATCCACCGCCGCCGCCGAGCCCTCCGCCTCCTGACAACTTGAGCCCGACTCCGGTTGTTTCTGAGCTCGAGGTCGACGGTGGTTCTGTGACAGTCAATGTGTTCTTCCAAGAACTCCATGTCAATGGTGACTTAGTACACGAGCCGGTGGTCGGATTTGAGCCGGGCGACGTCTCAATTTTGAGCGCCCTGACCTCCAGGGGCGACGATGTGTCCACGATGCTCCAAATGTCAGCCGTGTCGGGCTTTGACGAAGAGTTCGCGAGTGATTTTGCGATTGGTGTCGGTTTTTCAGACTTGTCAAGTTTAGACGTGTGCGGCGAGCAAGTTTACCTGACTCTGCGAGTCGGAGCAGGCGTCGTGACGGACTCTGATACGAACACGAATGTTGCGTCCAATGAGCTGCACGTGGTGTGGCAAGCAGCCTCGCTCAATAGCTGTTCTCCACCGCCGCCGGACCCGCCGCCGCCGAGCCCGCCGCCGCCGCCGGACCCGCCTCCGCCAAGTCCGCCTCCTCCAAGTCCGCCGCCGCCGAGTCCGCCGCCGCCGAGTCCGCCGCCGCCGCCGAGTCCACCGCCGCCGAGCCCGCCGCCGCCGCCGCCTCCGCCGCCTCCGCAGCCGCCGCCGCTGAGCCCGCCATCGCCCCCAAATCCGCCGCCTCCCCCACCCCCGGACACGGCTGCGCCCCTTCCGACCGTGCATCTCGTTTCGGGAGACGACGCCGAGGAGGAGGTGTTTGGCATCTCTGTCCCCATCTCGGTCGAATTTACGGAAGGGGCGTCTCTCGAAGCCGTCACGGGGTTATCCCTTGGCGACTTCAATATCACGAGTGCGAGAACGTCGGGCGGGGCGTCTGTCAATCTGGCGGTGATGGACCCGTTCGGTGAGCTTTCGGAGACACGGTCGGCATTCAATGTTGTCATCGAACTGTTGGACGCGAGCGATGCGTGCGGCGATTACGTGGACGCAGAGCTGCGCATCGTTCCCGGGTCGGCCGCCGACGCGGCGGGCAACCCGGCTCTCGGGAGCGCGCCCTTGGCATTCCGGTGGATTCCGGGAGAGATGCTGCTGCCCGAGTGCGGTCCCGACGTGGAGGCGGATTCGTTTCAGTTGGCGACGGACGTGACCTGCGAGGGGCTCGGGCCAAACTACTCGTACGTGAGCGAGATTGTTACGGTGTCCGGGCTCGGTGACGGCGTCAAGGTGCCATCCCAGGTGTCCTGGGCGGAGTCTGCGGATGCCATCGCCCCTGGCTGGATCGAGCCGATGCTGCTGCTGTACTACCCGGACCCAACCGATCCGACCCGCGAGGGCATTTGGCAGTTGGCCGGCGACGCGCTGGTGGACAACGGCGACCAGCTCCGGGTGGGTGCGTTCTGCATGTATGCGTTTGCACCTGCGTACGTCAACGTGACCCTGGGGCTCGGGAGCGTGTCTTCGACGTGGCGTCTGAGCTCGCCGCCCCTCCCGCCGCCGGCGCCCCCGGACGTGACGCTTGACCTCATGGACCTCGGCCCGGACGTTTCTGGCGTCCAGCTCGGGACGTGGGTGCGCTCGGCGGTGCAGACCGTGGGCGGACTCGGGCAAGGGCTGTCCATCAGCCTCGAGAGTTTCGACGCGAGCGCTGAGAATGGCGTTCCGACTGCCGTGCGCATCTCCAAGGTGGGCGAAGAGGAGGAGGAGGAGGCATCTCTATGGAATTCGACGGTGATTGTTCAGAATGGCGACGCGGTCAGACTCGCCGTCTTGTCTGCGGCCGTCTTCGAGACGCCCGTTATCGGTGGCGTACGGTACGGGTCTAGCTCTATGACGCTGGACACGCTCTCCGTGACGACAGCGGCTGCCTGTCCGGGCGGCGGTAGTGGGTATCGCAATTACACGACGGGCGAGTGTTTCCCTACGGCGGTGTGCACACCGGGAGTCGAGTACGAGACGACCCCTGCAACGGACGCCGCGGACCGCGTGTGCGAGACGTGCGCCGTCGCCCCCTGCGCAGAAGCTCGCGCGGAGCTGGTGGGCGAGTGCGCCGCCTTGTCCGGACCCAGTTGCCTCCCCTGCGAGCCCTTGCCGCCCAACAATACCGTGCGATTTGTGGCCGAGAGCGGATGCGAGACGTGCGCGACGGGGGCAAATGCTGTATTTTTGCACCCGAACGGGTGTGAGACGGTGTGCGCCCCGCACGCCTGGGAAAACGTCGCGGGGAGCGGTGTGTGCGACGACCCGGACCACACTCCGGCAGCGTTTGACCTCGGCGGGCCGGTCGAGCAGCTGCCGCAAGTCGCGGACTACATCCTGAGCGACCCGGTGAGCGTCTCGCACCTTGGCGACGGCATTCTTGCGGCGGTGTACTATTCGCGGGACAACACGACCGAAACAGAACTCCAGGAGGAATCCAACCTGTCAAAGTACAGCACCGCCATGGACGCTTGGACCACGGTGGTGGGGGCAACTAGCCTTGCCAGAAACGGCGACGTTTTCCGACTACGCGTCGAGGTTCCCTCTACTTGGGACACAGCGCGAACGTACACGGTCTCCATCGGGACGGTGTCGGACACTTTTACGGTCCGCACCCCGACCAGTCCAGATTCGGCCGGGGGGTGGTGCAGCGCGCCCTGCGCCATCGAAGTCGACAATGTCACCCTTGCGGGCACGTGCAGTGACGCGCCTGCATGTGGCACGAACGCCGTCATGGCCGCGGTCGGCGTCGAGCTCGGGGGGTCGGCCGGGTGTCTGACGGGAAGTGGCGCGTGTGAGTCGTGCTGTGCGACGGTACCGAGCGTGCTTAATTCTCCGAGGACAGGGGATAGCATCGTAGTGCGCGCCACTCTCATGGCGGCTCCCGACGTCTCCTCGTCGGGAGCGGTGTTTGGCGCGATGCGCGACGTCCTCGTGGCTCACGCCGGCATCACCAACCCGCGCGTGCTCGTGGAGTGGCCGGACGGTGACGGCGACGGCGCATGTCCGGTTGGAACATGCATACAGGTCGCTGCGCACTTTGCTGCGGCGGGCTGGGCCCCCAACAGCACTACTGGCGGGGGAGCCGCCGATTATGATTACGAATACGGCGATTACGCGTTGGCGCGCACTCCGGCCAACAACACGTTTCTCGCGGCGAAGTTTGCAGACGCCATGGCCTCGGGCGCGGCGGCCGCGTGGTTCCCCGAGGGTGTCCTTGACACGAGGATGGACGCGGTGACGACAGATTACGCGGACTTTCAGGCGGTTCATGCCCTAGATGGGGGCATGAGCGCGGGAGAGGGAACCGACGTCGGCCAGGCAGGCGCCGGGCGTGGGATTACAAGCGTGGTTTTCATGAGTATAGGCTGTGTGGCACTGATTGCTGTGGCCGCCGCCAAGCGCCGCCGAGCCGGCGCGAAGACGGCGCGGAAATACCGGGACACCGAGCTTACGTCTTCTGCGTTTGCGGACGACGGCGTCGAGAACAGCGTGCCGACGCTCAATCCACTCCTCTGGTCGCTGCAGAGCGGCGACGCGGAGTCTGTCCGAAAATATCTAAAGACCCCGTAGTTATCAATGCATTTTATAATTATCGTATTTACAAGAAATAGCAATCGTGTACAGTGTCGCGCTAGCATGTCAGCCCGCGCGTTTGCGAGCGCCAGGGAAGAATTGGATCTGTGCAACCGGGAACGGGAGCAAAATCAGCTGTCTCTGAGAGAGGCCAGGGCGCGCCGCGGGCGGTGCGAGCCGCCCCGCCAGTCTACTAAACTACATTCACACCCGCGGCGGCGTCGACTGTCGCAAACGTCTGCCCGTCCTTCCCCTCCGCCTGCGCCAACGTGGCTGCGCCTGTTGCTGCTGGGCCTCCTCGCTGCGGGTCTTGGATGCTGCTGGTCGGCGCTCTTCCTTCGTCATTTCCCACGCACTCCTTCTCGGACCGGAGGAGAGCCTCCGGATCAATCATCGCTACTCTTTCCGGACTCTGCTCAAACACCCCGTCGAGCTCCGCCTGTAGAACCTGAGGAAGTAGAAAAAATATACGCGCTTTATGAGCCGAGCGAACATGAATATCAGTAACGTATCATTACACACACACACACACACACAAACACATCGCCTGCTTCTTCGCACCGTATCCGACGTGATGACGATGATCTTGTCAACTCCCTTTCGTGCCGCCGGGAGTAGACGGCCGAGCGCGAACGCGATGTGCAGCCGCACGCCGTCGGCAGACTTGGCCTCGACTTGCGCGGAGTGGCGGAAGCGCGATATGTCGGCCGCGACCGCAAACACATCACAGTTTGATGTATTGGCATGTGGCGTGTGGTCGCCGGGGTTGATGATCTGGGTCAGCGTTGCAGTGTGCCCTACTCTGCCAGCCATGACGGAGTCGACAATGTTGTGCATGCGCCCGCCGAGCTTCATCTGGTCCTTGAGTTCGCATACGACAAAGGCGTTGGGGGGACCATCTGCCGCATCATCGGGCTTGGACGGCAGGGCTCCCATAGTGCGCGCGAGGAGTGCGTGTCCTTCTTGTGCCCAGACGGCAGACATCACCAGCGCTTAGTGCGTAAATAGCAATCGGCGTGGGCTGGGCTATAAATGGCGCTGTGATAAAAAAATCAATGACAAGTAATAAAAATGCCACCTATTATTATATTGCACGTGGACGAAGAGGGCACAATACTCAGGCTCGAGGAGGAGGGCACGGAGCAGACGCTGTCGTACCGTATCCAGGTGAGCGGGGGGTGCGTGCCAGGCGGGGCGCCCGATGAGGCACCGTTAGACACGTACCCCCGTGTCAGCACGCACCTCGTTTCCCTGGACACGCCTGGGCTCCTCGGAACGATGCAGGCCGTCTCGGGGGTCTCGGAACAGGCGCAGCGTTTCGTGCCCTTTCCAAACCATTCGGACCTGCCGTGGATGCGCTTCCCGCGGGGCGTGGCCTACTGCATGGCGCCCGACGCCGTCCCTTGCAAGGACACCGACGTGCCTTTCAACAGCGACTTTGCGAGCGGCATCTCCATCGTCGAAATCGTCCCTCGGGAAGCGGCGTATGCTCTGGCGGACCAGTACTTCACTTCGAGCGGGCCGGGTAATGCTGCCTTCCACGACGAGAGCTTTATAGCCCGGCTCGTCGAGCCCCCGAGCGAGGCCAAGTGGAACGACCCGGGAGTGTGTGACGACTGTATGATGGTCGACGCGCTGCAGCACTATTCGTCCGAGTTTGTGCACCAGGACCCCTTTCTCGAACCCTTCCACCCAGACTTTGCCGAGGCGTGGTGGCCAGTCCTGCGCAGGGACGACTCCAATTTCGTGGGCGTCTTCAAGAGCGACTGGCGGACCGTGCCCGCCGACGTGCGCCAGCGGCACTCTGGCCACGGTCAGCCGGGCTCCGATAGGGACGGCGAGAGCGTCCACTACTACCTCGTCTGCAGATACTCGCTCCCCCGCGCCATCGCCGACCAGGTGCTGCACCTGGTCATCACTAACCCCAGAAGGCGGACCTGGGCCGAATGGGCCAAGTCGCCCGAGCTACTCAGAGCCGAAGCACTCAGTCGGCACGCGCGGGAGCACATCCTGCGCCGGTCCATGGCCGAGATGCAGGTGTGTCCGCACAGCACGAACGGGGCGTTCGTGCACAGCACCAGCAGCGTGCTGAGACTCAAGGAGGTGACGGGAACGGGCGGCCGCGGGTCCGCCGTATTTGGGTCCGGGCTGGTGTCGACTCTGGATGCGAACGGCGGCGTGGTGACGTCGGTGGGCAGCGACCCGCGGCGCGGTCTCCTGTGGTGGTTCGGCACGCCAAACAATCGGCTCGGAGGCGGCGCGTGGCGCTCTGTGGAGACGGCAAGCCTGTTCCCGGAGAGGTGCAACGAACGGCTGGACGAGACGACTCTCGAGCAGATCAGCAAGACGGGCTACGTGCCGCAGTGGGGCTTCGTCAAGATGTCACAAGTGGCTATAGTAAAAGGAGACGTCTGTTTATAACAAATAACCATCTGATGTAATATATGTGTTTATCTAAGCATGAACGGAGCAGGCTGCCATGCATCGGCGCGCGCGCGTCTCGCACGGAGTTACCGCGCGCGCGTGTCATATGCTGGCTTCCCCGCTGGCCCGGGCATCACTTCTTCTTGGGGGCGTGCTTCTCAGCCACGGGATGTGGCGTGCGCTTCTTGTTTCACGAGTGCATGCCGGGCCGGGGCGTTTTTCGTACACCTGTTCGGGCGGGCGGTCTGCTGGACAGCGGCGGTTTCGGGAGACGTGCGGGCATTGCTGGTGCGGAATACGAATATTGTAAGATTGTAAGTATATATATCTCATTTTATAATCTCTAATTATTTTTTTCTTTTCTACGAGATACACAGCCTATTTGTTGGCGCCCAAAGGCCCGAAAAAAAACCAGGCGGGTAGTCGAAGCCCGGCGGCCCCGCCGATGGTCCGAAGCCCGGCGGGGCCGCCGATGGTCCGAAGCCCGGCGGCCCCGCCGATGGCCCAAAGCCCGGCGGCCCCGCCGATGGCCCAAAGCCCGGCGGCCAGCCCGGAGGGTAGCCGAAGCCCGGCGGCCCCTTGCCACCCGTCTCGTGTTTGCTCTTGGGGACGGGCGCTTGAAAGCGTTCAAAGATAACTTCGTCGGTCGGCTCCGGTAACCACCTGTGAAAACAAGAACACGCATATTATTCAATGATACTCGAAAAAAAAGGTTGAAAAAATTACAATGCTCATGCTTACCGGCTGTTAGGATTTATTGCGGTCTCTGAGAAACTCCGATCATTAGAGTTCTTAAAAAGCAGAGCCTCGCGCGGCAAATCGACAGAGGTGGTTTGCGACCTCATGATAAAACTGTGTTCTCTCTCAAATATGCGGCTGCCGGGGGCACGAAATATATTGATATCACTTGTCTAATTAAAAGCAGAGGCCGCTCGAGTGACAATCGGAATTCATCGATAGGTTTTGCACACGGGTAGGCAGCTAACGTCACATTTTGCGTCCGGGCCGAAAAAAAGTTTTCATTTTCCAGAATAAAAAAAGAGGCCGGACGCAAAATGTGACGTTAGCTGCCTACCCGTGTGCAGAACCTATCGATGAATTTAGGAAGTCACTCGAGCGGAGACCGGAATTCATCGATAACACAAAAAAAGGTGTTCACATCAAAGAATTTTGACATGGAAATGTGACGTTAGGTGTCACTCGAGTGGGATTTTGGTCTCAAAATTCATCGATAGGTTCTGCACACGGGTAGGCAGCTAACGTCACATTTTGCGTCCGGGCCGAAAAAAAGTTTTCATTTTCCAGAATAAAAAAAGAGGCCGGACGCAAAATGTGACGTTAGCTGCCTACCCGTGTGCAAAACCTATCGATGAATTCCGATGGTCGCTCGAGCGGCCTCCGTTTTTAATTGATGGCAAAATTATATCTTTATTGATGAATTATTGTTACTATTGAGGTCCTTCTAAGGCCAGCGGCCGTGGTGCCTCACGGCCTGCAGCAATCCATGCAAACTCTCGTTCCAGCGCCCCTGGCTCGGCGGTAACAGCCTCTGTCGCCCAAGTCGGCCTCTGATGAGCTCGTCCACGCTCCTCGGTGTCCTCACGCTCTCGTTTCTTCATCGGCACCCGCTTGCAGTGCACAAGCGTGTTCGCGCGTATCATCTCTTCCGGGTCGGTGTATTCTACGGTCAGCTCGGCGTCCTTGAAAATGCGGATGCTAACGTTGCCGTACGTAAACTCTTTCCAAGATCTGGATTTCTCCGCCGCAGCCGCATTTTTCACGCCGCTAATACTCATTGCGATTGCGTTGCGCGCGACGCCCATCGGGATGTACAGGCCTGTAAATGGTATTGGGTGACGCACGTTTTCCATTTCGAAACGTAATCGCCAATACAGCATTTTGTTGCGCGACCCAGCGGTTTCAATCTCGTCGCACGTATCGACGACTGTGTACTTGGACTGGGCGGCGCGGGCGGCCGTTTTCACGGTGCAGTCATGTCTCCAGTGCCCGCCCTTTTGACATGTATGGCAGATGTAGCCGAGCGGGGGGTGCGTGGAGCGCGTGCCGCTCTGATGCCACCGCGGCGTGGGCTTCTGGACGCTGTCTTTGGTCGGCATGTACTCTTCCCGGAGGCTGAGCTGCATGGCTCGGAGGCGGGAGAGCTCATCGTTTTTGCAGTCCGTCATAGCGTGTGTTTATGAGAAGCGGGAGTCGAATATATTATGTCCTCTCAGGAATAGATGTGTGGCGAATAAACAATATATCGATATACTATGCGCCGTCTCTACTTGACGGCATCAGTATATTTAAAAGCACCAGTTTCTGACACTGTATGTAAGACGCGACGCGCACACCCGGCCGTCCATATATTACCACTTTTCTGTCTCCATGAAGGTGGCATTCGTAAAAGGGTTCGTGTCCGGCATCCGGTGGACCGATGCCGATAACGCCGCAGCCGCCCTGCACTTTACGCGCGCCATTCTCGAGGGGGACTACGGCATGATCGTCTTTGACGGTGACCTCCGCAAGCACGACAGCTTCACGGCGCTGCTCTTCAGCGTGCTAGCTGGATTTGCGCCCGGGGAGACGCGGGACAGTGCGAAATACCGCGGTCCCCGGATCGCTGTGATTAAAAAGTCCACAAAAGTGTCCAAGCTTCGGCCTGCACACGTCGAGTCCGACTACGGCGAAGACGGACTACAGACCGTTGTCGCGGCGGGCTACCCGGCCTGGATGTACGATGCCATGTCCGAGAACATGCATCTGATGCAGGACGTGCCTTATGACAAGATGGGACTGGCGGGTCTGAACTCCGTTGTATCGTCCCTGCTCGCGGAGGGCCACGACGTCAGCGCCGACGTGTTCTTCTTGGGAGGGGGCCAGGTGGCTGTGAATGAGATGAAAGCGATACCGTTTGCCTCCGCCTGGACGTTACCTGGCATGGCATCGCTGCCTGCTGGACGCATCGCCACGCTGGGATCGTACATGCTGTATAACGTTGTGCGCTACATGACGCCAAGAAACGAATCTGCCGACAAGATGTACGCGGACCGCTTCAATCCGTACATCGTTCTGAGCGACGAGCTTTCAGCCGTGGTTGATGAGAGCCAGTGGATGGTCGAGGATGAAACGGGCGGCGTCTGTCTGCGCTTAGCTTGGCGCCCGAGCTTTAGCGTGGCGACCTTCAGCGCTTAAGCTTCGCTAGCTAGCTAGCTCATAAATGAAATTAAAATTACACAAACGCACGATATCCATAGTTCTTATTATACGTCTCTGTCTAGAGCGAGATTTCCCAGCAAGGCACATATGCAGTACCGCGTCGCGTACGGCACAATCTGGTTGCCGCGGAGCATGTTTTGCCGTCGCGGCTGGCTGCTCCTCCGTCGCTTCCGGATCGCTGGGTCCGATGCCGCGCGGAATGTCTTCGGGACACCAAACACCTTCTTCTCTCGCTTTGCAAAGAAGACCACCGAGCGGGCCGGATCCGTCCACCCGGGCGGCACTCCGGAGACACATTCGAGCCAGGCCGGGCTCAGGTGGGCGTCGTCTTCATGAGGAGCGGTGGTGTCCAACGTGCTGATGGGCCCTTTTGCAAGCGGCATCCAAACGGTGTTTTTGAACACGATCCCTTGCTTCAGGACGCCCGCCACGGGCCACTTGCACGCCTGCCCCGCGGGCGTGGTCGGCCAGGGGGGCTTGGCAGACGCAAAGGCTGCATCCGAGGCGCTCCACATCGAGTCCCAGTGCCGCATCCGCCTGCTCCGCGCGAGAGGCGCCGTCGCCGGCGGAAGCACGCGTCTGGCAACCATGTGCCAGCGGTCTCCCCGAGGCGCGGGCGCGCCTACCGCGGTCGGCGCCATGCATGCCCAGCGGCAGTCAAAGCCGGCCGCGTGGGCGGCCGCCAGAAAGGTGGCGTACCGGCGCCCGCCGTCGGCCTCGAGCACGTCGCGAGGCCCCTCCAGAACCAGGTACTGTGCGCGGAGCTCGTCGGCCAGCTCAAGCGTTCCTTGCGCGGCGTCTAGCGAGTCGTGGGCGGCGACGATCACATCGACAGAGACCTGCCCGGCCGCCGGAGGCGTGTGCCAGATGCGCCCCGGGGACAGGCTCCCGTCCGCGACGCGTTTAATTAACACGCGCCTGGCCTGGGCGTCCTGGTCACAGTAACCTTCCGGACACAGCATGGCGCGCAGCCCAAAGCTGAGCAAACCGCCGCTGCTGTTGACGTCCAGGCTGCGGGGTCGCCCCGCGGCGGTGTCGACCCCGCCTCCGCTGCTTTCGACGGGGTTGCCCAAGCACATGTCCATGTAGGCGGTCTGCGCCATCAGAGTGGCCTGCATGATGCCCTGGTCCCTTCTCTCCGACACCACATATAAAAAAGACGCGTCCAAAACGGGGCCCGTCGGCGCAATGGTGCCGACCAGAGGCGACGCGCGGCTGATGGAGTCGATTCCTCGATACGTCGCATTCTCGTGCATCGCACTCTACGCGGTCGCGGGCGCGCTGATGCTGGTGGCAATGCCGGTCACGTCCTGTGCGCTCGGCACGATAGACTGCAATCGCCGCTTCCTCTCGCTCTCGCGGCTGTCGCACACGGACGTCCCGCAAACCATTTTTGCGGTAGGCACAATTGCCTTTGCATCAGCCACGCTCATTGTGTCGCAGATGGCAAACAGCACTTTTCCGGACCTCGTCCCCCGAATCCTGTTTATCGCGTTGTCGTCGACTGGCCCGCTTTTTCTGATCGTCTTTGTGTGCTCACCGGTCCAAATGACAATGGCGGAACGCGTGTCGGACGCCAACATGCGTCACATGGTGTCAACGATAGCCGGATTTGGATTTCCACAACTCTGGGTCGTCGCGTTCGCGTTTGCCTCGCACCTCGCGAGGCGACCCAAGACGCTGGGCAAGATAACTCAGCGCCGCTGGAGGCTGGCGTGCGCTCTGCGCTGGGTGGTTGCTGTCAATCTATTAATGTCGCTCGCAATTGTGCTCTGTTACAACACGAACGAATGCTTTCTTGCGTCCGAGGTCCTATACACCGTGCTTCTCGTGGTTCAGCACGGTCTGGTGATCGCGCTGCTGTTCGCAGGCGATCCGCTGTAGTAGTTTATAGAATACTTAAAGATACATGTTTTTACAACTATTCTACGTCGTTAATAGTTGTGCACCGACCATCTAGAGACGGCTGTGCAATGAATTTATGCATCACGGGCCTCTTGTCCTGAGGATTGGCGGGGACGGTGACTTTCAAGACCCGGTATGCAGTGTTGCAATTCTGTATCATATTGAAGCCGCGGCTCATAGAGGCGTCGTTGAAACATGTACTTCCTGGATCGAGGGGCTGCATGGGCCGCGCGTTGAGTTCGGCCACGTCGCTGTCTCGGACGGGCATCAGATTTGGCAGCCCGCCGGAGCCGCAATGGGCATTACTCTGGCTGTGAGCCACAAGACAGTTTGTCACGCCTGGCGCCAGAATGCTGGCGTATTCCGTCGTGGCCGGAAACCCGCCCGGGTCGGGGGACAAACCGGGGCGACACGTAGTCAGACACGTGTTTGAGTGCATCTGTGCGTCAACAAATGACATAGAATGCGCCCTCCTTTTAACTGGTCCACTGAGCGGATACCGACGAGAAGTGTCACTTAACGCGAGGATGGCTTCACGGTACACTTTGCACACGTCTGGCACTGTCGCCCGCATGTCAAAGTGTGTCTGGAAAGCATTCGTAAAGTCCGGATGCACACCGGCATGGGCGAGCAGCACGCGGCCCCCGTACACAAAGACGGGGACCGCGTCGAGTTCGAGCGCCTTATCCCGCACCAGCCGACGGCGGTCATGCGGGAATCCATTGAACCCATCCAGACCTATCGAACCCGAGCACTCCCCGTGGAAGTAGTGTCGACAGTATCCCATGTTGTCAAATATGTTGCCAAGGTCGTGGTTGCCTAGGACCCAGATGAGATCCCCGCCCCAGCGTTTCGCCTTGGCCTTGACTGCTGTCATGATGTCCAGAATGATCTCGATCGTCTCCATGTTGGTTGTCGACACACACGACACCGCCTCCGCAGTTGTGACCGGCCGCTTGTAGTCCACCAGATCCCCGAGAATGACAACGGTGGCTTGAGCGCCCACCCACCGAAGAGATGCGGTGAGATCCCGCGCTCTGCTGCGCGAAATCCGACTGGTCCCGCACAATGAAAACTGATCGAGAATGTCCGGGACATTAGATACCACTGTTCCGGTCAGAAGCAGACTGGTGACGAGTGCGAGTGGGTCCTCGTGGATGTCGCCTATCGCGAAAAGATCCGGCTCATCTCCTGTGAGAGGAACCCGTTCCGTTCCTTGCGGGAACATAGGAGATGTGGCAACATAGCTACCCGGAGTGTGGAATCCTTCTGGAGTGTTTCTGGAAACCCATGCCGATTTCTCGGCAAAACTGCGGGTTTTCAAAACCTTTCTTTTGCCGATCGGCGAGGCTGTCCGTCCGATCGCAGAGTTTTCGTACTCGGACGACAGCTGGTTTACGTAGATGTCTGGCGGGAATCTGGGGATCATCGTCCCATTACCCATGCTGCCGGACCCACATGACATTATGAAAGTGAATGCTCTCTTAATTACAATTGATGAGTAAATATATACGTACGAGGGCCTGTCAGTCAGCGCTCGCAGCTACAGGCACACGGTGGTCCTGCCACCTGTTTATTGCGAGCCCTGACCCGAGCAGAGCTCCAAATCCAAAGGCCAGCAGCGCGTCTTTCTGGACCAGTGTGGCGAGCGCGCTGAGGCAGATTACCGTGACGCCCGCCGGGTCGACTTCACCGCCGTACACTGTGCCCGTGAACATAAGTCCAAGCACCTTGCGTCTCACTCCGAGGAGGAAAGACGAGCGCGCTGCCGGCTCGCCGCGCAGCATGCAGCACGCTCTGGTCAGAAAGCAGGCTCCGAAAGCGCTCCAGCCGGCCAGGATGCTGAAGCACAGCGCCAGGTGAAATTTCCAGAAGGACCCCGTCACAGCTATCCAACCGAACGTTGTAATGAACCCGACCAAGAGATGCACCCACTCTATGGCGCGTGCGAGCAGCTCCGCCTCTCTCCCGCCCGCTTTCCACATTGTTGGCTAGAGAGAAGAGCGCTGTCCATCAATGACGACGCCGGCGGTGTCTTTTAAATACATGTGCTGCACATTTCGTTCGCTCTGACGAAGTCGATATCCGACCATCGATATCCGTTGTGGACAGAATAGCACATCATGAGTATGATGGATGAAAGCCTGCTACCGCCGCGTGGCGGCCAGCCGCGAATGTTTCGTTGCCAGCGTCTGGTAGGGCTCGTTGGGATTGTAGCGCAGCACAACCAGGTACTTGTCGACGCCGTGCAGTCACCAAGCCGCGCAACTTTGAATGTCTTTTGTAGTTTTCTTCCGATGACATACCGCATGTAAAGGCTGTAGGGTCGCATGAACGAGATGAAATTGTTCCCACAGGCTTTCAGTTTCGCGATTCTCGAATCTGTACTCAGCCATTTCGTGCTCGACTTTTATGACGGCTAGAGAAAGAGTGTCGTGCTGCCGGCGGAACTCGCCGAACACATCAACAAGAGGGGACTTGTGGTCAATATGCACCTTTTGGTGGTCGAGCATCGTCTCTTGGTCTATCAACGAGCCACATTCTTCGCAACGTGTCGCATCTGTCTGCAGCTGGGCTTTGTAATCCCACAGTTGTTGTTGTACTGCAACTCGCGCGGCGCGTTGAAGCTTTCCGGCTCGGCTCGTATCGCCGCCTTTTTTCGTGCATTTGCGATAACTAAAGTTCTTCGCTGGCCGCCCAGGCTCTCTGTACTCGATCCAGAAGCCAACAGTTGACGGATGGTTCTCCGCCTCTGCAATATAAAAACCAGCAATCTCTCCATCTAGCAGCTCAGCTGCATTGTAGTGCATCGGCAAGATGCGCCGCAGATAAGTAATTGCATTCTCATCGCGAACTGGCACAATCTCCTTGTGTCGCAATTTTGCAGCGGCAAGCAGCTTCTGTAAGAGCGCGGTCGAAGTTTTTTTTGTTGGAGCACGGGAACCACTCGCGGGTCGGTGGGTGCGCATGCGGGGTGCCATTGTAGAGTTTTCTGCAATTTTTTATGTATCTATACAGAAAATATAAATATGTCACTTGTTAAATCGACTCATTACTGATGTTTTTTTGGCATCTACTCATTTAGCCCGCACGACTAGTGTCAAATAAAGGAAATGTATAGAGTTTTCTACACAATAACTGCTTATTTAATCTTCTTCCGTTTGAGTTCTCTCATCTCGGCAGTCGTCCTTTCGGCGTACTCACGATCAAGCTCCCGCCGGCGCTTGCCGGTGTAGCCAACGAAGAGCTTCAGGATGCCGGACGGCGCCTGCTGCACCTCGCACGTCTCGAACGCGTCCCGCAGTGTGGCGGCCAGCCGCGCCTGCTTCGTTGCCAGTGTCTGGTACGGCTCGTTGGGATTGTAGCGAATCACGACCAGGTACTTGTCGACGCCGTGGTGCTGGAGCTCATCGCGCAGCTCGTGCAGCCGGTCCTCCTCCGCGACCGAGCAGTAGTGCCGGTGCTCGTGCTCGTCAATCTCGAGCAGGACGTAGCGGTCTTCGAGCACCCAGAGCACATCCGGTCGAAACGCCCGTTGCTCGCCGTCCCGGCAGGGCAGCGCCGTGTCGTACAGCGTCCAGTTGGAGAGGTCCGGCTGTTTTGCGAGGAATTCCATCGTTTCGAGCTCGAATTGCTTGATGCGACCCTTGCCGACGCGGCAGCTGTAGCAATCGGCTCCCTTGCGGCGCACCGAAAACAGTGTACACGTCGCACACCGACGGCCCCCGCCATGCGCACTGCACAAGTTGGACGCCCCTTGAGCACTCTTGCTGCAGCCGGTCTCATGGCAGCGCCGGCCACCTCCATGCGCCTTGCAGAAGTTGGTCGCCCCTTGAGCACTCTTGCTGCAGCCGGTCTCATGGCAGCGCCGGCCACCGCCGTGCGCTTTGCAAAAGTCGGTGGCGCCTACAGCACTCTTGTTGCAGCCGGTCTCCTGGCAGCGCCGGCCACCGCCATGCGCACTGCAGAAGTTGGTCCGCCCTAGAGCACTTTTGTTGCAGCCGGTCTCCTGGCAGCGCCGGCCACCGCCATGCGCACTGCAGAATTTGGTCGCCCCTCGAGCACTCTTGCTGCAGCCGGTCTCCTGGCAGCGCCGGCCGCCGCCATGCGCAATGCAGAAGTTGGTCCGCCCTCGAGCATTTTTGTTGCAGTCGGTCTCCTGGCAGCGCCGGCCACCGCCATGCGCACTGCAGAAGTTGGTCGCCCCTAGAGCACTCTTGTTGCAGCCGGTCTCCTGGCAGCGCGGCCCACCGCCATGCGCAATGCAGAAGTTGGTCGCCCCTTGAGCATTTTTGTTGCAGCCGGTCTCCTGGCAGCGCCGGCCACCGCCATGCGCAATGCACAAGTTGGACGCCCCTTGAGCACCCTTGTTGCAGCCGGTCTTCTGGCAGCGCCGGCCACCGCCATGCGAACAGCAGAAGTTGGTCACCCCTTGAGCACTTT
>Ga0307993_1000348_pt1 | contig 15926 bp, 10 predicted proteins | sample EllFjometagen260_FD_203163 | JGI IMG/M metagenome (GOLD analysis project Ga0307993, IMG submission 203163) | Marine microbial communities from Ellis Fjord, Antarctic Ocean - #260 | ecosystem: Environmental > Aquatic > Marine > Unclassified | place: Southern Ocean | collected 2014-11-02 | reverse complement strand
CTGCAGTTTTCTCTAAAGAAGGTCCCACACGAATATCGCGAGTAACGATTGCGTCAGAGTCGAGCATCTCTGTATTCAGAGTGCCGATTGTTGCAACTTCTGCCATAAGAGTAGAAAACTTGGCACTCGAACCTGTGATATCATCTACATCAAGAGTTCCTCGGAACGTCATTGTACCTGCAGACTGATCCCAGAACATATACTTATTAGTAGCAGCATTACCTACATACATATCACCATCTTTCTTTAAGTCAATACCTGCTCCAGAAAGTGTAGTTCCACTAATAGTAGGAGCTGTACCCCCACTAGGGAATACTTGTACTTCTCGCGCTATTACAGAGTCAGCATTTAACACATCAGCATCTATAGTAGTAAAACTAGCAGCTCCTAATGCGGCTACTGCTTTTCCAAAAGTTCCTCCAGTTGCTGCGGAAGTATCAATCTCGGTAGTACCAACAGCGTTTTCGGCTATTTGCTCCTTCTCAATACCATCTTGTTCAATCATAGTTTTTGCTTTCTTAAGAACAGCGTCAATCTTTGTGTAGACTTCTCCAATAACAAGACCACTTGATGTTCTATAAATTCGAGCAATGATTACATCATTTGCATAGTCTATGCGTATATTTGGAAGGTACGCTGATACATTAACAAAAGAACTAAAGTTATTTGTTACATAAAGAAGTGTGTCGCTAACTACTGCGGCTACTTTGTAACCTTCTGTGTTATTAAGTTTGAGGCTATCTCCATCTTTAATCTGACTTAAAAAAGCAGTATTAGACCCCGTAACTTTAGTAGTACCAGCAGCTTTGCTGAAAGTACCTGTTAAAGCTGAGCCATACTTAGTACCGTTTCCAGAACCCATATCATACCAGAAATGAGTGGATAAAGCGGGCTTATGATACTTAACAAGTTTCAGACGATCACTGCTATCACTCGCATCCATAAGAATATACGCGTGTTCATCTATAAAACCTCCTGAAGCAGGTCTACTACTTTCCGACCAAGTTATTACAGGTAGATTAGTACAACTTTGCTGCCATGCCGCAGAACTAGTACTTGTATTCGTAATAAGAGCTGCCCTATCACTAGGGCTTTTTACAGCGTACTGATAATTTTGGAACGTAAAAGAAGAACTTAGTAATCCAAAGCCTACACTTGTAGTACCTCCATAAGGTACTCCTTCAGGAAGGCGTGGTATGTTTTCTTTATACTTATCACTTACTACTACAACCGACACTGTAGGAACCGAAACATTTTGAAGTATATTGATTGTTTTTACAGCTATATTATAAGTACCATCTATTATTCCTTCGACACTCCAAGAAGTCTGATTACTATTATTAATTGTTATGGGGTTTTCTATTTTTGGAAAATCATGGTGTATTTCATAACCTGCCAAATGCTCATAGTTACCTTCAAGCGCACTTACGTTTCTAGGAGGGCTCCATTGTATAGTCAGCTCTTCCCCTATAAGATCAGGATTCATTACGCTAGTAGCATATACGTCTGTTACAGGAGGAACTACATCATTATGTCTTACTGCAGGATATACACTATCTGCTATATAAGTAGTAAAGTCTTCGTCTACTGCTGCGAACTTTTCATTATAGTGCTCAACGGCACTAATACCAAACTCATTTTTAGCACTTTGAGAAATAGCTAATACTTTGTACTCTTTTGCAGAGCCTAAAACAGTTAGTCCTCCTGCTGTTTCTGTAAGTACCCATATACTTTCTGCAGGTGGAACTGCAGAGAAACCAGTAGTCACTGTTATAGTATCAACACTATTTCCAGCAAGCGCTGCGGTTACGTCTTGAGTCTCAACACGAGTATGCTCTGACCACGATAATACTAAAGGGAGTCCTCCGTTTGTTAGACGAGCATTAGAAGCTTTAACTTCCGTATCTATATTCTGTAAACTTGAGCTGCCTGTAACAAAAGCTTGCTTTACTAAGTCACCTTTTTTGTAGTTAACACCACTAATAGTAACATCTTCCGTAGCAAATGCACCAGGTTCTACAAACATTATAGATAGCTGATAAGTACTGCCAGATATTAAACTCGTTGTGCTGTCTAAAGGAATAGAACTAACACTACGGGTGGTGCCGGAGTTTGATACTCTGCCACCAATACGTACTGCATACCTATCTGAATCTTGTATATTTATAACATCGCCCGGCATAAGAAAACTAGCATTTAAAGCAGTGGAAAAATTAACAACTTCTCTTTGATTAGCTGCTGTCCATAATTTCCATCGACCGTATCTCAAAGCTTGGCCTTCGCTAGTTGCTCCCATCGCCATTGCGTCCTGAGAAATAATTGTGCCAGTTTTAGCAATGTTAAGCCTATCTTCCACAAGTAAGGGAGAAGCTTTGTAGTTAGCCTCAGGATCTATCCAAGTAACAACACACTGATTAATCCGTGTTTTACTGCCTGTACCTTCATAAGAAAACGCACCGTCTATTACATTAGCTTTTGTAAAGTTATAAACAGGGCCTGAAGGTGCATCCATAATAGGGATTACTTTACCGTCAATGTAGTAAAGCATACTACGGAATACTGTGCCCATATCTTTAAGTACTTTATAAGCATCTGCCGCTTTAGTAAAGTATAAGTTAGAAGTAAACCGAGGCTCTAAACCACCTTTTCCATCATCAACGAGTGCGTCACAATATCTTGAAATTCTGTATAGAGCGTATTTATCAACATCAGTATCTTTTAGAAAGTCCCCTAATCCATAACGATTATTTGTAAGTATATCGTAAAATATCCAAGCAGGGTTATTTGTATAAACTTTTTCAGATGCAAAAGCACCATCCCAATCTTGATAAGAACTAGTAATAGCACCGCTAGTAATATTACGATTATAGCTAGCAACTCCGTCGCTAGTCTGTTCTCTTGTCACATAGTTTGAAGGAACGGATACTTTTAATCCTCTAAGATGGTATGAGCGTGTAGGTATGCTTTGAAACTTTTTGGTATCAAAAGTTACGTTAGCTATTGCGCTAAAGGGGTGTGTTAATATATCTTTAATAACACATGTTGTATTTGTTAAAGCGGACGCAGTAACTTGCGTCCAATCATGGAAGGTCCTAGCGGTACCGTCTGCTCTTATCTCTTTAATAGCGGGACCTTCATGGTCCGTTATTCTTTCAACTTGTATTTTAAAGTCAGAAAAAGGTCTAAACATTGTTAAATCTATTGTTTCAACATAACTAGCAGCATTTTTATCCATACTATTATGAGTCAAAGGGTGCTTTAGTACTTGAAAGTTTTCAAACGAGCTTTCTCCAGGTTTTTTAATTGCTATCTGTGTTCTATATTGAGTAAATGTAGGATCATCCCCTCCATTACCATTGACTGCATAGTGACCACTTGCATACGCAATAGTAAAACGAGCTTCATCAACTTCTTGTAACTGGCTAGCAGTTAGGTTGAATCCGGCGGCTGAGCTTCCTACTAAGACTTTAGCGGCGTCGTCACCTCCATAGTTATCACTTTGTTGCAAAGAGCCTCCAGCGCTAGGGCTGTTACTTATAGATGTAGATCCGTTTCCTCCTCGACCGCTGAATGGGGTTTGTGCCAAAGTGCCTACCCTGAACTGAGTAGTTACACCTTCGTGGTTGGTTGTCTGCGACTGTGTTATGGGGTCTACTTTTGTAACAATAGCGCCCGTAACATCAAACTTAAAACTACCTGTAGCACCTGTCCACGCCGCCGCTAAGGTAACAGTTTGTCCTGAAACAGATGAAATTTTAACTATTTTATCCACTTCCAAAAAGTAAACACCATCAGGAATCCATAGTCCCGAAGGGCCAGAGGCATTACCAGGAACGAACTCAGCTACAGAATCACTGGTTCGTTTAATTATCCAACCTTCCCCAAAAGCACCGTCACCAAATCCACCAGCTTGAGTCACTATACCTAGTCTTGCGGGAACGTGCGTGTCTACATCAGCAGGCGAAGAGACCATATCAGCAGTAAAAAAGCTATCAGTATTCTGAGTAGTAAGAGTAGCAGTAACGGCATAGTTATCATTACCCGCAGATCCATCAGTAGCAGTTACTTGTTTAGTTCCGTATCCTGCTCGTACAATTAAGTACTTAATTCCAGCTTCTGATTCTACAATAGGATTGTCGCCTGCTCCACTAATAGTGACAGAAGTAGAATCGTTTGTGAAAGCGGCCAAAGCTGCACTTTGGCTATAGTAACTACTCGCTTCTGAAAGAGGCACAGCTCTATCGTCGTTTAGATAAACGGAAGCAGCTCCATCAACAAGTCCGTAAATAGGACCTTCTGATATTAAATCTGTTACTGATAATGTCTGTCTATCTCTCGCTAAGTAGCTAAAGTTGGCGTCGAAGTTGGGGAAGTGTAAACCTTTAATCATTTTATTGGGCTCCTATTAGGGCTGTTGTTTGGGTGCTACTATGTTAATGTTACCTGCAGCATCTGGAGTTACATTGTTTATTGCGTCTTGAATAGTTTGAGTGCCTCCAGAGCCGTTTCCCCCTTGGCGTATATCTACAGCTATAGGTCTGCCAGGGACTCTGAGTTCCCCATAAAGGACAGGAATAGGGTCACCTTCTATTGAGGTATTTGCTCCTCCACTAAAAATATAATTAGTCGGCGCATCCGCATCTACAGCAGGATCAGGTGCCATCATTTGTTGCATACCTGCTAGAGCTAAGTTTATACTGAGCAAGGCTACCATACTACCTGCCGTACTTAAGCCTCCGGCTGCTCCTACTGCCCAACCAACCTGCATAGGTCCCGCGGCTCCTACTACCCCCGTTCCAAGCCCTGCAAAGCCTCCAGTAATAGCAATAATAGCAATAATAGCAATAGCTGCAAGTATTTTTGCTATACCACTTTTTGAGCCTGCAGGTGCTAAGGATATAGTTATATCTCCTTTACAGATAGGGACTATCAAATCTGTTTGATCAATGGTGCCATCTTCTGTCTCAACTATAAAATTTATATCTTCTTCATGGCATTTTCTTACATAAGGTAAAAACTCAGGTCTATTTGCGTTTATGCATTTAAAAACATCCGCATAGTCATTAGTATTGACAATAAATTTAGAGCCAAATCTTTCTCCCAATTCTCCTTGTAAATACACACTATGTTGCATAACGATAAACCCCACTTATATACTTTTTCCAAAAAGGGTAGATATTTTCCCTACAGGATATTCTGTTTTCGGCATGATGATAAAATATATCATCTCCTAAATACACTCCGCAATGATTACCTACTAAAGCATTAATTGTAAAAATGAGTAAGTCACCTTTTTGCATATTATCTTCTACTTTCTCAAAGCCCCAAGTACCTATGTACTCGTCAGTAAAGTAGTCTAAATCTTTTTCCCACCAATCATCTTCAAAAGGAGGGCGGCTAGGTATGTCTAGCCCGTTTGAAATATAGTAGTCTCTTGCTGCTTCAAAACAGTCATTAACACCAAACTCATACTCTCTTCCGTAAAGAGACTTATTAATTCGTATAGGCTGTAATATTTTCATATCCATTTGAGGATAGCTAAATATATAGTAAGGTATTCCTACTGCATTACAGTACTTAATGTCATTTTCACTCGGCTCAGTAGTTCCGTCAGGATGACTATGTACTATACCTATAATATCTGATCTATGTCCAATATTAATGTATTGTTTTGAGTCTATAATAAAGTCATTTTCTCCTTCTGCTACATTATCACAAGGAAACCAAGTTGTTTTACCTTTAACTACTGCTAGTACTCCACAGCCTTCTTGAGGATACCACGTCTTAAAGTGTTCTTCTATTTCTTTTAATTGATTCATATTTAATATTTCATTGTTCCAGGGAATGATCCAAAAGGTAAACGAGCAGCTAGATTCGTTGAGCCTTCTGGCTTTTGATTTGCACTTGTTAATACTGAAGGTTTAAACCCATATCGAGCTTTACAAGATTGTAGTGTTTTACCGCATATTTCTTCTCTAACCCAGTAAGGGCTTGTGCCTGTAGGTATTTGTCCGGCTGGCACCGTTCCTACCGTAGCTTTCCATATTGTTACTCCATTATATCGAACAAGAGTACCTAATGCATAAGAACTTCCTGAAGACCACTCTGCCCATTTACGAACTTCTTTCCAATAAGAAGAAGTTATTGAAGGAGTTCTTGCTGTATCGTTTTCTGGTGCTGAGATCTTCTGGGCAAGTATGCAGACCCAATATTGAGTTTGTGTAGCTGTACCACTACCTGCTCCTGAACCTGTTGCTTTAAATACAGTTCCAACAGTATTATTTGCAGCTCCTACTAAAGTAAAATTAGTTCCAGACCCCACGCTTGCTATTGTATAATCCAATCCTATTATAAAAGCTCCCGCTGTAGTAGCAGTAGCATTTGTAGTAACATAACTAGCAGTAGTATAATCAGCAGTTGCGCTATAAGCTGCAAAAGTTTCTGCAAGTACAAGAGGTTTATCGTCAAAGTCAAAGTAGGCTTTATGAGCTCTTACAGTCCCATCTCCATCGTAATTTACTGCTCCATCTGTATTCCACGTACACCCCCCACCCTTTCCGGAAGCGTGTCCTTGATATTTCCAGCTACAATACTTTCCTACTACAATACGCCTAGGTATCTGTATGTTTTCTAAGTCAAAGGGGGTAGCTACTTCATATGTAATAGAAATTGAATTCTCGTCTGCTACTCTATCAATTATATACTCTTGAGTAGAAAACTCTATTGGAGGAGAGGCATCTTGAGCACCTCCAACTAAATATTTTCTTAAAGTTTGACGACGTTTAATTCTTTGGCCTATTAAATCATCATTTTTAAAATTACCTAACTCTGTTTGAAATAAAGAACCTATATTTGCAATGGTAAAAGCTGGTCTGCTAGACGCTCCGTCAGCTTGTATCTCTAAACCATCTATTACCATAGGCATTGGAATATAATCACGAATAGTATGGTTAACCTGAGTTGCCTGACCTGTTCCAGACCCTACACCTGTAGCAGTAAAAGTAGTACCTGCAGTATTATTTGCTGCTCCAATTAATGTATAGTTAGTAGGATCTGCGTTAGTGCCTCCATTTATTATACTGTAGATAGTGCCAACTATAAAAGTACCTGCAATTACTGGATTAGCGGGCTCAGTTTTATCCCGAAACTGTACATCTGTTAAGTCAGAGTCTATGCCTGGGTGAAAGTATAGGGTAGTTCCATTTGGCAATGTTACTTCGAATAACTCGACAAGTCCCGAATCAATTTCTTGTGTTTGTACGTCTGTTGCAATTACGTTACTCATGCCTCAAAAACCCTTTTTAATGATACAGAAAGACTATAAAAGTCATCATATGCGTATGTCGTTGAATAATTTGTTGTTACTACTTTGACGTCTCTTTCGCCTGTGCGTGTAGTATTGTTTGTGTCAGGTAGAGTAAGAACAAAACTAGAAACTCCTTTCTTACCGTCTAAAAATGCAACTATATCATCAATGTCAGCTTTTAAACGAGTTGCAAAAGTTAAGGAATAAGTCTCATTTAAAGTATTAATTCCATCTGCAATACGCTGCTCATACCCGTCTCCAAAACTAGCAGTAAGTACCCGTGGGGTGCTGGCTTTTGCCATACTCCTATCAGGGGTTGCGTATGTTGTACCTGTATATATAAAACCTATTGTCATTATGCTGCTCCGTAGGGGTTAAGTATTCCGCCCGATCGTTTTTGATTTTGTAATTCAACTTGTACTGCTGCTGCTACTGCTCCACCTAGTTTGTCCATATCGGGGCCTGTGCTTCCTGACTTACTGCTTTGTCCATCTGTAGATATGTTGACTACAATGTTATTTGAACTGCTATTTCCGCCGCCTTTTCCTGACATTTCTACAGGTATAGACTTTCCGTTAGGAAGAGGAACGATTGCTTCGGTTCCGTGCATCATGACAGGATAACCTGAAGTTGACCCTCGTGCTACGCCTCCGGTGGCATATCCTGAAAGTTTTTTCCCTTGCTCAAATACTCCACCACTACGACCGCTCCCTAATTGTAGGAAGTTGCCAAACGGTGTGCCTTTAAACATTTGTAGTATCATCATTTTTACAATCATTGCTGCTAAGTCTTTAAGTATAGATACTGCCATATCTGAGAAAGCGTCTTTTGCACTTTTAGCACCCGTAACCATGGCCGTAAACGCACCCGCCATATTATCGTGAAAACTTGTACCCAAGTCTTTTAAGAGTACTTCCATAGGTTGTAGCTTCGCTGCGGCGTCCTCAAGATCGGTGACTGCTTGTACTGCTGCTGCTACTGCCGCTACTTGCTCCTCGCCTAAAAGGTTTATTAGAGCCGCTCCTTGTTCAGGTGCCAGGTCCAATATACTGGCTATGCTTGTCCGTAGTGTTCCAAGGATTCTAACATTGTCGTCAGTTACACCCGCTTGACGAGTTGCTTCCTCAGAAGCTGCTCTAGCAGCTGCTGCTGCGGGTGTGTCTATAGTTCCTGTGTAACCTGGGGCCGAATCAAGCATAGACTCCCCAGCTAGAATACTCTGTTCTAATGCAATCCTCCTAAAATCAGCTGCGGTATTTTTAGCTTTAATCCTTTGTACTTCTAGTTCTGCATCCATTATCTTATATTTTATCATATTTTCGGAATTTGCAAACCTTTGAAGCATTATTTTCTGGTCAAACTCTTGCTCAATAAGTTGGATAGTGCCTGCAGCTGATTTATCATTAAGAGCGTGTCTAGCTGCCTGAGCTTTAGCCTCTGCTTCTATTCGATCGCGATATATTAGACCGCCTCCAGGACCTTCCTGATCTGATACAGAATCTTTAATATTTTGATCTATCATATCCTTTCTAAGTTTGTGTTGTCTTTTCATTATATCTAAACTTTGTTTGTAAAAAATTAATTGCTTTTTCTGTTGTGATAGTATTTTCTGATCTACTTTTAACTCATTAATCGTTTTCTCTACTGTCTGAAGCTCTTGACTTAATTGTATTTTTTCTCGCAATGTGTCAAGCTCTATGCCGTACTTTTTTAGTATTTCTGTGCGTATTTCTTCTTCTCTTGTCATCTCAGTAGTAACCTCACTTAAGCGCTTCGCTTTAAAGTCGTCAAAGGCTCGTTGATCAACATTTGCTTTTTCAATTAAAGCTAGCTTACTTAATTCAGTAGCTTTCAAGGTGCTTATTTTTCGTTCAGTAACTTCTTGCACATCTAAAGCAGCTGCCATTGCAGTATTCGCTTGCGTTGCTTGCATTTTTTGATTATGCCTTTCTTTTCCTACTTGTGTAACAAAGGCAAGCTCCTTCTCGAGTTGCGTTACTCTAGCATCTTGCTCTTTTTCTGCGTCGTTTCTACCATCCAGAGTTGTTATTTCGAAGTCGTTCCCATCGAGATAAGTATGGCCTTTCTTGCCCCTACCTTCTGCTGCTTGCGTTTTATAAAGAGTATCAAGTTCAGCTTGAAAATCTTTAATTGCTCGGAAATCAGCAGTCTGAGGAGCAAAGGTTGTAACTTGTGCCGCCATTGCTGTTACGGAAGCTTTTTGCAACTTACTTAAGTTTCCGAATTCCGTACCTAATTCCATCGTAGCTACTTTTAATCGCTGCAAGACTTGTTCTGAAACTTGACCTTCTGTTCCAATACTCCTGAGAGCCTTTCCATACTCAGAAAATGCTTCGAATTTTCCATAAGATCTTTCTAGGTCTTCAGTTAGAGTTATTTGAGTATCTATGAAAGTTCTATATTCTTCATTAGCTTTTTTAAACTTTTCTGTATCTATAAAAGTTCTAGCTTCTGTTTCTGCTGTTGTTCTTTGCACCGTGACGGTTCCGCCCCCCGTCGAGCCGGAAGAAGCTTTATCTAGTACGGCCTGTTTCTGCTCTGTTGCTTGCACAATTCTTAACTTCGAGTTATACTCATCCATGAAACTTAACATTTTAGAAAATTCGGTTTGATTTACGCTACCTGCAATATTACCAAGAGCACTTCCTATACTAACTAAACCAATCTGGTCTTGATTTTCTATCATAATTTTTTGAACTTCGACTAGCTTAAGATAGTCTTGGTTAAGGGACTGTACTTTGTCACTTAATGCATCAAAAGCTTTTTCTGTGTCATTAAGATCTTTTGGCTTAATAAATGCATCTTTGAGCATCATAAGTGCCATTACAACTAAAGAAATCCAGCCCGCCCAGCTCATCATCTTCATCAGTGCAACACTCATTTTTGCAGCGGCTCCTTGAACAAAAGCAGACATCGATGCAAAAGCATAGCTGATACCTTTAGTGGTGACTTTTGCATCAACTGAAAGTTTTTTGTTTGCTACCTTTATTCCTGCCACCATTCTTTCATAAGATAACAGAGCTTCGTTCGTAAACCCTTTAAAAATTCCTGAAATTACCTTTCCATCTTTACCAAGTTTTTTCTTCGCAAGAGTTAAAGAGTTTGCAAGTTGACTCGTTTCTTTTTTACTTAAAGCAGTTCCCGCACCTACTTTATTCATAATTTTTGAGGTACCGACATTAGGTGTTTCTTTGTTGCTCATTGCAGCTAGAGTTTGTTTTTGTAGAGAAGCAGTGTAGATCTCTACTGCTTTTGTTGCATCTAATGCGCCTAGTTTTTCAGCTTCCCAGTGTTGTTTAGCAGCTGCGGCATTAGCTACGGACTTTGTCACTAGTCCGTCCATACTAAAGCCCATCGCTTTCAGAGGGCCTTTCGCTAATAACCCAAAAGCGGCTATAGCTAATAAAGGTACGTCTGTAAGTACTTTTGCTAAAGACCCAAAAACAGGAAGTAAGCCGTTTTGAATTAGCATTATTATATCATCAAAAGCTTTTCCAAGTTGGGCAAAGGGATTCGCTTGTGAGCCCCCCATGACATCTTGTATTCTAGAATACTTTGACTCACTTTGAGACAGTACTTCGTTTACAACTGCTTGGCTCTTTTCAAATTGAGTCAAGTCTTTAACACTTTTCCCAAGTGTTTCAGCATAATTCTTAGAGGCAGTATCAAGCCTTAGGATAATACCTAATTCATCTAGTAGTTCTGGTTCTGCTTTTGTTACGCCTTTAATAAGGCGGTTGAAGGAGTCTGTTACATCCCTACCTAATACTGCGGAGGTATCTTTGGCGGCTTTACCTAATCTTTCTAGTTGGTCTGTAGTAACACCTGCTGCGGTACCGATCGCAACAGCTTGGGCAGCATCTCTAAAGGTTATTTGAGCACCCGTAGCTGCTATAATATCATTTGTAAGTGTGCGCATTGCAATACCAGTAGCACTTGCATAAGTTGTTTGACCTGCTTGCATAACAGCTAAATCACCAGCTCTTTTAAGAAAGCCAAAAGCAGCAGTAAGAGCGAACATCTGAGCTGCAAAAGACGCATAGGCTCCTACTACACCGTCCATGCCCCTGGCCATTCCTGCAAAGTTTTTACCGCCGGCAGACGCAGTGCCTGCCACACCTTTTATGCCTTTTTGAGCGTCTCGAGAAGATTTAGCCGTGTCGTCTAAACCTTTAGCGGCTGCTTTGGCGCCTAAGCCTACTTTTCCTGTAGTGCCTTTGTCGTCAATGATTACATCAATTTCAACTTTATTCTTTGCCATTAGCCTTTTACATTATGGGTGAAATTTTTTCCACCGCCCGCCGATTTACGTTCTTCAGCTTTTCTTTTCTTTTCTGCGCTTTGTGCTCTAGTATTAACTATGATACTTTCGTATGATTTCATTATATATAAAATCGTTTTTGGCTGTTCTACTTCATATAACTTAAAAAAGTACTCTAAAGTATCCCATTTCTTACCAAAGTAGTTGCCAGACATTCCATCCCATATATCTTCTAATAACCCAAATATAAAAAATGCCGTCTGGACCTCAACGGGAAAATCCGAAAGGTCTAGCGGCATCTTTTCAGGGTCTGGTTCTTCACCCAGCTGTTCACAGATCAAGAGATATTTATCCACATCAATCTGGGTAGATTCTTTTACATAGCGTTCAAGAAGGGAGTTTATCTCCCCTATTTGTTCCCAGTAAAATTTTCTAGTTCGCTGACTGTCTCCGTAACCCAGGTATCAAAGTCTCCTGAATTTTTCATGAGTAACTCAGCATTATCCTGAGTGTATAAAAGCACGTCCTCACTGTCTAATGCCGAGATATCTACCAAAAGAAGCTCTTCTAAGTATCGATATTTAAGGCCAGACCAGTTTTTAATTACTGCTTTACAGTACTCTACAAGGAACTTATCTTCGTCAAGAATCTCTTCAGGCTGACGAGTTTTTTTACTAAATTTAGTAGTAACGCATTTTTTTCTTAATTTTAGCAACTCTTCTCTAGCTAAATAACAGAGATCTACTGTCATATCATTATAGCCTGGAAAGTCTAGTGTTACAGTTTTACTAGGAGTCATCAGACTCGCTAGAGAAATAGGGGTATCAGTCATTACTTTATCCTTTAATTATTTATTAGTGGAAACAAAACAGGGATGAAAATTCATCCCTGTTCTGATTTTCTATTACATAGTATAGTCGAAAAGACCTCCCATGTCAAGAACTTTTTTTACGCTGCTGTTACACCGCTACACCTTTATATACAATAACAGCTTCATCTGCACCTGCAATATCTGTAGGTAACGCACTGAATGTAGTCTCAATAGAAATAACATCCTCAATACTATGCGCTGGAATTTCTAAGTGACAATTCGGCAGGTTTATTGACATATGGGGGGCTATTGTAGAAGCTGGAGGAGTGCCGCCAATATGGAAGGTTAAGTCAAAGTCGTTTGTTACCGTAGTAGTAGCTGAGGCTAGGTCTTCGAACAAGTCTGAGCTTCCAGCTGATGAGTTAGACAAGTAACAAGTAAAGTTACCTCCAATAGTACGAGTACCAGTTACATGACCGATAGGACTATTTACTTCACCAATCGTGTCTGGAGTTAGATAAGTAATATTATTTTCAAAACTAACACTACCACCTGTCAGAGTCAGAGTATAAACAGCCGCGAAAGGAGACCCAGCCGCGTTCTTAACCGCTAAAGTAGTCAAACGGTTTCGAATAAAGTTATTAGTAGCTGATAAGCCTTCCGCAACAGTTACTGTAGGTTGTGAACCTTCATCAGTAATGTTTGAAGCAAAGCCTGACCAGTTAATAGTAGCAATACCATCAATATCAAAATCTACTGTTGCAGAGTTAACTACTGCTTTAGATAGCTTATATACTTGGTGGGTGCCTGCATTATAAGCCCCTGAACCCATAATAAAGTAAATTTCTAATTCCTTTAACGAAGATTTGTTAGACCCTAAGAAATCAATTTTCATTCTTTCGGTTGTAGTTGTGTCAAAACTTGCATCAGCCGTAGTGTTATAAGTAATATTATCATCCCAAGAAGCGTCAGCAGAAGCTGTACCTTCCGTAAATTCGGCAGTTCCAACTAGAGCTGCCCAGAGAACTTCCTCTACTGCGTGAACGGAGGCAGAATCACCATCCCATCCAAGTCCGGTAGGAACAGTTACAGCATCTACCGTGGATAAAAAGGGTCGTACATAAGTTGAGAAAGACCATTCGGCTGGTGCCATAGAGTCGTTGAACATCTTACGACCTCGACGCGATACACCCGCTGTGGATTCCATCTCGGACAGAGTTACCTCTGATGAGTTTGTTGCTTGAGAGAAAGAGAAACCATCTAATACTGGAATCTCAAAAAAGGTTGAGTCGCACTTTACAACCAGTTTGGTGTCTCTGCTAAAAAATAAATCATTTGCCATAGTTATTCTCCTATGTTATCTTGAAAAGACATGGACGTGAACTTTTGTTCGTGCCAGTATTTTCTAATATCGAACCTCTACGAGCATTTCTCCTACTCCTAGTGGTTCAAGTACACCTTCATCTGTATCAATACTAATGACTGTGATCTGTTGTGTATATTGATCAACATTATTGCGATCTTTATACCTAATTCTTGAGTTTTCTTCTATTACAGTTTCTACATCCTCTAGTAAAGCATCTAGAGCCGCTACTGAGTCTTCTTCTTTTACATAGCAGCGAATAGTTACAGATAGAAATCTATCTTTGCGTCCTGCTGCTTGGTACTGACGAGTCTCAGAGCCAGCATTTAAATGCAAAGCGGGAAACTCTTCTACCTCATCCCAGAACTTAAGGCGCGGAGACACATTTTGGTCTAAATTAGTTAAGTAGTATCCCGTACCGTCAATATCTTTAAACGCATCGACAAGGGCTGCTACTATACCTAGACGTCGAGTTGTGTACTGCCTACTTTGTTCCATTACATTCTCCTAGTGTAGAATCTTCCGGTTGCTACTGTTGCAGCTAACTCTCGAATAGACTTGTCAATTAGTTTTCTGGGGTCCCTGTACTCATTGGACCAGCTCCCTGAGCTACCGGTTTCAAATACTTGGTAAGGATCTCTCTGATAAGTATAGCCTATACTTGGAAAACCTTGAGGAGTCTGCATTATATCAGTAACTCTTACACTTGTTGCAAATCTACCTGTTACATTTTCTAGTTTTGGTGCGCCCATGTTGCTCCTTACAGTATCAGGTAATCTTTTATTAAGCATTGTTATCATAGCTAAAGGACTACTAGAGACCCCTTTGTTGGCTTGACGCTTTCTTCTACTTTTTTTACTTCCTTTGCTTCCTAAAGAAGCTACCGATGATTTGGCTTTGTTGGGCTTTTTCTTATTCTTTCCTTTATAGGAAGGATCGAGTTTATCTTTAAAGCCTACTAATTTAACTCCTTTAGTTCCTTTTAGCTTATCTGAAAAGGCTTTTAGTATTATTTTCTGCCTTCTAGTAATAGAGGAATCTGATCCTTCGCTTAGTGTAATATCTTCCTTCATTTCTTCAATTATAGCAGTTATAGTTTTATTAAGGTGGAGCACCTCGTCTTTATTATCTCTATTAATTTTTTTACTTTCCATCTTAATAGAGACAGTATCTTTAGGATCTCCTTCGGACTTTATTATAGACCACTCCATGGAGTCTAATACTTTCTGTATTTCTGCACTTAAATTACGGCCTGCACTACCTCCGTCTCCCGTAGTTATTTCAAATCTTCCTATAGTACTGGAAACTGCTGCAAGTCTTTGAGCAGATATTGAAGAACCTCCTTCATGTCCTATATCTAAAAAGCCTCTTTGTGCGGCTGGCAGATTAGATCTCGACTTAGCAACATCGGCATTTTCTATCTTTAATCTTGCCTCTAAATTAGCATTAAAATCTATTTGTTCTGCTTGTTTTACTTTCTTAAAAGCATTAAACACGCTAGAGGGCTTTTTGTCTGCTTTAGGGGATAGATTAAAAGTAAAGTTTGTTGTATCTTCGCTAAGGTTTGACACTTCTGTCCACTTTGTATTCTTCGGATCAAAATTTTTAAATGCCGCATGTAATTTCTTGCTAAACTTTACTGATTCTGTTTGTATAAATGCTTTTGTTTCTGCCTCTAGCTTTTCTACTGATAACAAAGCCATAAATTCTTGTTCTACTTGACTTGCAATATCTGTAGCATTTACTGTAATACCATGAATTCTTTTATTACTTGTAAAGTTCCTATATGTAGCAGAAGTTTTATGAACATTTTTTATTATCTCCTCAAGTAACTTATCTAAACTTTGCTTAGCCATTAGTAGTTTTTATACAAATCCAGAACCCGTTTAATATGGTCTGGAAAGCCTACATTATCACTTTGACTGGAAGTACTATTATTTGCAGTACTTGCGCCTTGCATAGTCTGACGAGCTTTATGCTCATCTTTATGATAGTAGTTAATTAAGTCAATTACTGCTAGTTTAAGATCTGCGGGGCAGGCCGCATATCCTGATTTATAAGCGACTTGTACCGAGCCGGGGCCTTGAGGCCAGTTCTTAAAAGTTGCACCCGTGGTACGAACAATACTGTCTGTATCAAGATCTAAGTAGTATTCATGTGCTCC
>Ga0307993_1000347_pt1 | contig 15950 bp, 19 predicted proteins | sample EllFjometagen260_FD_203163 | JGI IMG/M metagenome (GOLD analysis project Ga0307993, IMG submission 203163) | Marine microbial communities from Ellis Fjord, Antarctic Ocean - #260 | ecosystem: Environmental > Aquatic > Marine > Unclassified | place: Southern Ocean | collected 2014-11-02 | reverse complement strand
ATTGCGTCTAAAGGTATCATAACAAAGTCCTATCATATAATTAGTTTACATATGTATTTATAATAACTTATAGTAACTGTAGTTAAACGTGACGCTCGCGGTCATGTATTCAACATCAGTTGCAGTCGCATCAAATGCAACCGCGGATAAATCAACAGGAAATGCATCAACGAACTGAATCTGTTTAATCACGTTGTTTGACGAAGACAGAATTGATAATGTCATATCTCTAGTCTTCTTCTTGCTATCACTTTCTACAACCTGTGCTAGAATCCAATCATGAATCTCTTTATAATTGATCAAGTTTTCATCAATCAGAAAGGTGCAATCAAACGGGCTGTAATCAATCTTATCACCATGAAACCCTAATTGTCTTACAGGTGTGGCGAAGTTTGCGGGTGGTAATGATATCGTTGGTAATGTCGCGTTCTGTATAAGAAACTGCGAGTTCTGAAACTTGAGGTTATCGATTAATAAATGAAATCCAGTTGGCGACAAGTACGAAATGTCGCTCATAAGCGATACTCCAGTTGTTCCAGATATGTCCGTATTAATATTATATGGCATGACTTCCTCGTTAATTCATCTATACTCTATTATTTATAACCTTTTTTAGAGCGCCCATAAAAAAAGGGTCGCAAAAGCGACCCTTTTATGTCCTAAGACTTAATCAGAGATTAAGCAGTAGAATCAATAACACCGTTTACCTTAACAATTCGGTAATAAGTGTTTGTACGAACCGCACCGATTTCGTTAGTATTGTCAACGAAAGGATTAGCAACCATACCGTAGCGAGTTTTGAAACCAATTTTAGGTTGGAATGTATTCTCACCGACTGCACGAACCATAGTTAAAGGAACGTATGGGCAGTAGAAAATACCTGCGTCATATGCATTAGAACCTTTATAACCGATAGTCATATAATCAACAGTGGCGTATGGGTCAAGGATAACTTTCATGTTTCCGCCGATTGTTCCTACAACAGAAGGACCAGTTACGTCATCAGAAACAGCATTGCCGTTTAAAGGTGAAGAGTAATCAAGAAGACCAGCAGCATTCAAAGAAGCAGCGATGTCAGCAGAAACAACAACAAAGTTGCCTTTTCCACGACGAGTATCAACTGCGATTTTGTTAGCTTCACGTTGCATGTGCAACATAAGCATTTTGATTTTCTCTACAGCCCATCGACCGTCAGCATCAGTAGAAAGATCATAAATACCAGCAGTAGTTAGACCAGTCTGTTGACCACCAAGTACAGCGCGAGAGTTAACAGTACGAATTACTTCGCGGTTAACTTCAGCAAGAATTTCACCAGAAAGGATATTAGCCAATTCTGATTCTGCGTCAAGACCATGTACAGCTTTAAGATCTTGTGCAAGTTCCATTGTGTATTCAGCTTTAAGAGCACGTGACTTTGCAGTTACAGTAGTCTTATCGATACTGAAAGACATTTCAGCGAAATGACCTTCGTTTGCAGCACCACTACCAAGAGCTTCAGAAGCAGCAGTAGTCATTGCTTGACCAATGCCGAAAGCGTCATTTACTGTGTCAGCAGGAGATGAGTCAGTTCCACCAAGTGAAGAACTGTCAGCACCCAATGCAGAACCACCACCAGTAGCATCAGCACCAGCGTTGTTGCCAGAGAAACCAGAGTTAGCTTCGCTAAACAATGCTTCAGCACCAGCTTGACTAGTATAACGAGATTTCATTGCAAAGATAAGACCAGTTGGCCCAGACATTGGTTGAACACCAGCAATGTCATATGCAATTAAGTTAGGCATTGCACGGCGAACAAGTGAAATCAGGATTGGATCCCAGTTTGCCATTGGGTTTGCGCCAGCAGCAGTATGGTTAACAGGTGAAGCTTCTGCAAGATAAGTAGACTGGCCACGTTCTTCCATAAGAGCTTTTTCTGTGTTCTCGAGTGCAACAGCAGTTACAGCACGTTTTTGAGCATTACTAATGCTTTCAACGCCGTCGGCGTCGAGCATAGGTGCCCATTTTTCTAATATTTCTTTTTGGTTAATCATTTTGTTAATAACTCCGAGTTATTTAATAGATAATGCAGCAACATACTGGCTCATTGAATCAGAAAGCGATTTTGCAACAGGTGCGAACTCGTTCAATTCTTCTTCGTCAGTAGTAACAACAGTGGTTTTAAAGTAAGATTCTTTCAAAGTGTTTACTTTTGTAGCAAAAGTTTCTGCACTTTCAAAATCAATATCTTCAACTAAAGATTTAAGTTTCTCAATTTCAGATTCAGACAATCCAATTGATGATTCACGAATGATTTGCTGCTTAACAAGTTTCGCATTTTCTTCCTTGAGTTCGATGCCGCGAGCGATCTCTGTATTGTAATCTTCCTCGAGTGTATCTACTTTAGCACTAAGTTCGTCAACAAGATCAACCTTGCCTTCTGGAACTTCAACATAATGCTCTTTGAATACAGCTTGTAGGGAATCCATAAAAGATTCAGCGATTTCAGTACGAATACCTTTCTCGACTTCTAGTGCGTTATCTTCCATCCATGTTTCAACAACATAGTTTAAATAACCATCAACCTTTTCGATCAAATTGGTTTGGATAGTAGTAACTTCTTCATCCATCCGCTCAGCATAATCTTCTTCTAAACGTTCAACAGTTTCGCTGATTTTAGAATTAAGTGCCGCTTCAAATATGACAGAAGCCTTAGCGCGAAAGCCTTCAGATAATGTAGCTTCAGATTCAACCAATGCATCAAGATCACTTTTAAAGTTCTCTTCTTTCTTGGCTTCTTTCTTTTCTACTTTCTCTTCTTCTTCTTCAGCTTCTTCTTCTTCGTCGTCTTCAGCTTCTTCTTCGTCCGACTCTTCGTCGTCTTCGTCAGCGTCTTCTTTCTTAAAAGGTTTAGCTTTCTTTTCGCCGAAGTTGTCTAGATTCTCATCTTGTTTAGCTTCGTCAACTTCGATATCCTCATCAAACTCTTCAATGTCTTCAACGAGTTCATCTTGGAGGTCTATCTCTTCTTTGTACTTTTTCATATGTACAGTTTCTCCGTAATGTTAAAGTATTGAGAGGAAATCACATAATGTAACTTCAGTCCCACTTAATCAAATGACCCATTATATAGTTAAAAACGATTCTTTCAAATCATTAATTATATTTATACAAAAACAATCCTCTGGATTGAATTATATCGTATTTAAAAAATCCTTGAACATTTTGATAGATTTATCAGTATCAATCTTCTTATGTTTAAGAGTCTTCCTTTGTTCTTCCAATGTTTCCATTGCATAAACACCATGCTTCTCATCATACAACCATTCGGCACCTTCTAAGATACCATTAACGAATGCTTCATGAGCAGAAGGATCTTGTACGATATCAACCGTATTCAGCATAAAATCTTCACCGACCTGATTGACACCATTCCTTGTTACTAAAGAACCCATACCCCGTGATGATACACCGAGCTGAACTCCACCTTCGATTAAACCTCTCGCAATCAAACCCATAGGGGTGTCGAGTAACTTAGCTTTACCTAGGACGTTGTTTCCTTCCCATGATAATTCTGTAATGAGATGAGATACTTTGTCAAGATTGATCGTTGGGCCATCGGGATGATTTAATTCACCAACAGAACGACCGGTAACAATTTGAGTTTCGGTATATCGTGCAACCGCCTTCTCCATTATCTTCTTTGGATATATACGGCCATTTCGATTCTTCTTCTCTGACTGCATGAAGATACCTTTGATAAAGGTGTTCTTCTTCTGTCCATTAGCTTCTGTAATGTATTCGAGTTCTTGCTCGAAATCTTCGCATATAAGTTTCATTAGTCTTCCTTATTATAGATTGACTTACCTATCTCTACTTTCTTTGCTTCTATAGCATCTGAGATACGAGTACTAATCTCTTGTTTAAACATTGTGTTTGCTTCTGCATTGTTGCCATCGGCCAATGCGTCGATCATTTTTTCTATTGACATAATATCTGCTCCAATTACCCCTTAGGATAAGTTATTGATGAAAGCTTTACTGCATTATTAGCGGCAAACAAACTTTGTGTTTGATTCTTATCTATAACTGCAGTTTCTCCATAATTGACACTCATAGAACCTGCAACTCTATCAAACTTAACGCTGATCGCTGTTCCTGAACCGTCAATTGCACCAGTAAGTGCTGCGCCCAATGTGACTGCATTACCTGAGATCGAAGCTACAACTGTACCAGCAGTGATATTTGTTGCCGTTGCAACATCACCAACTTCAACTCCGACGACACTATCCATTGTTATAACTGTTTGAGCAGTGGCATTAACGACTGATGTCGTTTGTGGGTTATTATCTACTAAACTAACAAGATGTGCTGTATTAGTAGATGTGTTTACTGCACGAATTGCTTTACCGGCCGAGACGGTAGATGCCGTTGCTTGAGTGGTCGGCGCGGCTATTTCCGCGTTTAATGGTTTGTAATACATGGTTTTGTCCTTTTATATATTTATAGAATTTTAAATGTGTATTTAGTCTTTGTCTTCCTTTTGCATCTCTAATTGAGATACTACTAAAGGAGTGCTATCACTAATCTTTTTCATTCCGAATTCCTTTTCTTCGTCGAATTCGTCGTCGTCATCGCCTCCAGCTGCCTTTTCATCTCCAATCTGTTTAATTATTTCTTCGATGTCCTCGTCTGTTTGCATAAGAATATTCTTTCTTACCCATTCAACCGAATAGTAGCGGCCAACATATTCATCAACTTCTCGTAGAGTGAGTATTCTTTCTCTTAATAATTCAGCATTCTTCATTTCCGCGAAGTGCGAATCCTTAATGAAATCGACAGATATATCATGTTTGATTTCTGCCCATTCATCTTCAGTTACAATACCTTTAAGTATTAACTGGGTATGTAGCATATCAATAAAGAGATTTGAAAACTTCTTTCTTATACGAGATATGAACTTCTGAAACTTAAGTTCTTCTCTGGTAGTTTCACTTGCACGACCTAACGAGATCATGCCGGAGTTTTCAGTATCTAGACGAGATGAAGGTACAGTTAATGACTTATATAGTTTCCTTTGAAAGTATATTATATCATCAATCTGACCTAAATTGTCCCCGCCAGGGAGAGTAGTTATTTCTGTTCCACGACCGCCTTCGCGTCTTGGTAACCAGAAATCTTCAAGCATAGACATATGTTTATTGTTGTCTTTAAGTTCACCGGTCGAAGCATCGTAAACCATTTTGTTGCGGTAACGAGCCATGATGTTTCTTAAATATTCTTCTGCTTTACCCTTAGGTAAGTTACCAACGTCTATGTAGAATATACGTCTTTCAGGTGCGCGTGACATACGATAAACAACTAAGCTGTCTTCCATCATTCGTAACTGATTAACAGACTTCATTGCTTTGTGTAGGTGTGAAATTACCTGAGTCCTAGTCGGATCAAATAATCCCGATGTTACATAGGTGATAGAATCTGGCGCGATCTTCAGTGCGGAGTTTGAAGCACCTATGCCGCCGATTCCATGCTTTTCATAAACATAAAATTCGTTTGTATCTGTAATTATCTCTGCTTTAGTAGCGGGGTCAATTTCCTTAGTAACTTCCTTTACCTTTCTAATTTTAGTTGCATCAATTGGCCGTACTTCTACGATTCCTTTCTTCGGGTTAGCGGAGTCAATAATCTTGTGATAGTATAATCGGCCGTCAACATACCAACGTCGAAATATGTCATGTCCTTGAAAATTCATATTCAGCAATTCGCCGATATATTCGAATTCGTCTCTTATAAGTTTCTTGATTCGATCTGGTTGATCTAAATCGTCGAGTATAATACTAACGGGAGATGAAGAATCATCCGATACTATTGCCTCGTTTACAATATCGTCCACAGCTGCATCGCACTCTGCTTGCATTGCTATATCACGATATTTTAGAATTAATTCTTTTTCGTTTTCTGCTTTTCCGCCGTCTTGATCTAAAAACGACCCATAATGCCCACCAGCATCAACGACATAACCGCCGTCGTCATCACTTAAAGCCGGAACAAAAGACTTGTTATCCTGTACAGGTTTCTTGCCTTTGTCTTTCCGTACTATTTCAAAACCAAATAAATCTAGTGCCATTATACAATACCTCTTTTATAGAAAGGGGAGAGCGAACCCTCCCCATATGTTTCTATTATTTATAACGTCTAGCTTGTTGAACTGGATTCCCAATATTGGATTTGTAATTCAACTGTAAATTCTTCAATTGTGTTTTCACTATCATAGTTAACATCGATAGCAGAAACATTTGAAGGCCAACATCCACGGATATTGTAAGTCTTAGTAACAACTCCTTCTTTGTTTAGTTGTTCAACAACCATATCAGCTGAATAATCGGTAGGATTGCTCAAACCTGTATTATTGTTATGTTGGTTGATACCATTCATCCATTGCTCAAACGAGTTACGAACACTCATCTCAACATCATTGATAACCGTCAAGGTCCAAGGTTCGAAAGTTCTATCGCCTGCAATTTGCAGTTGACGACCACGAAAAGGAATCATGATTGGTGCAATGATTGATGCTGGAAGTGAAGCACCTTTGATAAGGAAAGATGCAAGTTCGGGGTCACCGCCCGCATATCCTGGAAAGTTACAAGTAACTCGGAACATATTAGCCCGAGCACCGCCACCCTTTAATTTCGACTTAAAGTCGTCTACGCCTAAAGTTGCCATTGATATATTCTCCTATTGGCCAGCGATTTCACTGAATTCAACACCGGTACGAGTAGCGATGAAGTTCAATGTAATAAAGTTAATTGATCGAGCAGGCTTGATGTAAATATCAGCAACAAAGTTATTTGTGTCGATAACCTGACCAGTGTTGTTTGTAGTATCACATACAACTTTGAAGTCTGTTAATCCACGACGACCTTTGATGTCTCGTAAGAATGGTTCAACCATATTTCTGAATTGTGCGCGAGTAAACTCATCATTCAATTCAAAGAGTTGAAATTTAGATGCAGTTGCAACAGCCTTCTCGAGGACGATAAACAAACGACGAACATTGATACGATCAAACGCAGATGGACGAGCCAACATTGTTTTATCACCGTATAAAATGGTGCCTTCGCCTGGGAATGAAACAATTGGATTAACACGACCCTTATAAAGATCATCACGCTCCGCTTTTGTAGGATTATATGCAATCTTAACTGTGTTCAGAATCTGACCACGATTAAATCCAGCAGGCGAGAACCATGCATCGGCAACACCATCAGTATAAGCACAAAGACCTGCGGTATGTCCGTTAGCAGGAATCCAACGATAAAGATCATTATATTTGTCGTAGATTTTAACAGCAGTAGAATCAGCAACAGAATATGAAGTAGATGCAAGTGCGTTAAAATATCCTAAAACGTTTGCAGCAGGAGTTGCAGCATTAACTGTATCTGCGATTGGTGGTGATATAAAAGCAACACAATCCTTCCGGCCTTCAACCAAAGTAATTACTTTAGCGCCCAGGGTTGTTACACCGTTAACGTCAACTGGAGCGATTAACAAGTTAATGTCAACAGTTTCAGCATCGGCAAACATATCAAGTGCTATTGATAATTCACCAGCAGTAGCAGCAGAACCTTCAACACCACCACTAAGAGTAGTAACTTCGGTTGTACTTCCAGCAGTAAAATCAGTTATACTTGTAGTGCCAGCATCGACAGCAGTAGTGTGATCAAGCCAGTAGATGTATTCTGATGTTGAAGCAATAACTTCAATATAGTAGTTAGAAGTACCATCAGTTTTCTTTGCATCAGAAGCAGCAGAAACATATGCGAATTTTTCTAAAACGTTTCCAGGTGTTCCTGAGATTGTACCCAATGTGTCTATAACGATAATGTGCATTTCATCAAGAGACCCACCACGAGCAACCGCGTAAGCAGAAGAAGTAGGTTTAGAATCAAATTCTTTGTCGTATCGAGCAGCAGAACCTGTCCAAACGGCCCATGCGGCGTCTGACGCAGGACAAACTTCAACTTTGATTCCGTTACCGATAGTTCCTGTAGCACGAGCGGCCCAGACACCAACAGAAGCTTCACCAGCCTTAAAATTGTCTTCGTAATGTGATAGATTTTTGATTAATAAGCCAGTTCCAGAACCAGTTGCATTTACTTGTAATGCCTTTGCAGCACGAACAATTCTTAATGAATTTCCGTATTTTAGAAATGCTGCAGCTTGAAAGAATGGGGTGAAATTTGCGGTGGTTGGTTGACCGAACTTAGCAACCATATCTGTTTCTGATGAAACAGTAGTTACTTCGCCAATCGGACCCGCCGAGAAGTCGCCAACCAAAGCACCTATCGATGTAGATACTGCGGGTACGACATTCGTTAAGTCAATTTCCTTGACTTGAACGCCTGCTGATACTTGAAATGCCATTAGGGTAATTCCTCATTTGAGTTTATAGTAAGATTCATAATGCGATTATCTTCAATTTACCATTATATTTATAAGAATTACCAACTCGAGGAGTTCATGATGCCTGAATCGTCAACTCCATAGCCGTCATTATCCATTCCATCATCGACAAATCCAAAGGGTATAACTTCATTTTCAATCATCTTCATGTTCTCGGAATGAAGCATATCTCTAAGACTTATGTCAGTCAACGATTGAAAGAATGGAGTCGATGCAAAATAACCAAACATAACTAGATTCATTATTAAATCGTCGTGATGACCATTAGTTGCTTCGTACGAACTTCCCTTTGCTTCAAAAGTGGACATTTCGATAATGGTGTTTTCGTCAAATATTTCTAGTTTATCTTCTTCTATCATATCTTTCAGATTTGAACAACCAATACGTTTAACTTTCTTGGTCATCTTAATACCAAGAGAATCTGCTTTAACTGAGGATTCCATATAAACATTTTCGTATTCTAGTTCGTAATATAACCCATTACAAACCAGAGTGCCCTGATCGTTGCTCTCAATGACCGCATATGCTCCGTTGTAGGTTTTACAATACTTATATATTACATCGGGAAATAGCAGGGGTGATATCATGTTATCTCTGAACACACAAACTTGTTTCATAGGCCGAGACGTTATATCTATAATGTTAAACGTTGAATAATCTTGGCCTCTACCTTGTGCAACATCAACGAAGCACATATAAGCATGATCGATTTCTGGCTTGTGGTATACACTAGCATTACCCTGCGTATACACGGGTTCTGCTTTGCGTAGACTTAATAACTTGTTTCCATCAATCAGGGTTAATCCGTAACCGATGAATTCATTGCCAAACTCTTGTCTGAATTGTAGCGCACTCGTATTCTGAATTGTTTCTTGTTTCCATTCTTCATCTCGACCTGGGACATCCCACCAATCAACACGAAAATTCTTGTATGAATTTACTTTCTGAACTGAACCTTCCCACAACTTATGAAATGAGTTTCCAAGTCCGTTTGCTGTTGAAGTAATAATAACCCGCGAAGTTTTACCAGATGTTATTACAGGATATGTTGATGTATAGAACTGAACATCGTTCTCAACAAAGGCAAATTCGTCAAGATATAGAAGTGAAATAGACAAGCCACGAATTGAACTTCCACTAGTTGCAGCAGCGACAATACGAGAGTTGTTGTCAAATTCAATCGAACCCTTGTTTAGCGCTTTGCATCCGGGTTGTAGAAAAAATGGGACATTTTCCAACATCAATGTGATGCGAGAAAGCATTTCTCGCGAAGTAGCACCCTTATTTGCCAATATTGCCACGACCTTTGTGGCATGGAATAAAACATACCAAAGCAGATAAGCGCAGGATGATATGGATTTGCCAGATTGTCGACAGGCCAGAACTATAGAGAAACGGCTTGAATTGAAATGATCAAACATCTCTTCTTGATAATCATACAAGTCGAAATCGACCAGGCCGCGATCTAGATGGATTACTTTAAGATAGTTTCGGGCAAAGTAGGCCGGTTCTGCCATACATTTCTTGTATTCCGTCACTTGATGTGCAGTGAAGTTAGTTACAACTCCAGCACGCTTTACCTGTGAATTACCAAGATATGTTTGTTCAGATAGTGCGGTTACTTGGGGTGGTTGGTTTATGCTCAATAGTTTCTCCATCATTTATTTGTTGCAAAGCTTTTTGCAAGTCCGCTGTAGAACCAATAAACAGATTGTTGGTTGTATTTCCAGCGCTATCAGGACCGTTTAGACCTGGCTGTATGGGTTTCGTATCAATATCTTTCTTCTTCTTTTGAAGTTCCATCAACTTTTCTGCAACTTCGGAATTCTGTTTCATGAGAGTACCAAGTACTTCGTATGCCCGAGGATGTTCTAAGTTCTTGGCAAGTTCCATCATAAGATCAATAGCTTCGGTGCCCTTTTCTGCTAAATCATAATATTGTTTCCGAGCAAATTCATAATCATCACCCAAATCTTTTTCATCAATAGACATCATTTATTACCAATTTTCAGTAACGCTCGCAACCGTATCTGTTGTTGCAGTGCCCTGAATTGTTATAGTTTCACCCACGGCGAACACTTCACTAGGTGAAGAAACCGTTAAGTTATTAATATTTATCGCAGTTATTTGACCGACACTCGCACTTGTGGTACCAATGATGATATCATTAACAGAAAACAAAGCGCCGTTGCTAACCGCAAGTGTGACTGTTTCTGATACGGATCCAATGTTGTTATCAACACTTATAGTATACGCTTCGTCTGGGTCGGCAAGGAATGGGTTAATAACAACAATCTGTTTTTCAAGGAGTTTGTTTGATGTGGAATCTTTAAAGTCTGTTACAGTTTTCCTTATAATCGCACTGTTACTTATTTCGCCATAGAATCTCACCCTTGTCTCGAAATCGAGGGTGTATACTATAGTTCGTTTTGTGTTAAAGTCTCCTTCATAATCGTCTGCAATACTAACACTATTCAAAACGAATGGCATGTCCGTTTTGACTTTATCACTTAACTGCTTTATAGTAACTGTATAATCAGGTTGGAAAAATGGCAATATCTGTTCAATGATCTGCAAAGCATCATCTTGATTCTTTGCCATTAGATTTAATTGAATTCCCATTCTATAACCCACAGGCCCGAGTATTCGTTTCTTCTTAAATACATCTGTGGGTGTGGGATTTGAAATGGATTGCTTCGTGCCTTTTTGCATCTTAGTGTTTGGGTCGTAGGCAAGAGAAGTCAACTCAAAAGACATGCGAGGCAATTTAATCGCTATCTTCGGGTCATTTAAATCTGCCTGTTGATCTATGCGAGCAAGGAACTTCTTCTTCGGCCCATAGGATAAAGGAACCTTTGTTATATTCTTAACAGCACCTGTATTATCTGTTCGAAGTATTGTAATGTCGTTGAATAATGTGCCGAATACTGCAACTGATCTTCTTATAGTTTCATGATAAAAATGAATTCCATTAAACATTATACACTACCTTCGGAGAATGGATTGCTTTCTGAAAAGTCAATTATTGCATCACCTTCTTTTTCGAAAGTAAAGTTCTGTGCATCCACAGTATTTGGAAATGTTCCATCCACACTAGAAGTTCCAATATTGAATACTTCTGTTATGTTTGCCGTGGCACCAGAAACCGAACCTGTAATTAAATTAAGGCCTGTAGCGCCTGTAATGAATGAATGAAATAATCCATCGTTAGTCTCGATGTCAATAACTCGCATATCCATAGTGTCTGCTTTGACGTAAGACGCTTCTGCTTTGATAGTAATCAGGGGTGATGCTTGCAAAGTTTGCAATACAGTTTCACCTTCAATGAAAGTTCCTGTTATAACACCAAGTTTGAATTGTGTTGCATGTGCATTAACTTCAACTGCGTCAATTTCAGCAACACCCGTATCAAATTCTTCGCCGCTCATTTCAAACAATCGTGCCTGCATTTTATACACGGGTAGATTTGACAGTTGATAGAAAGGCATTTCATGTTCAACAAATGAAATCTCGAAGAAACTATTAGACAAAGGCAAGTAAATTAAGTCACCTTCATTCGGTCGTAATTGGAGTTCATCATTTTCAAACGAACCAACCATTTGTTCCCATCTTCGCTTCGCGACGATAAACGTTGCTTCGTCTCTTATTTCAAGGCCGAATTTCGACATAAGATTACCTTCACCCTCAAAACCTTCTGCTCCTTCGATATAAACTTCAACCATATATGCATCATCAAATTGAGACTCTATGTCTTCGTTTAATAGCGCGTCTCTTGTGACGATATTGCGAGGAAGATAGTATATATCTTGTCCTGCCCACTTAACAGATTCGATGATCAAGTCCTCGAAAAGTATTTGCTCAGAACGAACCTTGGGTGATAAGTATAGATTAGTTGGCATATAAACCTGTAGTCGTTTTAATCGTGTTTTTAGGAGGTGTGTTGTTTTTCGTCACACCGCCACACATTTGTTTCACTTCCGCAATTTGCGGCCCTAATTCCAATCCTTGATATCTAACACACATCTTCAGTATTTCTAACGGTCGGACCAATGAAGCATGATGTAATTAACCAACGAAGAAATCAAGAGGTGCTTCCCAATTGATTTGCATTTCAGTTTCGAGTTTCTCGATTTCCGTAGTTGCTTCTTCCCACATAGTCTGACCGTTCAGAGTAACACCGCCCGGGAGCAACATGCCTTCGAATTTCTTCATGTTGGCGCCCCATTGACGCTTAATTAATGCTGTAACATATCTCTTTAGAAACATATCGTTATATACAGCAACATAAGTTTCTGGGTTTATAATAACTGATGCATCTAGTATAATCCAGTCACCTTCTTTGATGTCTGTATTCCATTTGACATACAAATATAATCTACTTTGATGCCTGCTAAATCGAACTTGACTTGATGTATTGAATATATTTCGTGCTAGAGATAATTGACTCTGCATTTGAGAATACTCTGCCATTCCAGAAAAACCACCCGCCCTAAGATCATATACGTCATTAAACGCCATTTGATAATCAGCACTAAACATACTAACACTACCCGATGAATTAAGAGGAACGATTCTAGTGATAACTGATATGTCAGCTGGAAGTGTGATATATTCGTTAGTAATATCGGCAGCCGTCAATTGTATTTTGTAATACGAATTCAATATAGCGTCTGAATGATATGTTTGATAGAATTGAATGCCTTCATCCACTCGGTCAGACACCTGATCATCATCGACGTTAACCTCAAGTACTGGTGCCCCTAATTGTCTAAGACAATAATCGATAAGTTCATTTCGTGTTGTGACTGCCATTGCAATACCTATATATTCTGTTTATATTATTTATAACTATAATATTCGTGTACTCTATTATTCACTGAATGATCAACAACTTTCTACTGAAATCCTTTGTCAATCCAATACTGTGGGTAGTTCAGATCTTTTATTGTAAGTTTGTTGCTGACGAGAAGTATCGCAATGTAGCGAATTGTTGTTTTCCTTAGAGTTCTAAAATCATTGACGTAAATACAAGTATTAGCTTTATTTTCTCGTACTTGGTTATCTTCCTTTGCTGACCCCCACATACTATTATCTGCGTACTCCCTACCTTTGAATATCTTTTCAGGTTCAGGGTCATCTAATAGTGCTGCGGTTATATACTCACGAGAGAAGTTAAGTATGTTTGTTAAGTGTTCGACATTGAGTGTGGAGTTAAAGGACCTGAATTCAATTGTGCCTAAAGTTGGTATGTGACTGTAATTAACTGCTGGACGGCACTTAGTTCTGTCAGCGAATCCAAAGGCCTTTTGATTAGTTACTCCGCCGTGCAGTGCATCAACCATGCTATTTACAGATGTTAGATCACTCTCCATCATTCGCTGTACCGCTATTGGGTGATACGGATATGTATAAACATTCGTGAAACATTCGTAGTGCCAATTGTAATACTCCCGCTGCTTTGCGGTTGGCATTGATTCGAAGTCTGGTCTATCAACTATATTTACCCATCGAAGTATGGAATAGTCACGCTTCTGACCGTACTCAATAAGATGCTTAAGTACATCAGGGCGCTCAAGTAACTGCGGTATACGCATGTGTGTATGTATTGTGCCACGGTTCGTAGGCAGTTTGTAAGTAGGAATGACTGCTTCCGCAACATCTAATATTACTTTCAGTAACTCGCTTTCTGAATCACATACTTTAGTTTGCAACTCGCCACCAAACATATTGAATTGAAGTGTGGGGTCAATATTAATACCACATGGTGCAGAACCGTAGTCTTCAATACCACACCAAGTATTTCCCTCTGGCATTTCTATCCGTCTATCCGCACTTCCAAAGTCTACTTCTGCACCGTAGGTTGAACCTTGCAGGAAATCCGCAACTTCAGATTTGGTCATCATTATCTTTGTTTATTTACTCTGTCGAAAATAGCCATTGCCAAAACCTGATCTCCATACAAAGGATACTCTGGGTAACGAGTAGCTATGTGTACCTTGTGGGTGAAGTTAGTAAAGTAGTTACTAGGATGGCTATATCTGCTACATCCTGAGATGTATATTGCATTTTTTGGGTGTTCAAAATCACCAAGCTCTACAGAGTCAACAACACCCTCGATATATTCTTCAATTACAACTATCGCACGATCCCCTGTAATTATCGCTTCTTCTGGCTCAAACACAACCTGACTTCCTATACCGTATGAATAGGATAGTGTGCCATAATGAGTTTCATACCTTACTCTGTCTCTATCTGTGTTTACTTCAGCCAGTGGGTAAAACCCAATGATAGTAACGTGCTCTTGAGAAATCTTGGTACGTTTAGCGTCTATTTTCATTCAGTCCACCGGCCTTTACTCTCTAAGTACGTTCTATTTTGATATGCATCTTCTTCGGCTATTGCCCAAGCTGGTATTGCAGGTGAATCTTCAACTTCTAGCACGTAGTATGTTCTGAATTGCTCTTCAGTCCAGTTGTTCTCCTCCGACTCAGGTGGAACTCTGTGGTTCATAAGTAGCTTTATATTTGGAGTATTCGATGCAGACCACTCCAGTACCATTTCACCTTGTGCTTCATTTGTCTCTACTACTTTAAAAGTATCGTAAACTATCATGTTGGGTGTCCTATAATTGTCCGTAAACTTGTTTAATTCGATTAATATTCTCAGCTGCTTCTTCAGCTTTTGCCCATTCAGGGATAGCAGTACTACTCAAAAGTTCTGTTGCGAAGTGCGTTTGTAATTCAGCTCTTGTCCAGTTATCTTCCTCTGCTTCCAGTGGAATTCTGTGGTCACGTACTAACTTTAATTCAGAGTTGGTTGAAGATACCCATTCAACTGTTAATGTTGCTGTTGCGGCATCGGTTGATATTACTGTAAAACTATCTAAAGTGTTCATTGTTTATTCTCTTTGTCATTTAGCACAATTGCTAGTACCTGATCGCCGTAAAGTGGGTGGTCTGGTTTTGGGGTTTTTATATGCACTCTAAAATCTGCATCGAAATGTTCACTCGGCCAACGATGTTCACTATTTCCAACTATGTACATTGCGTCTTTGGGATGCGTAAACTTAACTAATTCTACGGATTCAAATCCCTCCCGTTTTTCTTCGATAACCACTATTGGATGATTACCCCCAAGCATCACTTCATCGACTGAATCAACTAGCTGAAGTGATACGCCGTAGGTATACATCAGTGACCAGTAGTGACATTCAAAGCGTTGCTTTCTAACGGGGTCATCACACTCAGGATGGGGGTAAAACCCCACAATAAAGATGTGAGGGTCTGATGCTTTAGTTCGTTTGTATGCCTGTGTGATCACGATATAGTTCCAGCATATGAGCCGTATCCGCCTGACCAAGAAATGTTTGAGCCGTTGCGTTGGATTGCAATACCTCTCGTACCACCAGCTCCACCGCCCCAAGTTGAACTACCACCACCATTACCAGCTGCTCCAGCACCGCCACCTGTACCACCAGAACCTGCTGTGCCAGATACAGCACCAGAACAATGT
>Ga0307993_1000345_pt1 | contig 15964 bp, 8 predicted proteins | sample EllFjometagen260_FD_203163 | JGI IMG/M metagenome (GOLD analysis project Ga0307993, IMG submission 203163) | Marine microbial communities from Ellis Fjord, Antarctic Ocean - #260 | ecosystem: Environmental > Aquatic > Marine > Unclassified | place: Southern Ocean | collected 2014-11-02 | reverse complement strand
ATCACTTTTTCCATAATACAATCTTCCTCTTGATGCTAATAAATTTGTAACACCTGCTGGTGGACCAAAGTCTAAACTAGGATTTCCATCGGCTTTTGTTTTTAATACACCTTTAACCCAATCTCCGTTATCTAATTCATAATAATAATCACTAGAATTCTCAAACTCTTTTTTAGTAATTTTACCTTTTGCATATAAATCTTTATTACGATTAAAATCTACTAATGCTTTTGGATCATTTTTACTTAAAAAAGCAGCTAATTTTTTACCTAGACCTTCTTTTTGATTTCTTAATGTAGTTCTAACAGCTCCAGAGGATGCTGGCATTGCAGCTTCAAAAACATTAGGCGTTAAGCCAAATTTTTGTATAGCGGCTAATATAGCTTGTTGTTTTTCAACTCTATTCGTATCACTTATAGTTATGTCAACAAGACCTAATATCTTAGCAACACTGTTTATATTTTTTGCCTGAGCTAATTCTTTTAAAGTATTAATGTAACCTCTAAACGGTTTAGGAGCTAATAAATCTAATCCTTTTTCAGATAATATTTTTTCTTCGTTTTGCCTAGATATAAAATTATCTCTAACATCATTATCATTTTGCAAAAGATCTATTGCTTCGTAAGCACCTAAAGAAGAAGCAACCGCTTCAATTAAATTCATACGACGATCAGACATAGTATTAGCTTTTTCAACATTTCCTGTAAAAAATTCTATAAAATTCTGAGGGTTTATATCTTTAAATTCTTTTTTATTACCATCTTTATCTAACCAACCTAGTTCAACAAAAGGATTTACTCCTTTTTTATTGCTTCTAGCCATTCTCATGCTTTCAACAGTCAATACATCGTATAAAGCCTTAGTATTATTTTTCAATGTATTAGTAAAGGCTTTATTTGATTTAGTATCTTTACCTAAATCCATTTTTAAATCACTATATAAAGCGTTTTTAAATGCTTTAGCTAATTCTGATTTAAATTTAACCGCATCTACTTTGTTTTTAATGGTAGACAAAGCTGCTTTAGCTGTATCTCTAGCTTTTTTTATTATTTTTTCAGATATACCTAAACTTTTAGCTGTTTTTAAAGCTTCTCTTGCTTCTTCTTGTTCTTGAACTTCTTCTAAAATAGATGCACCTAAATTAGGATTTTCACTTAAACTTTCTGTAAAACCATTTTGGTCTGCAGATTTTTTAGCAGTTCTATTAGCTCTTAAATTTAATCTATTACTGATAAATTTATCTAAAGATTGTACAGAGGGATCAAATTTTTCTCTGTTAATCATCAAGAACGCATCGTATGTTAAATTTTTCTTAAATTGCTCTCTACTTACTTTTCTTAAACCTTCTGGTATACCATCATAAAGTCTTTTTGTAGCAGATTCAACTATTCCGCCAACAATTCTCTCAAATTCATTAGTATTTTTAGTATTTTCAATTAAATTACCTTTTTCATCTAAACTTTTATCATAAAATTCTTGAAGTTTTACGTATTTTTCTCCTTTATTAGATTTAGTATCGCGTTCTTTTAATTTGTTTCTTTTTTCATTAAAAACATTTTTAGCATTTTTATATTTTTTATTGTATTCTTCTTGAGTTATTTTTTTACTATTTTTTTGAATTAATAAATCTTGAGCTTTAGCAACAAAAGCTTTAGAAAGTTCTGTTAAACTTATAGCTTTACCTATTGTACCTGTATTTTCATTAATAAAACCTTGAGCTTTAGGAATAATATTTGCTATTTGATCTTCAGTATTTTTTATTTGTAAATCAATATACTTTAATTTAATAGCATTTGTTTCGCCTTCTCTTTTAAGTATAAGTTTTTCAAGTTGATCTCCTAAAACATCAGATCTTTCGACGGTGTATTCACCTAAAGTCATTGATCCTGAAGAAACTTTTTGTTCAAAAAGTTCTAATGCAAACGTAGATCCATCAAAATTTTTCTCATCTACAGTTCCTATTATTGCATTTTTTTCTTCTACTAATGAATCATATTGATCGGCTAAAGTATTTATTCTAGTTTGTTTATTTTCATTGCTAAGTTTTGGATTAGATCTTATGGCTTTAGCGTCTGAAAATCTTTTATGCTTTAATCTTGATATTTCTAATAATCTTCTTTTTTTAGTTTCAGATAATCTATCAATATTTCTTATATCTTTAGCAATAATTAAATTTTGTTTTTTTCTTATTTCAAATATGGCATTAGTTATTTCTTGTTTTTCCTCTTTAGGTAATTTTTTATTAGTAAGTTCTTTTTCTAAACTAGAAATTAATTCGTGTCCTTTTGATATTTCACTTTCACTATTACTAGGCATAAAAGGTTGCATAACTTTAGCGCCTATAAAAGGAGAATTATAAACAATACCACTCATAAATGCACCGCTAAAAAAAGCATTATTAAGTCCTCTAGTATAAGGAACATCTTTTCCTAATATTAAATTGTCAGCAACGTTTTCAGATAAGCTAGCTATAAATTCTGCCCCACCTTCTTGTACTGGATTAATAAGAAATTTCTTTTTTAAATCATTTTCAAAATAAGACTTAGCTCCTTCTAATAAAGTTTTATCTCCTTTAAATGATTTAGCTATTCTGCCAATTTGACCAAGACTAACTCTTTCTGTAGTATATTCAGCTAATCCAACCATAGCTGGAGCTGCAAGGAGTTGAAAAGCAGTGTAACTTTTGCCTAAATCCATTTCTTTTTCCATGTCTAAAAACTTACCACCTGCAGCAGAAGTTCCAAGCATAGCTAAAGAAGCGTTAGGCGCAGCAAGCATTGATGCCATTATAGGTATTTGAGAACCAGTCATATCTGCCATCCAGTTGACGTATCCATTAACACTAGTTATATCTTGAATCTCTTTAGGTCTAGCAACAGATCCTCTAATGTTTTCCGATACACTAGATAAATAATCGCTAGTGTTTTGACCAAATATAGCTTCTCCACCAGTTACGATAAATTCTTTCAACCAATCTGGGGTAAATTCTAAAAGCTTGTCATCTTCAAGGTTTTCACGTTTTTTTCCAGTTCCAGTTGCTTCAATCAGCCATCTAGGAGTAGATTGTAGTCCGGCTGCTATATCTATAGTACTAGCCATTAAAGCTGCTGAAAAAACAGCTGCAGTAGAATAGTTTCTTTTAGTTACATCTAATATTTCAGAATCTAATTGACCATTTTTATCTATAGCGTTTATTTTCGAAAATTCAACATCTAAATCTTGTTTTAAAATATCCATTTCGCTTGCAACAAACTTAAATCTATCTTGAGCTTTATCTAAATCTTCTTGAGTAGAATAATCATTACTAGATAAAGATATTATTTCATTACGCTTATCATTATATAGATTTAAATTTTTGTCTATTTTTTCTTTAGATATATCTTTATATTCTTGATCAAATTTTTTGTTTTCAAGAGAAATTTTTCTTTGTTTTATTTTATCAAATTTTTCAGAATTAACAAGCTGATCTTCAATCACAGTAGACTTAACAAGTCTTGTTTCTTTATCTATCCAATTTTGTTTTGCTCTTTTTAATATTTCATCTTCAGTTAGCAATAAATTTTCTGGACCTTTTTCTGCTTTTAATTCTTCAGTTGCTTCATCTATAAATTTAATTCTATCCTCTGGTTCTTCAGCCGTTTGTGTACTTGGACCTCCCATACCCATGCCTGCTAGAGGTGTGTATGCGGATGCTGTGTTTTTTTCTTCAAAATTTTTGACAAACATTTCTTCAGCTTCATCTTCTAAACCATCTATTATTACTTTGGTTTCTTCAAGTTGCTTATCGTTTAATCTTTCACCTGTTACAACAACTTCATCTTCATTGTTTTCGTATAACTTAGGTACAGCTTTACCTTTATATGCACTTATAAATTCTTCTAAAGTATCTGGATAAACATTTTTTCCATTAAAATAAGAACCTCTTTCTACGCCTACTTCTTGACCCAACATAGATTTTATTTGATCAATAGGATACTCAACGCCTTCTATGTCTAAAGATTTTACATCTTTATATATGTCTTCACTTTGTAATTCCGATGAACCATCTGCCGATTGCGATTCCGTATCTACGGTTTCCGCCATCGTAGGTGCAATCTCGTTTCCCACAACGGCTTCTGTCTTTTTTGAAATCTCATATTTCTTTGTGTATTCTTCAACACTTAAACCTTTAGCCAATGCAGCTTCTTCAACTTGCTCTAACGTAAATTCTGTACCATCGTATTCAAACATACTACTTAATATTATTATTTTTAATTAGGGAAGTTGTGGATCAAGCATTGTATTTACTTGATTGACTAAAGGAGCTCCGGTATCTGAATAAATTTTTTGTAATTCTTTATTCAATTGTTTATTCATTTTTTTTACCTCGCTAATTCCTTCTAGATTCTTCATTATTTGATCTTTATTTTGTTCCCAAAGTGTATCGATTCTATTTTTACTCGCAGCATCGCCTCTTCCTTTTTTAAGATTTTCTTTATACAACATTTCAACATCACTCATTTTACTTAAGTTAATGCTTTGTGTTGGACCGTAAGTAGGATTTTGTTGAACAACATTACCAGCTTTATCTTTAACATCTTTAACTCCGGTTACTTCTCTAAATCTCATGGTAGTATCACCATTAACTTTAGTTATTTCAAAATCATTAAAGCCACCAATTGTGTCTTCTGCACCCATGATATTTTCTAATAATACTTTAGGATTTTCATCTTCAACAGCACTATTTAGATTCATCATAAATTGATTTACGTTGTTATCAAAATCACGATCTCTTCGTTGTTTTACGGTTAATTTTTTATTACCAGCTTGTATATTACCATATCCAGACTGATCAAAACTCCATTCAGCAGCTTCAGCATATTGATCTTTTAAGTTATCAAGAACCATTATTTCAGCGTCTACTTGAGAAACCATTACTTCTTCTGGAGGATATTGAGCTTGCATTTCTGGACTCATTTTACTATATTGAAGTTCAGATATACCTCCTTTATATACGGTTTGTTTATTCTCCATCTTTTCATCAACCATATCTTGATACTCTTTAGGAGTGTAACCTAAAGTGTCCACAGCAAATTTTGCTGGGCCATTTTGTCCATATCCGCTTATAGTTTCTTGTATTGCGGATTTTACTTGTTTAGAATCAAATATTGGCTTATCAATTTCTTTTCCTGTTTGTTTATAGGTTTCAGCCATTTTTTTCCAGTTTTTACCTATACCAGCTAAATTAGAAGATAAAGAAGCAGCTTGATTATAATCTGCCATATCAGGCATGTGAGCCTCAAAATCTTGAACAAGCATGTTAATTTCATCACCACTAGTTGTAACTCCTTTAAATCTTAATTTATCACCATCTAATTCAATACCTCCTTTAAATCTATTAGCATCTAAATCAGCATACATGTTTTGAAACTTGGCAGGCATTACTCCAGAAACACTTCCGCTTGCTGCAGCTTCCACGTATGCTGCTATTCTTTGATCCATAACCTTACGACCTCTAGCCATTGGTTCTATTTGTCTCATTAATGTGCTAGATTGATACGCTTGTTCTCTAGGAGATAAATCTTTATTTGTTTGAACACCATGAAAAGCATCTACTAATCTATTTGTAGAAGTATCCCACATAGTTTGAACAGCATTGTAATTAGCATCTTCAACGGGCTTGTAAAAAGTATCATAACTTTTTGAATATAAAGTTCTAGTGGCTAAATCTTGAGCCTCAACTGCTTTTTTATTTTGTTCTTCTGCTTCCCTACTTTGTCTTATATCTCTACCTATTGAAGCTGTATTTTGAGCACTTGCTCTACTCCTTGCTGCTGCTATTTGTTGACCAGCTGCTGTTCCTTTATTTGCCAGTCCATAGTCCCAGCCCATTTTTGGTTGTGCCATTATTAAATATTTTTAAATTCAACATCTATAACACTGTAATCTACAGTATCAAATCCATCATTATTTTTTACGACAGCATATTCTGGTACTTCATCAGACATAACTCCTTGAAAAATTCCTTTACCGTGTTTAGTATCTTTGTATTCAAAGTTATATATTTTATATCCATTAATTGAAATTGCAACTTGTTTTATATTTTTCTTTAATCTTCTATCAGACATGTCAAAACCACCTGTTGCGGCGCTAGCTGTAGATGTTCCAGCATCAACTGTATCCATCCAAGCACCTTTAATTTGTTGTTGTTGATTGTTAACAGCTCCTTGTGATGCTGCTGATATTCCTCCTTTAACATTCATTAAACCTACAGTTGTACCATATTGATCATTTTCCATTCGCTCTGCGCCTCCCATTGTTGTGGTATCAGCAGCATATTGACCTTGAGCATTAAATTTAGCACCTTCATTAAGAGCGTTAGCATTGTACTCATTATTTCTATTTTCAGCACTAAATTGAGTTTTAGCAAAGTCATTTTGCGCGGCTATATCAGCCATACTAAATGCATTTTCTGCAGCATTATTAGCTAACCCTACTTGATTTCTAGCACCCGCATTTGATCGTGACATTGCGTTTCCTTCAGTAAACCTAGAAAGAGCAAATTGGTTTGCTGCTTGTGCTGTAAATTTTGAAGCTTGGTTTTCAGCATCTGCTGTAAATCTATTAGCTTCATTTCTAGCACCTGCGCTAAACTGATTAGCAGTATTTCTTGCGCCAGCGCCAAACTGTGCGGCTTGATTCTGTGCAGTTACATTAAATTGAGATTGACCTAAATCAAAATTTGAAGCTAAGTTACCTTGAGCTAATTGAGATCTTTGAAGTTCAGACTCTCCTTGAGCTCGCATCATTTCATTAGATTTAACTTGTTGATCTATGCTTGCTGATATTCCTTGTTTAGATTTAGCTGCAGCAGCTGCTAAAGCAGTTGCACCACCAGCACCAGTACCAGCTTGAGCTGCTAGATCTTGAGATGCTGCTAATGATTGATCAGCTTCTTGAGCTGCCATATCTGCAGCTGCAGTAGATACTTGAAGATTATTCATGTTATTAGTAAGACCAGTGTTTGCACCTCTTTGTAATCCTCCAATATTAGTACCTTGAGCTGAATATCCTTCACCTGAATATCCTTCACCCGAATATCCTTTAGCTGAATAACCTTTAGATTTAGCTAAAGTTCCCACTGTTCCTTGAGCAGCATCTTGCATTGTTTTAGCTTTACCTAATTGAGCGACTGGGCCTAATGTTGCTAAATCAGCTTTTTCAACCTCGTATTCAGCTCCTTTTAATCCTTCAAATGCATTAGTATGTTCAAAGTCTTCTACAGCTTCTATAGCGGCATCAAGCTCTGCTTTATCTTCTGCAGCTTGTTCTTTCTTATCTTTTATTCCGGTAGAAGCAATTGCTGTTTTTATTAAACCACCACCCACGGCAACGGCTGTAGCTATAATAGCTGACACTCCAAAAGTGCCGTACACTAAGTCACTAGAAAACTCATTGCTTAAATGCATTGATGTTTCTTGTAAAATTTGTAAAATTAAAAGCATTCTTTATTTTTTAAATGTTATTTTAAAGCAATATCTGGATCATTAAAATCTTCAGCTATAACTTCTTTGGTTACCTCTTCAACTGTTGTTTTGTCAGTAGCGTGAACTGTTATAAAAACAGTATCTTCATGCGTATAAAGAACTCTTTTAGTACCAGGTTGTGTTATTCCTTGATATGGAGCTTCTATTTCTATTGGTCCATCTTCTGATATAATAGAAAGTTTTCCACTTAAAACAAAAAATGGATGTTCTTTCTTGTGAATTTTAGTAGTTAAATATTGTCCAGCAGGCATAAATATTTCTCTAATATAACATCCACCAGCAAAAGTGCTTTTAGTAGGATTTTTCTTTTCAAAAGCTTCATCTGTTATTGACTCTGGATTATCAATTATTTTTTTTTCAAATTCTATTATTTTTTCTCTAAAATTTTGTTTTATTAATAATTGATTTTCTTGATTTGATTTAATAATTTCTTTCATGTAATTTTATTGTGATGAATAGACTGCTACAGAATTTATAGCATATAGCTCAGCATAATTAGCAGCAACAGCTACCGGAAGAGTTAATCTAACAGTAGCATACGCTCCTTTTAATCCATTTACTAATTTAGTTGCATCAGCAACTACAACTCCAGCTTGAACCTTATATGTAGTTTGCTGAGAAACTATTGGTGAAAAATACTTGCCTTCTTTTTCTTGAAAAGGAAAATTTATTATAGCCATATTAAGCGTTTTGAATAATTGTAACACTACCAGGTGTTAAACCTGTAATTCTAGTGTTAGTATTTGTTATTGATACTGAACCAATTCTTTGAACATTTGTTGCATTATCTAAAACACTAATTGTAAAAGCAGTGTCTGGATTAAGATCAATATTTGCATTAGCACCATTTATTAGCACCCAACTATCTGATGGAACTAATCTAGTGTTAACATTACTTCTAGAAGTAACGTCTCTTGCGGAAGATCCTGTTGCATCAAAAGGTTGTAAACCTATTGAGTTTATAACAGCAGCTGTTGGTCCACCAGTTATAGTTGTAGTAGCTACTATTACGGCTTGTGTTGGTGAAGTTAATTGAACTGAATAAACAGCACTAAAAGGAGCACCAGGAGCAATAGCTGAGTTTGTAGTAGAAGGTATAACAACATTAGCTGCATCTCTAACAACAAAAGTAGCACTAGTACTAGTCATAGTATCGGTACTTGGTATTAAAGTATATGTCAATACGGCTGTTACATTAGTTGTATCAAATTTAGAAATTTTATAAGGTGAATTACTGGGCACAACAAATGCCATATAGGTTGCAGATGGCACGTTCCAAGCTAAAGTTGTTTTAGCTGTAGCCGTTCCACTAACTGCTATTATTCCAGACGCTGTTGTTGCTGGAACTGTTGCTTCAATAGAAACACGAAGGTTATCTACATTGTTTGCAAAAGCTGGTGAAGCTGCAGCTACTCTAACAACTTCCGGCGTTTGTGGATTAAATGATATTATTCCATTAACATCAATACCAACATTAGCAGGATCTATATAAAAGTCTTCATCAGATAATAATGTAAATACTATATCATCTTGACCCGCATTGTTAAATACTTGAGATGCTGGTGTTAAATTAGAGCTAGCAACTGCATCTGTTATGTTAACAGTAAGTAAAGCAGGTAAATTAGCTAAAACAGCTCCAGTTCCAGATACAGATAAAGTTTGTATTGTATTAAGATTTGTAACTGTATAAGATACTCTAAAAACAATAGTTCCATTTGCTGTAAGATTTAGTGGATTTATAACATTTAAACCAAATCCACTTAAAGCAACGTTTGTTGGATTGTTAAACTTATAAGAAGTACTTATAGGTGCTGCTGTTATTATCCATGTTATAACGTCTCCTTCATTAGCAAATATTGTTGACTCACCAGATATACTAGTATTTGGTATATCACCACTTAATTGAAGTGATGTAGATAGAGAAGGTACAATAGCTGGTAAAACACCTATTGAAGTTACATCTGTTTCAATAAAACTTAATTCCCATCCAGTGCTACCTTCGTAGCCAATAGTATTAAATTGTTTTATTGTAGATGGATCGTCATTAAATATAGGTTCTACATAAGATGATTTAACGCCTAAAGCATAAAAATTATTTCTATTTCCTAAAGTTAAATCATTATGTTCCCATAAATTTCCTTCATAAAAAGTATAATAAGTATTATTTAAACTTAATCCGGATTCTTGTTGAAATGATCTAAAACTTGTCCAACCTCCATCTGTTACATCAAAAGATACAGTTAAATATCCATCTGATGCTGTAGCAACATTAGTATCTGGATTTCCATCAAACCCAACACCTGTCATTGTTAAATGATATAAGCTAGAGTATTCATCAAAAGATCCAACAATTTCTGTTGCTGTTTTTAATGCATCTCTAAAAAAATCAGCCATTCCAATGCTTGATATTTGTTGTAAAGAACCATCTTGACCTAGCATTAAAACTACTCCATTGTTTTTGTCTGTAAAAAACTTATTAAAACCAAACTCAGCATAAGACAAAGGGTTTTTAGCTATTCCAAATTGACCTGGAAATGGCGCTACTGTTCCTAAAAATTGTGTATTACTAGTTACAGGTATTTGACCACCTTCAGCAGAGTATATAAAATCTTTATCAATTGGTGATCTAGATATTTTATCTTCTTGAAATATTAAAAGTTGAGTATCGTCTGCTTGTAAGTTTTGTATTGATCCATCTTGAGGATCAACAGATATAGTTAAACCACCTTCAGCTTCATTAAATTGATTTATATTATTAATACCAGTTCTTGAGTTAAATAAACCGCTAGAGTGTATAAGAGAGTTAAATCTACGCTCTTCTGCAAAGTTTTCTTGAACAACAAATGCTCTAACACCTACGTCAAAAAACTGTTGATTAAAACCAGCTCTAAGTCTGTTTAATTCAATATGACTTCCTGTTCCAGTTGGATTAAAATCCAATAAATAACAATTAAAAAATTCTATATTTATAGCAAGAGAAAGATTATCAGTAACTAAACCACCAGTAGAAGTTTCAAAGAATATATCTAAATCTGATTCAAAAGGTTCTGTTTCATAAACTGCTATACCTGATGTAACATTAGTTCCAGAATTATTTATAGTTGTAGTTAATGCTGTTCCAGCTGGATTAAAAATTGATTGAATAGATTGTATACTAGCCGCATAATTATTAGCTGCAGTAGATGTAAAGATATTACTACCTCCTACAAATTTAGCATAAACAGAAACATTACATGGTGAAATTGTTGCAGCTGTGCTTGGAGGTATAACTGCCGTTTGATCTCTAGGTATTTTATTTATACTATCACCTAATCTTTCAACAACACTTAATCCGCTTACTGCAGTTATCCAATTGTAGTATTCTTGTTCTCTTTGTTTAACTACAATTCTATATGAATAAGCCCATCCAAGTCCAGTTAATTGTGTTGGATCTGTAAATGTTATACGAAGTGCATTAAAAGCTGAAGTGCTATCTGCTGATCCTGTGCTTGGATCTACAAAAACAGTATCACCTCCTGAATTAGATAATATAACCGGTGATTGTCTTCCATATTTATCTGCTAAAACTATACCTATTTGATAAGTTCTTCTTGACTTTACAGATAATGGATTTATTCCAGGTCCCCATGTTGCTCTAGCAGATTGTTCTCCTGTTCTATCTACTGTAAAATCTATACTTGGTATATTATAATTTTGTAAAAAATTGCCATAAACTAGTCTAGCACCTACTAATTCTTGCGATTGTGCAACTCTAGGAACTGCATCATATATTCTTGTTAATTGATCTGGCGGTAATGTTCTAAAAGGATCTTGAGAAACATAAGAAAAATTTATGAATGCTTCACCACCAACTGGTTTATCTTCAATAACATAAAGAGCACTTGATCCTGTTTCTTTATATATTAATTCTACTTCCGTTATACCATAACCTACAGGTGTAGGTATTTGTAATTGAACAGATTTTATAGCGTTTACAAAAGTTTCTATTTCACCAAAATTATTTATATTACTTGATATAACATCTGGATTACCTAGTCTAGAAAACAAAGTAGATGAAAAAGGTGCTAATACGCTATATTCTCCATCTTCAAATTTCCATCTATATGAAAATCTAATAAATTTATCTTCTAAAAAATTAGAAGTAATAGCTGTTCCTGCTTCGTTAGTCGTTCCAACGGAAAGTACATTTGGCGATAAGTATGGTGTAAATTTTGCAACTGATCCTAAATCATCAAAAACACTAACATTGTAATAAGAAGCATCATTTTGAGCTCTAACTACATTTATTTTTCTAGGAGGATTTCTATTGTCAGTCCAAAAAAGTAAATCATCAACTAAATTAATACCTGTGATTGGAAAATCTTTATGAAAATTTAAACTTAAACTAGAAACTAAAGTTCTTAATTGTCTAGATCCTTGATCATAAGAACATATACTATGAATACCTCCATTACTACCATCATAAGAACTATTGTTAGTTACATAAAAAAATATTCTTTCAGAACCATTATCTCTATATGAGCCAATACATTTTCCATTAGATATATTTGTAGCTCCTACTAGTTTATTTCCAAGTATATTTTCTATAGCACCCATGTCAGCACTTTCTGACTTACCAATATTTATGTTTTGTGCTTCTCGGTATGCGCCGGAGGGTACTAATCTATCGTCTAAATCGCGGTTCATTCGACCGCCATTAAACATTCTTTTAATTTCTGGCATATACTTTATTAATGTTTAATCCACTTAGCTTTACCTCTAAAAATTTGAGCCATTTCTGGAAGTTTCATATTAGATAATCTTATCTTAGCATTACGCATTTTAGCATAAGCTTCTTTTTTATACAAAGGCATAATCTGCATTGCAGAAGGTCTTAACTTAACTAAATTATATAGTATTGAAGACATAACAGCGTCTTCAGCTAGTTTAGGTACAAATACATTTGAAAAATCACCGTTAGCACCAAGTCCATCAGATATATATCTTAATGTTATAAGATCGTTAGCTTGAAAACCTGAACTAAAATAAACTTGTCCTGCCGTTAAGTCTAACACGTAAGTACCATTCATGTTGGCTAATTCAGGAATTAAACCAAATCTTTGACCCCACATGCCACCCATGTTTTCAGGACCGTATATACTATTATAATATCCTATATAATAACTACTAAGTTCTGCTACAGTAAGTAAAGATATAGCTGATTGATAACGATCTATAGTATCTGATGTTTCTGCAAAAACTATTTCTCCAGTCTGGTCGTATAAATAATGGTAATTTTCATCTTGCGCTACGCCTTTGTTTGCTTTAGTTGTTTGCGAAGGAAGTATAGGTCTCATGTTACCAAATTTATCTGTATATGAAAAACTTACGTAATTAACATAATCAGATGGTAAAGACATTTGAAGCGTAGTGCTTAATTGTATTTCTATAGCTTTTTCAGAATAAAAAACATCATAACTAAATTCTTGAACTGCTTTTTGAGCCCAAAAGGCTATTTCATACCTAGGAACATTAGATAAAACTTTTCCATCTCCTACATATGAAATCATGAAATTACTTATAATATCATTTATATTTGTTCTTCTATAAGAACCAGGTATTTCAAGTCCTGTACCTCCGTCTAAAGCAGAGTAGTTATCTACGTCTAAAGGTCTTCTTGATATTGCCATTATTGTTCAGTTGTTTGAAGTTCTTGTTCTTTTCCTTGTGCAAATGCAGTTACATCTCCTTGTTTAATAACAACACCAGCGTAAGTCAATATTCTTATTATTAATTCTGTCTGTTCAGATGGATCTAAATCAAAATTATAAGATTTAGCTGTATCACTATAGCTATCACTAGCTGGATCAAACTGAGTAGGATCATATATAGGTTTATTAGGAACACCTGATGCAATTTGAGCTGCAGTAGGCATTATGTAACCCCATTTAGGTTTTATTGGTTTTGATAAATAATCTATAGCAACACCTGTTGTTATAGTATCTGGATATACTCTTACGCCTGTTTTTTCTAAAGTATAAACTGGTTGCGTTAATACTGGATATGTTAAAGGAGATTTATTTATATACTTGATGTTTCCATGTGAAGAATAATCAGCTCCAATATTGTTAACGCTAACTATACCTAGCTTATAAAAATCAACAGGATAAGTAAAAATTTTATCAGACTTTGTAAGCGTTTCTTCTTTATAAAATGCTGAAATTTTTTGAGCAATAGTTAAAGTTGGATTTGAAAAATCACTCTGTACATTGCTACCACTTCCTTGCATTTCATATGTCATTTCTCTAAGGAAATAACTAGCAAATATAGCTTCTTGAGATTGAATAGCTAAACTATTAAATTCTTCTGGAGTTATATAACCTCTATTGTCTTTGTTAGTAATAACAAGAACCGCGTCATATACAGTATTTATATTTACCATTTATTTATTTTTTATTATTAGTTGATATAGAGTTAATTTCTTACTCTATATCAGGTATGCTTAGCTTAACTTTTTACTTAGAGATTTCATTAAATCTAAACCTTCATCAGTTTTAAAGTACTGAGCTAAAGCGGCATAGGGATGTTGTTCAAAAGGTACTGTTAATATCTTTTTACCATTAGCAAATTTAAATACAGTATTTTCATCTGTTAATTTAATTATGCTTGCTTCAACAGCTCTATTAGCTAAATTTCTTAATTGAAGATCTTCATCTTCACTTAATTCTATAAAAAGCTGAGGATTATCTCTTGCAAAAAGAAAGGCATCTCTTTTTAATTCTTTAGATCCTAATTTAGAAATATCGCTACCAATTTCGGTACGCATTATTGCTTCTAAATGACTGATATCTAATTCATTTACTAAGTTTAAAGCTTCTAATTCCATTTCAATCCAATCAACTTGATCTTGAGCATCTTTTGCTTCATCTACTTCTTCCCATAAATTACCTTTTCCTAACGGATGGTATATGGACATTAATTTTTGTAAAGCTTGTTTTTGTCTAGGCACAAATAGTGCTCCGTCCTCAAACATTACATGTTCTAATAATGCCGCACCTTTTTGTTCTTCAACAAATAAAGTTGGATGATTAGACGTTAGTCTTAACTCTCTAGATTCACCTGTTGTTTCGTTAAACCATAATAATGGTTTTCTAGGTGTATTTCTAGTTTGTATTGACCAAGTTAGTGGAGCTCTTCCACCAGTTATTAAATAAGTTCTGTCTTTTATTTCCCATCCTTTTTCTTCAGGAGAAACTCTGCCAGAATCTGTTTTATTTGTAGTTGTAGTCATGATTAAATAATATAAAATAAGAATATGGGCTCCGAAGAGCCCGTATCCTGGTTAGTAAATTAAGCGTCTTTGAATAGTACAAAGTTATTTGCCGCTTGTGTGATAAGACATCTTTCACTTAAGTAATTGATTCTCATTTCATCAACGTCAGTAGTTACAGCGCCTCCAACAGATCCTGTAATCCAAGATTTGTTTTTACGATTATCTACTTCTGATGCTCGGTATCTTACATGTAAGAATGGTCTCTTGATATTTTGACCTAATTGTTGGTCATAAACTGTAGAAGTACCTGCTGGCACTAATACGCCTTCAATATCTCCAAAACCTCCACGAGTTGACCAGTCATTTAAGTATTTCCAATCAGTTTTGTAAAAGTCATAAGAACCTCTACGGTAACCTGTAAATCCTAAATTAAGGGCCATATCTTCATCATTGTTGAATACTCCATAAGAAGTACCACCAGCGTAAGCTCCATTTTGTTGTGCTAGAATGTCATCAATTTCTAAAGAAAGATCTCTATTTAAGAAAAGCATGTTTTCCTCAATAGCACCTTGCTTATCTAATTGCTTAAGTACTGCATCAAAATCTGTAAGCGCACCACCACCGGCAGCTTGTGCTCCAAATCCTGAGTATACATTTCCTCTAGCTTCTAAAGAAGCAAAGAAACCTTCAGTACCTTTTGCAGTTTGAACTGATCCATATCCTAAGACAGCACCTGTTCCGTTCTGTAAAACACCTTCAACCATAGACATTTCAAGATAGTCTTCCCAACGAAGTCTATTTTCATGTTCTGATTTCATGTACCACAGATATCCATTAGCGCCATTTTCAGAAGTAACTTCAATCCAACCGATCTGAGCTGTGTCAGAACCGTTTATAGAGTAATTTTCTTTTAAAATTATAGGCGAATTAGCAAAAGTAGCATAACTAGGATCTAATTTGCCAAGAAAGTTTGACGTTCCTTTTGCGAATTCAGAACCATAAGCAATAACGGTAAAGCGATCAGCAACTATAATTGTTGGTACACTTCCGTATGTTTTAATTGAAAAATGTTGAGCACTAACAAAAGTTACAACACCTTTAACTACAGCTGCTCCAGCTGCTCCAACCGCTGACGTAGCGCTTGATTGCTTTTGGATCATTACTGTTTGACCTATTCTAAAGTTAA
>Ga0307993_1000332_pt1 | contig 16184 bp, 18 predicted proteins | sample EllFjometagen260_FD_203163 | JGI IMG/M metagenome (GOLD analysis project Ga0307993, IMG submission 203163) | Marine microbial communities from Ellis Fjord, Antarctic Ocean - #260 | ecosystem: Environmental > Aquatic > Marine > Unclassified | place: Southern Ocean | collected 2014-11-02 | reverse complement strand
CAGTCTCTCCGGGTGGCCGATGCCGTCACCGGTTTGGCGAGTCTGCGTTTTCGGCGGCCAGGTGGCTGATGGAGATCGAGCGACTCCCTGTGCCAGACCAGGCCCTGCGGCTGCAGAGCGGTCTCGGGCTGCGCATCGGGGTCCCATGGGCGTCCTCGGCGGCGGTAACAAGCAACTGTGCGTCATCGGATGGGACCGCCGACGTATATGGCTCAGCTGCACAGCAGCGACCGTCCCGGGCATGCGGCTGACCGTCGACGGCGTTCCTCTCAACACACTCGAGCCGTACGAAAACCTCTCCGTGGCCGCCGTCATTCTGGACCAGGTCATCGCCGGCGAGCGCTGGCGCTGTAGATCCCGCACGCGCGATAATGTTGTCCTGATCGCGAAACGGTGGCGGTCATTTGACGTTTCCGTAGAAAGCTCGTGGAACTTTTCCACGAGGAACCTGGACGCCTGAAAACATAAATGCTCACATATATTAAATACAGCCCGGTCGTAAGCAGAGTTGTGTGTGTATCGCCATGACGACGGAGCGTCACTTGTACTCGTTTTTGCCGCGCCATGTCAGCGCAAGGGGGGCAAAAAAAAAATTGTCGCCCGAGCCGGAGGCTCCGGTCACCCCTGCGCGGACAGCGGATCGAGATGATCGCTGGACCGCGTTCACCCAAGGAAGCATGGGCTGCATCTTTGGTGCCCCAGGCCTCGACACCCTAGTAAAGCTGGAGGCCTCGAGCGGCGCCACACGGAAAGAAACGCTACTGCAGAAGCGTCTGGCTCCTTTTTCCGCTCCACACCTTTCCCACGTGGCGACCGCCGTCATGGTCGAGTGCCAGGTGGTGAGCGTGAAGCGCACCCGCTTCGGCGTGCAGTTTATTCTCAGCGAGCTGACTGGTGACAAGGCGACGGACACGTACTTTATGTCGACCGCCATACAGAAAGACGGCGCGCGCGGTTGCGCAAAGCTGTCCGGCGTGCTGGACGCGTTTACGGCTGCGTCGGAGCGGGGGCGGAAGCCTGCGGGGTTCGTCACCAAGTCTATTATGCGCAAACTCATGGACATCCGCCATCTCGACTCGACCGAGATGAACCTGAAGGACGTCGCCGCTCAGATCGGCGTTGCAATCGCAAACCTCGACCGGGTCGGCATCTGTCACCGGGACGTCAAGCCGGAGAACATCTACTGCGGCCGAACTGAGGGTGGAGACGTGTTCTATGCCCTCGGAGACCTCGGGCTCGCCGCCACGTACAATAAAAACGGATCTCGCAACAAGACCGCTGGCGCCGCCGGCTCTGTTCAGTACATGTCGTCGTTTGCACTGCGGGCCATGCATCTGGACGGAGCTGATCCGGACGTGCCGCCACATAATGGGTCAAAAGAAAGCGACCTGTTTGCACTCGGAGCGTCGCTCGTACAGCTTTGGTGCCACATCTATGGGCGCGCTGACGCTCTGTCGGTGCTGCACCCCCGGGGGGAGGTTCCTGCGCCGGACGACTGGGACGGCGATGTGCTCGAAAACTGCCTGGAAACGGTTTCGGCCATTGGCAAGTTTCTGAAGAACCCAACGAAGACCCGGGGGGTGCTCGTCAAACACGTTCCCATTTTTAAGGCGCTGAAGGGAATGGACGCGGAAACCGTAGCAATGATAAAGGACCTGTACGTGGATGTGCTGGACGACCCCAATGTGATTGACCTCACCACAGATTAGATCGAACACATTATACAATTAGCCTTTGCGTAAGATACAAAACTCAACCGCCGCCGCACAGACAATTATGAGTTTTGCGATCGAGACTCAAAATGAAGCTATCACCCTCCAGCTGAACGAGACGGCCCCGCTGCCCCAGATTGCCCGGAGGGCTGGAATTGACACCCGCAACGCGCCCGAAACATTCCAGTCGTATACAACAGCATCCTCCCAGACCAGGTCCGCCATCAAGGACAATGGTGGCGATGGATCTGAGTCTAACGAGCTCATGCGAAAACTTTTTAAGGAGCTGCAGAAACAAAGGGGAATCATCGATAAACACCGGCTCGTCGCGCCCCGGTCGTCCTTTCCCTATTCCCAAAACGACCTCGCGGAATTCGATCAGATGAACTCGGTGTTCGGGAGATTTATTAAAAAAAACTACGGCGTAGGTGCTGTTCGCGCGGCTTAGATTGTAGAAGGTTTTTATATTATTATATTTTTTTGCTGTACTCAATTATTCTCCTTACCGTACTCAGCTTTAAAGTATTCAATTGCTTTCCTGGCACGCTCATCCGACGGCTGCGTCGGCTGCAGCTGCCGCGTCGGCTGCGGCGGCGCCCCGGACAGCCACGGTCGCGGAGTATTTGCACCATCGGCGACCCGCACGTACAGGTTTATTTCGAACAGATTGTCCGGGGAAAGTTTGTTTTTGGCGGTCGACGCGAGTAGCTTGGCGTTGTAGAAGGCGTTGACAAACTTGAGACTGGTTTCGCCATTTTCGATACTCACTCTGAACCATCCGCCGCTGGTTTGTGTACTGATGCCCGTTTGTGGATGATTTGCAAAGACGTATTCGTCCGTATTACTCATGCCCGTTTTTGTTGTTTTTGGACAGATGACGCGACCGATGTGCGTAAATCCGGGGATGACTCTCGGCAAAGCGTCGCCCGAGGTGAACACCATGTCTGCCTCCGCCGGGGGGACCTCCGCCTCGCCCTTCAACTCTGACACCGAGAATGCCTCCGTCGTCCCCTCAGCAAGGGCATCTAGAACTTCCTTGACAGTATCCTTCGAAAATGCTGAGGCAAAAGCCGAGAAGTCCTTGCGCTTCTCCAAGTCACTGGCCCGTCCGGCCAAAATCAAGTCATCGGGATTCTTACCAATAACCTTCTGCACAAACCGCGGCGAGTGGAGCAGGGCCACAACCACAAACCTTCCGGCCACCGTTTCTTCCGGAAACGATTTGAACACACCGCCACCGTCCGCCCGGACTACCATGCGCGTCAGCATGTCGTTCTTCCGCTCTTCGATATTTGTGTGGCTCATTGAGAAAGGCGCGTAGTCGTGTTGCCGGGTAAATTCCCAGAGATTAGTTTCCACTTCCCCGACATTCTGAAAGAGCCGCCCGTAGATCAACGAGATTGGGTCCGTGTCAAATCTGGTCGTAGCTGCTACTGTGCCCATTGCGTGTGTGTCGGAGTGATGTAAGCGGTGTAATGTCTATTTAAATATACCGTGTCTATTCTTTAGTGTCAGAGTATGTGAGCGCGGCAAAGTCGCTTCCCGCCGTCTGGCCGAAGCGGATTATCAGATCTGCGATTGCCCGGTAGCTGTTCGCCTGCCGCAGGAACTCGTCTGCGCGCGCGCCCACGGCTCGCTCCACGTCCGTCTGGTTGATGCTGGCGAGAATGTCGCTAGCACTCCCGTAGTCCACAGCCGCAAGCCCGTCAAGCAGCTTCGTGGCGTTGCGGCTCAGCTCGCCCCACAAAGTGGGAGAGATCTCGGCCAGGCTTGCCGCTACGTAGTCTGACGCACCCTTGATCTCCGTGTCGTTGTACAGGCCGGAGACGTGGTTTGCGTGCTCAGCTACGGGCACAGCGTGGTGGCTCACGTTGCGCACGTTGCGCACGGTGTGGAACACGTCGTCTGCCATGGTGTTGATGCGCTGCGGTGTGAGCATGGCGCTGTCAGACGTCTCGTCGGCTACCGCCGTGTAGTACCTGTCGACCGTGGCCTTGGTCTTGACCCCGATGGACGTAATGTATCCAACGGCCACCAGTGTGGCGGCGGTCGTCACCACCGAGCACACGGCAATGCTGTAGACCGCGAGCTTCAGTCTCGCGTACGTCCGCCGATTCATGTGCACGCCCTTGACGTCATACTCGGACCCCATGGCTGGTTTGATGCGAGAGCAATGAGGGCAATCGGACGCCCGTACGATATATAATGCACACGGTATCCTAGCCGTAAAACAGTAAAATGGCGGATGCCGACGCCGCGTGGCTGGAGACTCTGCTCGACGCAGGTGGCCTCCGCTCACATCGGGTCACCGACGAGCATGTGTGTCTTGCCCGTGCGATCCTCAACCGTGTCCGCCTGGACAGGGAACGCCCCGTTTGGGAGGGAGACAAGCTGATCTGCGTCAGAGGCGTTGACACCTCGTACGACGAGCCCGAAGTCCTGTTCACGCTGCTCACGCTGTGGAGGGGACTCATGCGCCAGGCTGCGCCAGACATACTGCCGGGGACGGTCCTGGTGGTTGTGCCCCGCGCGTCGCACGCCGAGGTCCTCGCCCGGCTGCTGGCGCACTGCGACACGGCGCCGACCGTCCGGGTCGTGCCGTTGGCGGAGGCCGATCCGACAGGCTCCGCTGTGATACTTTGCGCGCTCGGGTCCGGCGACGCGCCGCACGACGCGGTGGCACTGTGGTTTGAGACCCTGCAGCGCTACGCCCGTTCCAGTTGCTGTGAAGCGGTCGTTGTCTTTGGCGACGCCGCGTCAGACCTTCTCTGTGCGGACGAACCACGGCTGTCGCCGTCCAGGCGGCTCCGCCCGCCGCCTCTGCACGTGGAGACAGCCGGTCATACCACGCGCATACCGCGCACGTGGTCGTTCGACGAGGACTCGCCCAAACAAATCGAGTTTACCGTCCAGTGATGCCGCCCGACACAGCGAGGCAGTTAAATGCCACGATGCAACCGATTCGTCGCAATGAAGCTAATCCTTCTATCGATTGGGAAAGTCCCTTGTCAGAGATTCGTTTGCATCCGCGTCACCCACCGCCAAGATGGACCCGCCGCCGCCTGCCCGCGCGCCAAACCGGCGGAAGCGAAAAATATCTTCGGTCGGCAAGGCCATCGCGGCTGGGGCGCGCGTCGACCCTTCCCTCGTCATAATGTCGAACGTTGTGGCGACGGCTAGCTTTGGCGTCGAAATTGATCTCCGCGAGGTGGCCTGGGAGTGCCACGGCGAGTTCAACCCAGACAGCTTCGCGGCCGTCTCGCTCCGGCTACACAAGCCGCGCACGACCGCGCTGGTGTTTGGCTCGGGGCGCATCGTCTGCACGGGCGCCTCTTCGGAGGCGTCGGCGGTCGAGGCCGTGCACAGGTACTACGCCATGGTGCAGAAGGTGGTCAAGAACGCCATGTGCATCAACATCCGCATCCAGAACATCGTGTCAACCGGCTCGCACGGCCGCTGCATCAACATCCCAGAGATGTACAAGCACTTTCAGCTCTCTTCGACTTACGACCCGGAGCTCTTCCCCGGCATCCGGGTTCTCATCAAGACCGGCCAAGACAAAGCCGGTGCAGAGGGACGCGCGACCCAGCTGAGGGCGCTCCTCTTCGGGTCGGGCAACAGCGTGCTGACGGGCGCCAAATCTAGGCAGGAGATTGCCGACGGCTGGCGAGAACTCAGATCGGTTGTTGAACCCTTTTTGATAAACTGATAACAAACAAAATGGGATATCGATACATTTTCTCCCCCCGCCGCATAACTATAATGACATCCTATAATACGATAACTATCTTAAATCATAAGATATCGATAAAATACCGGTATCAATGGTTGCCATCGCCACCGAACGTGACAACCAGCTCGTGCGCGCCGAGAGACACGCCGACTACGTGGCCAAGTTCAAAAACGCAGTGAATCGAGGCCTGGCGGAGTGGGTCACGCCCGACACGCGCGTGCGGTTTTGCGGGACGGGAGAAATCATGTCCAGTCCGTACGCGGCCCCCATGGACGAGATGGTCATGGACATCTACATGCTCGAAGGCCCTCTTGCAGCGAGCGACACGACCTTCATCCAATATGGCGTGGTGGCGCCCGGAGCGCCCGCCCGCTGCCGACGTGGTCGGCAGTCGGACATCTCTGACCGGGCCATGCAGGGCAAGTTCCCGCCCCTCGACCCGACAAAGATTGACGCGTGGGAGCGCCGCATGGCGCTAGCCGACTGCCGAAGGGTCACGGACAAGCTGCTCGCAGAAGGCCGGGCGCAGTCGGTGTTAAACAGTACCTCCTTATAGTAAATTACATTGGTGTAGTTATAATTACAATTATTTAATATTAATTATTTGGTCAATCTACGACTATAAAATCCATCCGCTCCGCAGTAAAGTGAGTCGATGCGCCCTCACGCATGAAGGTGGTGGTCCTTTTTGAGCCTTTCGCCCAGCGTACTTTCCACGAGGGACGCAGCACGGCGCTCTTCGACGAGATCCGGGTGGTTGAGGCGCTCGATCCGCGTTGCGAAGGAACGGATCTTGGAAATTCTTGAACCTTGGGAAGACTTCTGATTGGAAAGGGGGGCGACGGCGTTGTACTGCATTCCAAGACACTCGGCCTGCGATTTCCGGAGCAGCAAGCTCCCTCCCCCGAATCCGCATGGATTGGGCACCAGGCGAGTCTCCATGCCGTCCAGATCGTGCAGGCGCTTCGTTATTGAGCCCAAACTGTGCGTATCGGCAGCAACCGTTTTGTATTCCCAACCGTACTTGGACTGGCAGTCGGCGCAGCACCGGGGCTCTTCCTTCCGGCGGGTCTTTTTCAGCCGCGGCGTTTTTTTGCAGCCGGCGCACATTTTGCCGATTGACTTCCACTTAAATTTGGGCCGGTATTTGAGCTCTTCCAGAGCCCGCTGTCGCAAATCGCTCGATCCACACCACGCGACGCATGTAACTTCCTCGTCGGCGAGGCGCGGTAACACGAGGGACAGCGCCAGGTCCATGGCATGGACTGTTTGCGATTTACACGGTGTATCTGTAACAGATTATATATGTATATTTTTAATCGATAACATTCTAACAGCTAACTATAGTTTATTGCATGCTCGCCCGCCGCAGCATCGCAAAGTCGTGTGCGCTGTCGCCCGCTCTGGCGGATTCCTTCATGATGTGTTGCCAGGCGGCCATCGCGTCGGATGGGCTGATGCCTGTGTCTAGTTCGAGCGTGGGTCCGAACGCGTCTTGGTTATGAAACACGACCAGTCGGTGCCCGAGGTCGGCAGCCGCGAGGAGCTCGGCCGGGGTCCAGACGGCCACGTCGGCTGCGCTGTCGACGTAAACGAAGGCAGTGTCAAACAGCCCCTTGACCATTCCGGCGCACGCGATGATGGGCAGGCAAGGGATGCTGCGGTTTCTCGCGTCGGTCAGGCACAGCAGGCTGCGGCACTCGCCGGCGGGTATCGAGCACTTTTGCCGAGGCCTCTGGGCGGCGTCCCAAGCGCACGCCATGGATACGGTGGCATTGCTATGCAGCGACTGGACGCTCGAGACCGGCTTTGCGAGGACGTCAGCCGCGTCCGAGTACCGAACACCCATGTATCTGTAGATACGGTTGCTGGTGCCGCACATGTACCATTCGCCTGGCTGACCGCCCCTTGTGAGCGAGGTGGCGCCCGCCGGCGCCGTGTGCATGTTGTACGTCCGCGGGTACAGTATGCAGCAGCTATTGGAACCGTTCGCCGCCATCGCCTCGCGCATGGGCCCACCGACAAGCGCTTCCAAGGTTGCCCTGGGGACGCCGGTCGACGCAATCGTCGTGCACTCCCCCCGGACAGTCGGCCCGCGGACCGGCGCCAACTCGCTGAGCAGATAGGCGGCCAGCGGCGTCGTGTGCGAAGGCACGGCGGAGCATACCTTGATGGTCAGCCGCGCGGCTGCGACATCAAAGGTGTCCGTCAGGTAGACGACGACCGTCGCAAACTGCCGGATTGTGCGGCAACAGTTCATGTTGTGGATGCACACGCTCTCGGCGCACGGGGTCAGCTTCTCGTTCTGAACCTTGTCCATCAGCAGCGTCCTCAGCACGTTGCCGTTCAGCGCCTCGCGAGCGTCGGACTTGGCAAATGTGTATGCGAAGGTCTCGGTGGACATGTCCACGTCCACACTCTTCACGCTGTAGCGCGAGCCAAAGTCCAGGGGCCACTGCGCGCCGCTCCCCGTCTCCCAATACAGCACGGCTGCGCCTCCCGGTCGCCCGCCGTGACGGCCAAGCTCCACTGAGACACCCGCCTCTTTGGAAAAGTCGACAAACTCCGACACAACCTGGACAGCGCCCACGAGGTCCACCGGAAAAACGTGCAATTTCTCCGCACAATCCATCATCGCCCCCACGTCGTACTCGGGAATATATCCCGCCTCTGTCTCCCTGTACATCACAATCAGTCGGCGGCGGTAAAAGTCGCGCACAATATCTTGCGCGCTGTGCGTGTCTCCGCCCATACGAATCGCAAGCAGGCTCTTCAGGGTCGCCGACTTGTCGCTGCCCGCCGCGATCCGCGCCCAGACCTCGCGCTGCGCTTCAAAGAGATCGCGCGCCCCCGGCTGCGTCAAGCGGTGCGCGACGGTCTCCGGGTCCGGCTCTCCGAGCGTCCGGAGCACCTCCGGCACCAGAAAGTCGACGACGGTCAGGTCGAGCGGCGACGTGGCCAGCGCCGCAGACAAGTCGGACACGAGCGTCGGCTCGCGCACCACATCGCGGTAGGTCGCACCGAGCAGGTTGGCCGGCACGCTCGAAGCCTGGCTCGCCGTCACCGTCCGATCCCGGAGAAAGCGGCCGTAGTTCCGGTCCATGATAAAGCCGAGACAAATCTCGGTCGAGGCGCCGGGCATCGACCGGAGGCCATGCAGGAACCGCGCGATCCCCCGCCGGCTGTACCCCATCACAAATAACGGCCCCACAAACGTGCGCATCTCTGTGTCGGTATACTCTGCCTGCGTGTCAATCGCGAGCTTGACTGCCGTCTTGAACGCCTTGCACTCGTCTGAACTCTCAATCGCCGAAGACGCTTTTCCGTACACCCTGCGTATGGTATCCGGGGTAACGTCTAAGACCGCGCTGTCGTCTGCGTCGACCCCCGCGGCGGAACCGCCTGCCGCCGCCGTCTTGCGCCGCTTGCTGTTCTTGCGCGCGCGGCTCGAGTCCGCGCGGCACGCCTTGACCACCCTGTCGAGCAGGGTCTCGGCGCCCGACGGCGACGATCGAGACACGAGGATACGCCGCAGGCTCAGATCGACCTTTCGGCGCGTGTTGCGCACCAGCGTCATGCTGGGTATGTGCAGCGCCTCGGTGGCAATCACTTTCCCCCGGAACTGGGTGTGCATGCGCCCGGGCGAGGAGTCATTCGCCCGCTGCAAAATGCCCGAGCGAGAATGGTCCTTGAATCTGTTAATCGTGGTACTCGCCATATCGCTGTCGGGCCGCACGACGAACGTATACAGCGCAAACGGGTTGTACAGCGGGAGATGGCGGCTCAGCTCAAGCACCGCGAAAGACCCACTCGGGGCAACCGCCGAGCACCTGAGCGCCACGTCGTCGCTCGTCTGGCCGTCGGCACGCGCGCCGCAAGCGCGGCACGACCGCACATGAACGGTGTGGGGCGCGTCGACACCTTGCGGAAGTACCGACACGACGTGCGCGGTCACCGAAATCAGAGCGTGACTCTTGGACTGCCCCGTCATGCTTTCTTCTCACCCTATCGGGAAAGTCGTTAATAATTCATCGATAAGGTGAGATGTTTATTTTTTTATGTACGCTAGTTTCGTCGGCACTATATGCAGTCTTTCCTACACGTCGGGCACCGGGGCCGGTACCATCCGTCTGTCTCCAGCACGTGGTCCGCATAGTCGTGCTGAGCCCAATCGTGCAAGCAGTCCCTATGCAGGACATGTTTGCAGCCGAGGCGGACCGCCAGATCTCCGCCTCGAACCTGTTCGAGGCACACCGCACACGGGGCCTGAAGCGTAGTGAGGAGCAATTCTCGGAGCTCTCCTGCCTCAAGAGCCCCTCTGACGTCGACGCCCAGCTCGCGAAGCGTCCGACGAACAACGGGCGGGCGCGCGGACCCTTCCGGAACACGACACGACGGCAGCGCGTCGATTTTGGCCGATATGCGCTCCGCGTCCGTATTGAAGACGCGCCGTTTTTTGTTCCAGCGTGCAACTGGGTCGGGGTGGTGGACATGCCGGGTGCGCTTCGCCGAGGTATCCATTGGGGGGGTGGGAACACACATCAGCCCCCAGAAATACGATTTTTCCAATCGATAGGATATACTGTATATATATTTTAAAATTACTTCTACTTGCCGAGCATCCGTTGCCGTTTGGCTTTGGCCTGCTCTGCGTGCGATTTTGTAAGCTTGTCTAGTGTGTGTATTATCTTCAGGTTCGGCTCGAGAATACCCGTCTGGTTGTCCACCGACCACGATCGCTCTCGCAGGCTCTGTATCTGCAGGAAGAGCATGTGCAAGTTCTCGCTGATTTGCTGGTCTTCGTTGCGCGTGTGGAAGACCAGGTGGTTGTAGATGCTCCGCCTCGACCAGTTGCCGTAATCGTAAAACTGCTGGATCTCTCTTCGGTAAAACTCTTCAATCATGCCCACCAGATCATCCAGCAAAATGCACTCCCCCCCTGTGCCCACGTGATACTTGTCTATGAGCCGCTTCAGGTCATCGTACGCGTCCGAAAACTCCTGAGCGCCCCACTCCGTGGACGCCGCGTCGCCCGAACACCGCTTCGAGGGGCAGAAGCGGCACATGAAACAGGGACCTTCGGGCTCCTCTGACCCGGTGCCATCCGGCCGCGGGTCGTCCGGCGCGCGGGCCGGGCGCACGTCCTCCGCGCCGAGCTCGTCATTTGACATGAAGCCGTTGTTACCGTTTGCCGCGTCCAGCGATTGGGACCGCGCCGGAGCTGCGCCGGCATACCTCCGCCGCCTAGCGCTCGGCGACGCGAGCGGTGCGCGCGCGGATCCGGCTGACCCGCTCTCGGCCTGCGAGTCGTGCGGCATTTGTTTTCGTGTGTTGCAATGCCAATGCGGGAGTTATATATATATAGAAGCGGCCGGCGCTTTGGACGAGCTGGCTCGTTCTGTAGTTTAGCTCGTGCGGGAATAAACACGATGAGTTTCGCAACCGACAAGACGCAGCTGCAGCTTCGCGTGATGCCGGTCGCCCACCACCACCAGCAGCCGGACTGCGAGATGGCCTGGTTTTACGCCAAGTGGTGCGGCCATTGCGTCGATTTCGAGCCGACGTGGAAGAAACTAGAGCGTGACCCTAACATGGCCCACGTGCAGTTTAAAAAGTACGACGGCGACAGGCCCGAGTACCAGGACATGAAAGCACGCTTCGGTGTCAAAGGGTACCCGACGCTCGTGTTTATTGATTCGGAGGGCACCCCCACGACCTTTCGGGGAAATCGCACGGAGGAAAACGTCACGAACTTTGTCTTACGGGCCGCGCCGTCCCAAGCTCGCATGTAGAATTATATTATAAAAAAAATTATTACAATGTTACAAAATCTATGTACGCGTGGGTCTCTATTGATTTCATCTATGCTGCCTTGGTCCGCTTGGGCTTGGGCTTGACACCGCTCTTCTTAATTGGCGTGGGCTTCTGGTCCTCCTCGTCCGCATCTTCCTCGTGCGGTACAGCGTCGTCCATCCGCTCCTCTTCCACCTTGTTTGCCGTCGTCTTATTAGTCTGGGCGGCTGGCGGCTCTTCCGTGACATCCTCCTCGTCGTCCGACGCGAGCATGGCGGCAGGGCGCTTCCAGCGCATCACGCACTCCTGCTCGCGGTCGGCCTGGTTGAACGCCCGGAACCCGGTCAACTCCAGGTTGATGGTGGTGCCGCCGCAGGGCTTGATGAAGATGAAGCCGACCTTGAGCATCGCAAAGCCGGTGCGAGAAAATTTCTCATATGTCCGCTTCCCGGTGTGCTTGTTATACTCCTTCAGCTCCGGGACGAGATCGGCGGGGTCGCCCTTGACCGGTTCGGTCTTCATATCTTCGTCGCATGTGTAGTACGAAATTCTGGGCACGCCTGACCCCTCGGCGGTCTCGGTCCACCTGGCGTTCAGGGTGGGCATGAACTCCCTGCTGTCCTTGGTCTCGGCCTCGCGGGAGCTCAAGATGGCGCTCGAGCTGCCCTTGTTGAACGTCTCGTCGGCCTTTGTAAAGACGAGCTTGCCCTCCTCGACGATCCACTCCGCCACCAGGTCGGCAAACTGATTCTGCTCTTGGGAAGACCACATGCGCGGCGGCTTGTCCTTGAGATCGGCCGACATTTTGCCCTTGCTGAAGGCGCGCTTGAAGTAAGGCTCATAAATCTGCTTGGCCGTCTCGGGCTTGCACAGCGCACGCTTGACCGAGTCGAAGACGGCCCGCTCCAGTTGCTCCACTTGGTCGAGCGACTTGAGGCCCATGCCGACCTGCTTCTTCGCCTTTTCGTGCGCCGAGTACTGGCTCTCTTTGCAGCCCCACATGGACACCTTCAGCTCAAACGCCGGAGCGCCCTTCTTGATCATGATCAGGTTGCCGGTGGGCCGGCCTTTCTTGTCAATGTCCTCCACCTTGTGGGAGAAGGTGATGTAGGCAGTCTTGCCGGACACGCTGCCATCCTTGACGCCAGTGACGGTGGTTTCTATGCCGCCGTGCTTCAGGGCGAAAGGAATGTCATCGACGTGCGTCATTGTCCGAGGAGAGATAGAGTGATGGCCCGTTCGAGTGTGGTACTGCGTTGGATTGACTGAACTGACGATCAGATCCCAGATTAACAATCGATGGCGCAACAAAAAAGTGTGGATTTCTGTCGCCACTGTTTCTGGATACGGAACCGCCAAATAAACAATCGATAGACGCAGCGGTCAAGGGTACGCGTCGACTATATATTGTTCGAATAAAATAGCTTGTACAATTCCGCACAAAGCAGCGATGGACGAAGGCGACTCAGACATGTCCAAGCTCAAACGTTTCTTTATGTTTGCGACCGGTATAGCCCTGGTCGTGCTCTATTTTTACAGCTTTTCGGTTCTGGGAAGCACTCTCAACGATGACTTCAGCTGCCTGGACGTTGAGCCCGATCTCACATGTGGCATTTTTGGCAACGAGCTGGACAGCACGCTCCGTTCCCTGCGCACCCTGGTACTCTGGGGGCTCATTGCCAACATCTCAGCATTTGTCCTCTTCACCCTCCGACGCTTCTCCGGACCGATGAGCATGATGTACGGCTCGGGGATTTGGTCCATCCTGATTCTGGTAGTCACGATGGCCGGGTTCTGCTTGGCCGCCTTGGCAACGGGCGTCGTGTTTGCTGGTCGCCTGACCTTCTTGAAAGACAATGCCGTCCTGGATGACTGGTCTTATGTGGGCGACGTCCAGCTCATCGCCGGCCTGCAATGGTGGACGTTTATCGTTTACATCGTGCTCGCGCTCGCGGGCCACGCCTACTCGCCCCGCCGCGCAAAGACAGACCCTTCGTACGAGCGCATGCAGCAGCACGTTGCGCACGAACACTGGGTGCCGCCGCCCGTGCCCCACAGCCAGCAGCCCCAGATGCACCACAGCCAGCAGCCCCAGATGCACCACAGCCAGCACGCCGCCGCCGTGTGCACTGTCGTTCACCCGGCCAACGGACCCCGCATGATGACCGGGTACTAGATGGGAAGCCCACTATAGCACGGGTACAATGTAAATTTACATATTTAAATTTTAATGTCTTGATTTATTTGTTAAAGTGTTAATCTACTGTTACTCCAAACTAGCATCACGGGGGCGCAGACAGGCATCCCGCCATCTGAGTCATCCGCTGCGAGAAGTTGTCCTCGTACGGCGACCGCGAGTTGGACACAGGCGCGCTCGCGAACCGCGAGAGACACTCATTCCGATCAACGAGCAGATGCCGCCCATGAATATCAGTGGCTTGCCGCGCGCTGGCGCGCAGGATCTGGACCATTTTCAGTTCGCCGGCGTGCAGCCCCGCCAGCACGTCCTTCTCCGTCTCGACCGAATCGCATGCGCTGTCGAAGACGTCGGCGTGGCGATCGTCCGCGGCGTTCTCCACAAGCGACAGCATGTTCATGACCCGGTCGAGCGTGGCGCGCGCCAAGGCCCGGTTGCACACAACCACCTGCCGGTCGCCCGTCGGGTTGTAGCTAAACTCCAAGCTTCGCTCGTGCTCCACGCCGTCAAAGGTGGCGCACGTCACCGAGACGCGCCCAAGCGCCACCGGGCCCGAGGCCTGTTTCAAGAACTCGCGCAGCTGCCGCGAAGTGCGCATGCAGAATGCAGACTCGGTCGGCGACTCGGTCGAAACCGTCCGCGTGTTGAGGTGCAGGAACATATTGATTGCGTCGCCGACCACCGCTTCCGGGTCCGGGTGCTCCGGGTCAAACTTCTTTGCAGTCGGCACAGTGCGCAGCCCGAGCGCGTACATGTCCGGGTTGAGTGCCACCAGAACTCGGGCGTTGCGGTACGTCACCCCGTGGACGAAACGGTTCGCTTTTGCAAACTTGGAGTTGACGCACTCCAGGAAGCACTCGGGGTTCTCCGTGTCCGACTGCGCGATTGCGTCCAGGTACCCGCCACTCTTTGCCGTTACTGCGCCACATAGCGCCGGGTCGTACCCGTCTCCGATTCCGATGCACGACACGATCGTGTCGAGCGTGTTTTTGTGGTCAATAATCATGTCCCCGCACACCTCGTGATCGCGGTGTCCCGCGTCGCTGCAGCCATCTGTGAAGATGACGATGTGGTTCCTTGTCGCGGTGCGCGTATTGGACAAAGCCAGCTCCAGCGCCATACTAAAATTGGTGGTGCCGTCGCAGGTGAGCGAGTACCCGTCCATCGCGTGACTCGCGGCGTCCGCGTCACACATGGGCACGCGCACATTTGCCAGCGTCGAAAAGTCAATTACGCAGAAACGGTCGTTGGGACCGGCATCGGTGGCAACGGTCCGGACGTACGCCTTGGTCATCTTTTCCACATGCTCTCCGAGCGTGACCATGCTCCACGACCGATCGACTACCACGATGTGCGTCCACGGCACGGTGGACGTTTGCGGCGCCGCGGTGGATTCGATGAGGTACACAATGTCATTCGGCGTGTCAACGTCGAGCGGCCCCTTGATGCTCGAGCGGACGTCCAGTGAAAAGTGCGGCACGTCGCTGGAGCTCATGGTGTTTTGATTACAGCCTTCTTCTCTGCTTAAAAACAATCGATAGTGTCATACGCCCCCCAGAGACCCGTCATGCTCGAAAATATGCCGAGCGAGCAGCGCGGGCGCGGTTTGCTCTAGGGCCGCGTCTATCGAAACCTTTATAAAGCGCTCGGCACAGGTGTACTTGTTCTTCCGATACCCATACTCATCGAGCGTGGTTAGGCTCGGCAGATTTTTTGCGAGCCACGCGTCCTTCGGGACGACACAATGCCCCTCGACCGAGATGCCGGTCCTCATTATGTACATGAGGGCGATCGCGATGTACGTCGGCTTGGGGAGGTACCGCGGCGTCGAGACACTGTCGGACAAAAACTGCCTCCCGCAAAACATGTAACACCGCATGCACTGGTGTGCAATGAATTCCAGGCGGGTAGGGTCTACATTCGCGCACGGGGCCGCTGGCATCACATTTGCGGATCCGCTCCATGTCTCGTATATCGAACAGAGGTCCTGCGCAACGTGGAACACATTGATAGGGTGCGATCTCGTGTACACGTTCGTCCGGTGCTGGCGAACGCGTTGCTCGGCATACTTCCTCAACCGGTCATATGTCTTGATGACTTCGGCATTGCGCTGCCTGTGCTTGCTCGTAAGCAGCGTGCCTACTGCAAGCCTGCACTCCGAGAGAACCTTTTCAGGAGAGAGCGTCTGGGCTGCAGCGGCGATCGGGGCAGCAACAGCAGCAGGTGTGCTCGCCGCCGGTGTAAGCGGTGGAAGCGTCGTCGCGGAAACCGCTTTGCCCGTCAGCGCGCACACCCCACACACTCCGCTATCACAGCGCAATCCACAGTGGTGGCCGTCCCCGGTATACTCGCACACAAACGTATCGCCGCTCCGCCGAAAACTGCACTCTGCAGAACATGTGTGACGGGGGTCGAGACTGAACGGCTCGCCGTCGCGATCGGCTACGATTGTTGCCCGGAGACAGTCTGCACTCAGAAGCGCCATTATCCCAGAAGAAGAAGAAAAAAATCAGCTGCAGAAAAAACTCATGAACGTCACCAGTGCAGAAAATTAATCGATATGCTCTCTGGAATACTAAATTCATCGATAGGTTCTGCACACGGGTAGGCAGCTAACGTCACATTTTGCGTCCGGGCCGAAAAAAACTTTCATTTTTCAGAATAAAAAAAGAGGCCGGACGCAAAATGTGACGTTAGCTGCCTACCCGTGTGCAAAACCTATCGATGAATTTCGGACCCAAAATACCAC
>Ga0307993_1000327_pt1 | contig 16319 bp, 16 predicted proteins | sample EllFjometagen260_FD_203163 | JGI IMG/M metagenome (GOLD analysis project Ga0307993, IMG submission 203163) | Marine microbial communities from Ellis Fjord, Antarctic Ocean - #260 | ecosystem: Environmental > Aquatic > Marine > Unclassified | place: Southern Ocean | collected 2014-11-02 | reverse complement strand
TGTTACTTCACTAATTCTTCTATTGCTTCCAAATGTATCTGTTTCGCATATATAGCCTACAACTGTATAATAACGTTCTCTTCCTTTTGGATTTGAAATATTTGTGATATGATGATAAGAATCATACATCATTGGTCTAATTAGATGATTAAAACCTGAATCAATTCCAGCAAAAACCGTTGAAGTAGTTTGTTTTATGACATTCACTTTTGCTAAAAATTTTCCAGATTCACTAACTAAAAATTTTCCTGGTTCAAACATTAAAGTTAATTCTCGTCCATACTCTTTAGAGAAATCATTGAATCTTTTCCCTAATCTTTCTCCTAACTCTTCAATATTAGTTTGTATATCATTCTCTTTATATGGAACTTTAAATCCGCTTCCAAAATCAACAAAATCAATTGTATCAAATTCTTTTACTGCATCTAGTAGAATTTCAGTTGCACGCAAAAAAGTATCGATATCTAAAATATCAGATCCAGTATGCATATGAATTCCATTTATATGCATTCCAGTATTCTCTACAACACGTTTAATATGAGGTATTTGATATATTGAAATTCCGAATTTAGAATCGATATGACCAACAGATATTTTATGATGTCCTCCAGCCATAACATGAGGGTTGATACGGATACAAACAGGAATTTTAGGGTATTTTTGTCCAAACTGTTCTAATATAGATAAGTTGTCTATATTAATATTGACACCTAATTTAGCGGCTTTTTCAATTTCTTCTAATGACACACCATTTGGAGTGAAAATAATATCTTTTGGATCAAAGCCTGCTTTTAAACCTAATTGTACTTCTTGAATAGAAACAGTATCAATTCCTGAATTCAATTTTTTAAATAATTTTAAAACAGAAACGTTTGATAATGCTTTTACAGCATAGTTAATTTTTAGACTTTTAACAGATGAAAATGCATTTGTAATACGTTTATATTGGGCTTCAATTTTAGAAGCATCATAAACATATAAAGGACTGTCATATTTTTTAACTAATGATAATAAAAGGTTTTTCTCCATTTTTAATAATTTTTAAAAGGTAGTTTAGATAATTTTTAAAGTTTTGATTAATTGCATTGACTCGCAAAAACGCTTATTAATATTCTCTTTTCCGTAAACTTGCGTGGAAATAAGAATGTAAGAATCAATTGAGGTTTTTATGTAAACATCAAGAAGATGATATTCAAAGTTGTTTTTCATACCTTTTGAATGATGCCAATAAGCAGGCTTGTCATGGATATTCTCAAACTGAGAAGCAATAACAATTAATTCAGGGTTAGATTTAATTTTTTCTTCAAATGCAATATCTAAAATTAATTCTCCATTTTTCCAAGTTGTACCTAAAAGGAAAGCTTCTGTTAACTGTTTTGTTGTGTCGGCAGTAAAAACGGCTGACTGAAGCTCATCATAATACAATTCGGTTCTCCAATTTGTTGGAACATGAATCTTAAAGTTCTTTTTAACATCTTTAATCTCTTTAGTTTTAGAAAATGAAAAAGAATTTGAGCAGTTTAAAATTTTTTCCAAAGCAGTTTTTTCATTGCAACTAGTCGCAATAATTAAAATCAAAAAAACTGTAATAGACCTAAGTTTCATATTGTATCTTTACTTGAAATAAAAAGCAAAAATAAGTAAAAATATTAATGAAAGCACTAGTAATTTCGGGAGGAGGAAGTAAAGGAGCGTTTGCAGGAGGAGTTGCACAATATTTAATACAGGAACGCAAGAAAGAATACGATCTATTTTTAGGTACTTCTACAGGGAGTTTGATGGTTTCTCATTTGGCATTAGGACAAATTGAAGCATTGAGAGATTTGTATACGTCTGTAAATCAAAGAAGTATATTTAGCAATAATCCATTTATTGTAAGAAAAGTTGATGGTAATAAAATTGTAAGTATAAACCACTTAAATGTACTTTGGAATTTTATTATGGGAAGAAAAACTTTTGGAGAAAGTAAAAATTTACGAAAACTTATCAAAAAGAAATTTTCTAAAGAAGAATTTGATCAATTAATAGCAAGTCAGAAAGAAGTAATTGTAACTGTTTCTAATATAACTAGCAACGAAGTAGAGTATAAATCAATTAAGGATTACAGTTATTTGGATTTTTGTGATTGGATCTGGGCTTCGTGTAATTATGTTCCATTTATGAGTTTGTTGTATAAAAATGGTTGCCATTATGCAGATGGTGGCTTAGGATGTCTAGTGCCAATAAACGAAGCAATCAAAAGAGGAGCAAAAGAGATTGATGTAATAATTTTAGAGACAGAAATAACACAAGTCAATAGAATCCCTGCTAAAAACCCATTTTCTGTTTTGATGAATTCTTATGCTTTTATGATGGATCATGTGGAGAAACATAATATTACTATTGGTAAACTATCAGCAAAGCAAAATGGTGTGAAATTAAATTTATATTACACTCCTACAGTATTAACAACCAATTCATTAGTGTTTGACAAGAAATTGATGGCTCAATGGTGGAAAGATGGTTTTAAGTATGCGAAAAGTCAGCATAATGATATAATGAATGAATTAAAGTTTGATTTAAAATAAACAGACCAATCAGTTTCTTATCAACATACATATTTGTTCCTATATGAGTATGTTTTTATGAATGTGTGAAATCGCTATCTTCAATTTCGATTAAAACTTACTTTGCTTCCTGTTGAGATAAAAATAATTGCACGCTCCAATAAAGGTTCAGTAATCTCTCTAAGTATTCCTAAATTTACTCTATCCTTTTTACTACAGTAATCGTTAGAAGAAGCCTTATGAATAAAGGAGTTGTTTTAGATTTAATCTACATAAGATATTAATAAAGTGTACAATAATTAATAGTCTGTGTTACAAAAACGTAACTTGTTCGTCATAATTATAACAACAACAAAAACTTAAAATCAACTAAACTAATAAATGACGCAATCAGAGTTTTTAAATATGGTAATGCCTTTTAAAGATAAGGTCTTTCGATTTTCTAAACGATTGTTAGTGTCTACTGAAGAAGCTGAAGATGCAACTCAAGAGTTGTTTTTAAAACTTTGGAAAAATAGAGAAAAAATAAGTTCTTATAAAAATGTGGAAGCATTTGCTATGACAATGACAAAAAATTATTGTTTTGACAGATTAAAATCAAAACAAGCAAGTAATTTATCGTTAGTTCATAGTAATTATAAAGAAACAGGAACCTCTTTAGATAAAAAGACAAACTTGAATGATAGCGTATCAATAGTACATCAATTGATAGCAAAGTTGCCAGAGCAACAAAGAATGATTATTCAATTAAGAGATGTAGAACAATACGAATATGAAGAAATTGGCGAAATGCTTGATTTAAAACAAACTGCGGTTAGAGTTGCTTTGTCAAGAGCCAGAAAAACAATAAAACAACAATTGATTAAACAACACAATTATGGAATCAAATAGAATCGACCAATTGTTAGTGAAATATCTCGATGCTGAGACAACTTTAAAAGAAGAGGCATTATTACAAGATTACTTTCAGAATAGTAATGTTGCTCCTCACTTGGAAGAATATCGAGCATTGTTTGGATATTTTGCTGAAAGCAAAACAGAACGTTATACTAAAGCCATTCAATTAAACACTGAACAGAAGAATTTGAAATGGTTATCAGTAGCAGCGTCCGTAGTATTGCTCTTCAGCGTTTACACAGGTTATCAAAATAACCAAGAAAGAAAAGAAGCACAAATTGCTTTTAAGAGTACTCAAAAAGCGTTTCAGTTACTGTCAAAAAACATGAATAAAGGAACAGCAGCGATGGCGTATTTGGGTGCGTATGAAACAACAACAAATAAAATTTTTAAACAACCAGTAAAATAAGAGAATCATGAGAAAAATAGTTTTAATTATTGCAGTAGCAATTATCCCTTTTTTAGGAAATGCACAAACATCAGTTTTTGATAAATTTGATGGGAATGACGAAGTAACAACAATAGCAGTTAGTAAAAAAGCCTTTCAATTAATGGCGCAATTTCGTGGTGTAAGTGATGAAGCCCAAGAATATGCTGATATGGTAGAAAGTTTAGATGGCTTAAAAGTTTTCACAACTGAAAGTAAGTCTATAGCTTTAGAGATGCAATCTACAGTTAGAAAGTATTTAAAATCATCAAATTTATCTGAGTTATTCAGAATAGATGACAAAGAAGCTAATGTTAGAATATATATTAAAGAAGGGAAGGATGATAACCATGTTAAAGAACTTTTAATGTTTGTAAATGGTATAGGTAAGCATATGGAAGGTAATGATATGGGACGTAATGCAGAAGCAGTAGTGTTTTCATTAACTGGAGATATTGATTTAAATAAGATTGCTAAATTAGCAGAGCAAATGAATATTTCTGGTGCAGAGCACTTGAAAAAAGCAAAACAATAATACAAGTATAAAATTAAAACTCTCGATAAATTTCGAGAGTTTTTTTAATTAATAAAGTTACTATAATGAAAAGATTTATTAAAATTTTTGGAATACTAGCAATAGTAGCCATTTTTTCTGTTGGTTGTGATCAACATCCCTCATTACAAAAATACTATGTAGACAGTAATGAAAATGCGGAGTTTTTGAAATTTGATATTCCTGTGAGTATATTGAGTTTGAAAAACGAAGATACTTCAGAAGAAGTAAAGAAAACATTAAAGTCTATTAAGAAAGTAAACTTTTTAGCGTTTCAATTAAAAGAGACAAATAAGGCTGAATTTATAGATGAGAAGCAAAAGGTTAAAGAGATTTTAAAAAACCCTAAGTATCAAGAATTAATAACTATTGGTCACGGAAAACAATCTTATACGGTTAAGTTTTTAGGAGAAGAAGATGCAATTGACGAAGTTATTTTCTTTGGTTCTGATGAGGATAGAGGGTTTGCTTTGGTTCGTGTATTGGGAAAAAATATGAATCCATCAAAAATGATGGTTTTAGCACAAGAATTAAAGTTAAATGGAGATGACGGTTCTATGAAACAAATAGAATCATTTATAAATAATTTGAATTTATAATAAAAATTACATTAATTTAAAAAGCGCTTTGAGGTAATCAAAGCGCTTTTTAACGTTAAATTAACTGCAGAACCATACTAAAAAATTATTTTTGCAATCAGTTTAAAAATAAACTTAGATGAATATCAACAAATTACTGTGTGCTTTGGCAATTGGGTTTACATTTTATGTGAATGCACAGAACAGTCAATATAGAGGTGAAGAGGAAAAAACAAGCAACTTAGTACATACTAAATTAGCTGTGAAATTTGATATTCCTAATAGTCTTTTGCATGGAGAAGCGCAATTAACGTTAGCGCCACATTTTGAATCGGTTTCAAAAGTGACTTTAGATGCGAAAGGAATGTTGATTCATAGCGTCAAGGTTAATGGGCTAAAGACAGCGTATAATTACTTTGAAAATAAAGAGTTGATTATTGAGTTAGATAGAACGTATAAAAAAGGAGAGGAGTTTAATGTGTATATTTCATATACCTCTCAGCCAGAAAAAGTAATAAAACTAGATGCTTCATTGCATAAGGGTTTGTATTTTATTGATCCAAGAGATGAAGATAAAGACAAGCCTACTCAAATTTGGACGGAAGGAGAAGCTGAAAATAATAGTGTGTGGTTTCCAACAATTGATGCTCCGAATCAAAAAACGACACAAGAAATTTCTATAACCGTTCCGCAAAACTTTGTAACACTTTCTAACGGTACTTTGACGAGTCAAAAAGACAATTCTGATACTACACGAACAGATACTTGGATTCAAAAGCAAAAACACGCACCATATCTATTTTTTATAGCTGCAGGAGAATTTAGTATTGTAAAGGATACTTGGAATGGTAAAGAGGTAAATTACTATGTAGAAAAGGAATATGAATCAGTAGCAAGAGCTATTTTTGGGAAAACACCAAGAATGTTGCAGTTTTTTCAAGATGTATTAGGTGTAGAATATCCATGGGATAAATACAGCCAAATAGTAGTGAGAGATTATGTAAGTGGCGCAATGGAGAACACAACTGCTGTAATACATTCTGATGCTGCTTATCAAGAACTAGGTGAATTGGTTGATGAAAACGTCCAGGAAACAACAATAGCACATGAGGTAATGCATCATTGGTTTGGAAACTTAGTGACTGCAGAAAGTTGGAGTAATCTAGCGATGAATGAGGCTTTTGCAAATTATTCTGAGTATTTATGGTTAGAGCATGAATATGGAAAAGAAGTTGCAGAGGATCATTTATTAAATGAAAAGAGCAGTTACTTTGATGATAAATCAAATAAAAAGAAAGATTTAATTCGCTTTAAATATGATTCTCCTGATGATATGTTTGATGGCGTGAGTTATGCAAAAGGAGGCTCGGTGTTGCATATGTTGCGTAGTTATTTGGGCGACGAAGTCTTTTTTGCTGGATTAAAAAAATACTTAACAGACAATAAATTTGGAACAGGAGAAGCGCATCAGTTAAGATTGGCTTTAGAAAGTGTGAGTGGTAAAGATCTGAATTGGTTTTTTAATCAATGGTTTTTTGATAATTCGCATCCTGAAATAATAATTACTCAAACTTTAGGGCAATTTGGAAATCAAGTAACAATAACGGTGTCGCAAGTTGAAACTGAATTTGAATTTCCTTTAGAAATTGAAGTTCATGAGGAAGGTGGAAAAACAATACATAATGTTTGGGTTGATAAAAGAGATAAGACATTTTCATTTGCTTTAAATTCTAAATTGAACTTGGTAAATATTGATCCGAAAGGAATATTGCTATCAGAAATAATACATACGAAAACAGTAGAAGAGTACATCTATCAATATTTAGATTCGTATTCTAGTAGGAGAAAGGCTTTAGAGTTTATTTCACAAAGCCAACAAGATGCGAAAGCATTTAAAACGATGACAAAGGCGCTGAAAGACCCTTCTTCTAAATTGAGGATATTTGCTTTGGAGAAATTGAATTTAGTAAATAAATATTCAAAGATTGATGCTATAGAAATTGTTGAGAATTTAGCAAAAAATGATAAACATACTCTAGTTAGAGCTGCAGCAAATGTAACTTTAGCAAAGTTGGTAGATCCGAAATATATAGGACATTTTGTAAAAGCTCTTGAGAGTAAATCTACCAAAGTTACTGAGAGTGCGGTTATTGGTTTGTATCAAATAGACGCGAAAAATGCCTTGATAAAGATAGATGCACTTCCAGAAAATGTAAAAATGCAGTTGTCTGAAGTTTTAACAGGTTATTATTTAGAAAATAAAGATGAAAAGTATATGACCTTTATTTCTAGTAATTTGATTAAAGGGTTGTTTTTCATTCAAGATCAAAAGAAGGCTAATATATATTTAGATGCCTTTCATTGGATTTCTAAGAGTAGTAATAAGCAAGCAGTCAATAATTTAGTAAATAGCCTTGTAGAAGGAGGAAAGCAGTATAAAAAATATGGTGGTGATGTTGCTGCTGTAAATATGTTGCGACAAATGGTAAGCCTTCAAAGAGAAACAACGAATACTAATAAAAAGGAAATAGAATTAATAATTAGATCTGGAATGGCACAATTGATTGAGTAGCTTAAATTTCACAAGTTTTAAGGTTCAAAACTCTTAAAAGTACCATTTTTATAAAAAATAATGATTTTTTCTATAGTTTCATCTTCCGAAACTTCATTTAAATCAAATTTCATCTTTTTAGGACCTAATAGTGCAGATAAGTCTGAATTTGTGATTTTTTCTTTTGGAAAAGTTCCCTCACCTTTTAATAGCCAATACAATTCTACTTCTTGATAAGACTCTAAAATTTTTAAAACAAAATCTAAACTTGGCTTGTTTCTGCCAGAAAGTAAATGCGAAATACTCGAGCGCTGTACGTCTATAGATTCGGCCAAAGCAGTAGCCGTTAGTCCATAAAATTCCATCATTTTTTTGAGTCGCTCAGCGAACTGAAGATTGTTTACCATTGTAACAGATTATTGTAAGTTACAAATGTAAATCTAAGTAATTGAAATTCCTAATAGAGTATTCATTAATTTTTTAATTAATAAATTACTTTATATAAAATAGTTTAAAGTATTAAAAACAAGTTAATTAACGTGTTATTATAAATATTACTTATAGTAGTTGGTTGTGAAGTTTAAAATGTAGTCTTACGAATAGCGAATCAAAAGATAAAATATCTGTTTTGTTGAATACATATTACAACTGTAAACTTTTTGCAGTGCTAAAATTTAATAATTTAGCAAATATTAATGATACTTGAATGTGAACAATTCTATTTATAAAAGGTTATTTTTGCACTGTGAAATCATTTAATTTAAAAAATATTGAAGAATGGTATGCTGACAATTCTGAATCAGAATTATCTGGTTTACGAATTTTGTTTGACGATATTGAGCCTTTAATAAATGATTTATCTTCTGATTTTAATGTTTCAATTTTAGGTGCATCTGAAAATAAAATCCCGATTTATAAAATTTCTATAGGAAAAGGTCAAAAAAGAATACTGATTTGGTCTCAAATGCATGGGAATGAAAGTACTGGAACTAAAGCTGTGTTTGATCTTTTCAAATTTTTTAACGATCCAGGAAAGTCATCCGCTATAAAAAAACAAATACTAGAGACGTGTACTCTAATTTTTATTCCATTGCTTAATCCTGATGGTGCGATTGCGTATACGCGTGAAAACGCTATGGATGTTGATTTAAATAGAGATGCTGTGAGTTTAGAAGCAATTGAAAGTAGATTACTTAGAGGAGTGTTAGATGAATTCAACCCGCATTTTTGCTTTAATTTACATGATCAACGTACTATATTTAATGTTGAGGGTACAGAAAATCCTGCAACCATATCTTTTTTAGCTCCTTCAATTGATGCTGAACGTACATTGACAGAGGGTCGAAAAGAAACGATGTCTGTTATTGCTGCAATGAATTCAATGTTACAGCAGGTAATCCCTAATCATGTTGGCCGTTATACGGATGAATTTTATCCAACGGCTACAGGAGATAATTTTCAAAAACTAGGACATAATACCATTCTAATAGAGGCTGGTCATTTCCCGGATGATTATAATAGAGAAAAAACGCGTAAATATAATTTTTTAGCATTGTTAGAGGGTATCAACTATATTTCTATAGAAAATAATTTCTCGAATTATGCTCCGTATTTTGAAATTCCCAATAATGCTTCTCGATTTTTAGACATTATTTACGAAAACGTATTAGTAGATTATGAGGGTTTAGAGAAAATTACTTCTGTAGGTGTTTTGTTTAAATATAATGTATTGGAAGACAATACTTTAGAGTCTTCTGAGTCCGTTCAAAAAATTGGAAAATTAGAAAACTATTTAGCTCACTCAAGAATTAATTTAAATAAAAAACAGTATTTCATCTGATTTAGTAATGGTTTAACCGACAATTTGTTGCTTTTTTTGCGAAAAAAACAGTAATTTCGCTAATTAATTACTAAAAACATAATTTAATGAAAAAATTTGTTCTTGATGAAATTGATCATCAAATTCTTGATATGCTAATTGACAATGCACGTACTCCATTTACAGATATTGCTAAGAAATTAATTGTATCTGCTGGGACAATACATGTAAGGGTTAAGAAAATGGAAGATGAGGGCATTATTAAAGGTTCAACATTAACCTTAGATTATGAAAAAATGAATTATGCGTTCATAGCTCATATCGGAGTTTTTCTAGAAAAAACATCGAGAACAAAAGAAGTTATTGAAGATTTACGAAAGATACCAAACATTACTGTTGCATATATAACTGCTGGAAAGTATAATGTTTTTTGCAAAATTAGAGCAAAAGATACGAGTCACGCAAAAGATATTATCTTTAAAATTGATGAAATTGATGGAGTTGCTAGAACAGAAACAATGATTTCATTAGAAGAAAGTATCAATGATAAGAAACGTTTGATGCATTCAGTTTTTAGAGAACTTTAAAAAATAATTATATATTTTATATTAAAAATCTTCATCATTTTGATGAAGATTTTTTTTATATCCTGAAATTTTTTACAGTATATTTAACAAATTTTAAATTTATAGTTATCATAACATATAATCGAAATAAATTAACTGACAATCAGTTAATTAAACTGTATAAGTCTTTACTGAAACCTCGCATGATCGAGGAGAAAATGCTGGTGCTTCTGCGTCAGGGTAAAATTTCTAAATGGTTTTCTGGAATAGGGCAAGAAGCAATTTCTGTAGGAGTTACTTCATCTTTAGAGCAAGATGAGTATATTTTGCCAATGCATCGTAATTTAGGTGTTTTTACTACACGTGAAGTTCCTTTAAGTAGGTTATTCAGTCAGTGGCAAGGAAAAATGAATGGATTTACTAAAGGTAGAGATCGTTCTTTTCACTTTGGTACTCAAGAGTATAATATTATTGGAATGATATCGCATTTAGGTCCGCAATTAGGAGTAGCGGATGGAATTGCTTTAGCAAATAAGTTAAGAAGCGAAAAGAAAGTTACGGCTGTTTTTTCTGGTGAAGGTGGAACAAGTGAGGGAGATTTTCATGAGGCATTGAATATTGCTTCGGTTTGGGGATTGCCTGTATTATTTTGTATTGAAAATAATGGATATGGATTGTCAACACCAAGTGCGCAACAGTTTTTAAACCAAGATGTAGCTGATAAAGGAATAGGTTACGGAATGGAAAGTCATATAATTGACGGTAATAATATCTTAGAGGTTTATACAAAAGTAAATCAACTGGCAGAAGATGTACGAAAGAACCCAAGACCTTTATTGTTGGAATTCAAAACGTTCAGAATGCGAGGTCACGAAGAGGCAAGTGGTATTAAATATGTACCTAAGGAATTGACTCAAGAATGGGCAGAAAAAGATCCGATTAAGAATTACCAAAAATATTTATTAGACGAAAAATTAATTACGATAGATGAAATTTTAGTTTTCAAGAAAGCAATCAGTAAAGAAATTGATGAAAATTGGAAAAAAGCAGTTAAAGAAGAAATTCATGAATCATCAATAGAAAATGAATTAAGTGATGTTTTTCAAGATTTTGAGTATCAAGAAGTGAAGCCAACAGAAAAGAAAAGTAAAATCAGGTTGGTTGATGCTATTTCTAATGGCTTAAGGCAATCTATGGAGAAACATGATAATATGATTATCATGGGTCAAGATATTGCTGAGTATGGCGGTGTTTTTAAGGTTACGGAAGGGTTTTTAGAGCAATTTGGAGAGGATAGAATTAGAAATACACCTATTTGTGAGTCTGGAATTATAGAAGCTGCATACGGACTGTCAATCAATGGTTTTAAAAGCGTAGTAGAATTACAATTTTCTGATTTTGTTACTTCTGGATTTAATCCTGTTATAAATTTATTAGCAAAATCTTACTATCGTTGGCAGCAAAATGCCGATATCGTTTTAAGAATGCCTTGTGGTGCAGATGTTGGAGCAGGTCCATTTCATAGCCAAACAAATGAAGCATGGTTTACACATACTCCAGGATTAAAAGTAGTATATCCTGCATTTCCACAAGATGCGAAAGGATTATTGGCAACAGCAATTGAAGATCCAAATCCAGTATTGTTTTTTGAGCACAAGGCGATATATCGTTCTGTGTATCAAGAAGTTTCAGATGATTATTTTACAATTCCGTTTGGAAAAGCAAGTATTTTAAAAGAAGGTAAAGATGTAACAATTGTAACGTATGGAGCAGGAGTTCATTGGGCTTTGGCGACTTTAGATGAGCATCCAACTATTTCTGCTGATTTATTTGTCAGCACTGATAACCGAAAATTGTTTTGAATCTTTAGACGCTCCCGTGAAGCGTTGTGCAAGTATAGAAACTCCAATTCCGTTTGCAAAACAATTGGAAAATAAGTATTTACCTAAAATTAGGTTTGTTGATGATTTAAAAGAACTATTGGCTTATTAGAAATGTTTGAACACTTTTTTCAATGTCCACATTGTTGGGAAGAAATATCTTTTTTACTTGACTCTTCAGAGCATACACATAGTTATATTGAAGATTGCGAAGTGTGTTGTAATCCTATAGAAATAACTGCAGTTTTTGAAAATAATGAATTGCAAAGTTTTGTAGCCACAGAAATAGGGCAGTAAAAAAGCCCTAAATTTTTTGATTCAGGACTTTAATTATATTTTTAGTCTTAAATTATCACTCCGTTTAATGGTAATAATCATTAAAATATGATGTACTTTTGCAGTTCATAAAAACCATATCATGTCGGCATTTAAGGGATTAGGAATCCATATAGATTATATTAAAGGATTAAATGAATTAGGGATCAAAACTCCCACAGAAATTCAAGAAAAAGCAATTCCAAAACTAATTAATTCTAAAATAGATTTTATTGGTTTGGCTCAAACTGGAACTGGAAAAACCGCTGCATATGGATTACCACTTTTACATCAAGTTGATCCAAATGAACCTGTAATTCAATCACTTATTTTATCTCCAACGCGTGAGTTGGCTCAACAAATAAAAAAGCAATTATTTAAGTTTACAAAATATGTAGATCATAAAATATTTATAGAAGGTGTTTATGGTGGTGAAAAAATAGAAAAACAAATTAAGGCATTACAACGAACTACACATGTAGTTGTAGCAACTCCTGGACGGTTAATTGATTTAATTGAAAGAGGAGCAATAAATATTAGTCAAGTACAAACTTTGGTGTTAGATGAAGCCGATGAGATGTTGAGCATGGGTTTCAAGCAAGACATTAATAGAATCTTGAAATACACCAATGGTAAAGCAAACACTTGGTTATTCTCAGCAACTTTCCCTCAAGAAATTGATAGAATAGTGAAGACTTATATGTCTAGTAGTGCAGAGAAGGTAGAAGTAAACAAAGACTCGTTAGTAAATGAAAACATCACACATTTATATGTCAAAACGAGTTTAAAAGAAAAGAATAATACTTTAATACGTTTACTTGAAAGTAGAGGAACAGATAGAGGAATTGTTTTTTGCAGAACGAAAGCGGGAACTCAAAACTTGTTTGAATTTTTAAAGGAAGAAGGTTTTTCTGTTGATGCTCTAGAAGGAGATATGCAACAAAGAGATCGTGAAAAAGTAATGCGTAAGTTTAAAAAAGAGACGATTGATATTTTGGTTTCTACTGATGTTTCAGCAAGAGGAATTGATGTAAATGACTTAGGTTTTGTTATTCATCATCAATTGCCAGAAAAACTAGAGTATTACACACATAGAAGTGGAAGAACAGCAAGAGCAGGAAAAACAGGATATTCAATTTCTTTATTAATTCCAAGTGATTTACATCGAATTCAAGAATTAGAAAGAGGACTAGGGATTAAATTTGTAGAAACTAAAATTTAAATTATGGGATTGACGAACAATGATATTTTCAAGAAATTACGTGTTGCACATAAGTTACGTGATGAAGATATGGTCAAGATTTTGGCTTTAGTAGATTTTAAAATTTCTAAAAGTGAATTGAATTCATTTTTCAGAAATGAGAATCACGATAAATATATGGAAGTTGGGGATCAAATCTTACGTAATTTTTTAAACGGATTGATTATTCATTTAAGAGGACCAATGCCTAAGAAAGAGGATAAAAAATAGCGTTAAACTTCAAAATTCTCTTCTAACTCAATAATTTCCGCAGGTTTCATTGTATCAAGTTTTATGCTTCCTATGCGTACTCGTATGAGACGCAATGTTGGAAGTCCAACTACTGCAGTCATTTTACGAACTTGTCGAAATTTACCTTCCCTTAACGTAATTGACAGCCAACTTGTTGGACCATGTCTATCATCTCTTACTTTTTTACTTCGTTCTTCAAAAAGTGGAATTTCAGTCAATATTTTTGCTTCACAAGGCTTGGTCAAATATGTAACACCTTCTATGCCGATTTCAACACCATTTTTAAGTTTTTCAATACTATTAGAAGTTATAAGTCCATCAACCTGCGCATAATATTCTTTTTCAACCTTACTACTTCGTATAAATTCACTTGTCTTTCCATCAGTAGTTAGCAATAATAATCCTTCAGACTTCTCATCCAATCTGCCAATAGCCATAGTGTCAGCAGGAACGTCAAATAAATCACCCAATAATTTTTTATTAGTTCTTTTGGTTTGATTATTTATAAACTGACTTAAATAACCATACGGTTTGTATATGATAAAGTGCTGATGTACTTTTTGGAGCATTTTCTTGATAAGGTGTTTATTACTATTTATATTTTTTCATAAAAATAGCTAAAATATCCTCATAAAGGACGTATTTTTGTACGTCATCAAAAATTAGATAATGCTAGAAGTAACTACTGCTGAACTACAAGAAAGAAAATCAGGTAAAGATTTATATAATTATCAGAAAGGCGCAATAAATAAAATTTTTAAAAGTTTTGAAGACGCTCCAGATGATTATCATTTGTTATATCAGTTACCAACAGGAGGAGGTAAGACAGTAATTTTTTCTGAAATTGTTAGGCAATATTTGAAGCATCATAAAAAAAGAGTTTTGGTGATGACTCACAGAGTTGAATTGTGCAAGCAAACATCTAACATGCTTACAGAATTTGGTGTTGTAAACAAAGTAGTTGATAGTAAAGCGAATTTAGAGGATCAATCAGAATATGATTGTTTTGTTGCTATGGTAGAGACTCTAAATAATAGGCTGAATGATGATAAATTAGATATTTCTGATATTGGTTTAGTTATTATTGATGAGGCACATTACAATTCGTTTACTAAATTATTTAAGTTTTTTGAGAAGTCATTTATTTTAGGAGTTACTGCAACACCTTTGAGTTCAAATGTTAAACTTCCTATGAAGGATAATTACAACGAACTTATTGTTGGAGAAACAATTGAAGCATTGATAGAAAATGAGTTCCTTGCACGTGCAGAAACATATTCATACAATGTAGGCTTAACTTCTTTAGAAATTGGTACAAATGGAGATTATACAGTTAAATCTTCTGAAGATTTATATACCAATAACGACATGTTATCAAAGTTGTTAATGTCTTATGAAACACATTCTAAAGGTAAAAAAACATTAATTTTCAATAACGGTATTAATACATCAATACATGTTTACGAAACATTTAAAGCAGCAGGATATCCAATCGCACATTTAGATAATACTGTTAGTAAAAAAGATAGAGCAAAATTATTGGAATGGTTTAAAGAAACTCCACATGCGATACTTACATCAGTTAGTATCTTAACAACAGGATTTGATGAACCAACAATTGATACAATTATATTAAACAGAGCCACAAAATCATTGGGATTATACTATCAAATGGTTGGTCGTGGGTCAAGAATATTAAATAATAAATCAAAATTTTCAATAATAGATTTAGGAAATAATTTTCATCGATTTGGTCCTTGGGGAGCCGATTTAGACTGGCAAAAAATATTTAGATCTCCAGATCATTATCTTGATAAGTTATTAAATGATGAAGATTTAGAAAGTGATTTTAGATATAAAATGCCTCCAGAATTGAGAAGTGAGTTTTCAAATTCAGACGAAGTATATTTTGATGTCAAAAAAACATATGTAGATTCTGTAGCAAAAGGGCTATCTTCTAAAGTGGTTTTAGAGAAATCTATTGATCATCATGCAAAAATATGTATAGAAAACAGTGAAGATGTCTATGATGCATATGCTTTGGCAAAGTTATTGAATGATGATATTAATCATAGAATTGATAGATATAGCAAGTGTATATGTAGAAGTACGCACAATTTTATTGATTGGCTAAATGATGATTACAGAAAAAAATTACGAATACATTTACGTGAGAATTTTGATGTCATCTTTGAGGAAATTCACGGTAGACCACCTGAAGAATAGATTTTTATTTCTCAAATAAATTGTATAAATTGCTAGACTCTAAAAAAACAACACTAAAAATAAATATTAAGACAATAAATGGCAAAATCGCAACAGACTTTTAACAAGAGTGAAAAGGAGAAAAAGCGTTTGAAAAAACGTGAATTAAAGCAGAAGAAAAAAGAGGAACGTAAATCAACTTCTGTTAAAGGCGGAAAGTTAGAGGATATGTTGGCTTATGTTGATGCGTATGGACGCATTACAGATACTCCACCAGATCCTGAGGATAAGATAATAGTTGACGCAGAAGATATTATTCTTGGTATACCTAAGAAGGTTGAAGGTGAAGAGGAATCTAAAGAAAAGCAAGGGAAAGTATCATTTTTTGATACCTCTAAAGGTTTTGGATTTATTTTAGATACACAAACTCAAGAGAAGTATTTTGTTCACGTTTCTGGTTTGATTGATGAGATTGCAGAGAACGATAAAG